>Ga0265294_10005215_pt1 | contig 15910 bp, 9 predicted proteins | sample MunlanPumphouse3_FD_192504 | JGI IMG/M metagenome (GOLD analysis project Ga0265294, IMG submission 192504) | Groundwater microbial communities from a municipal landfill in Southern Ontario, Canada - Pumphouse #3 | ecosystem: Environmental > Aquatic > Deep subsurface > Groundwater | place...
ACATGGGAGTGGAGTATAGGTATGAAGAAAATAAGGCAAGGGGGTTCTACAACGACGACGATAATTTCCCTTTGAGGCCAAACAGTAATGGTCGTCCACGTCCTTATTACGAAATCCCATCTGTAAACCAATTCTCTGCTTATTTCGAAGACAATATCAATTGGTCATTTGCACAAGACAGATGGTTCAAACTTCAGGCAGGTGTGAGGTATGGAATTTTGCAACCAGGATTGCCTGAGCAAGTTTCGTCTGTATCACCAAGGTTCAATGCTTCCCTCAAAATTACAGATTGGCTGGAACTTAGGGGTGGTTGGGGAAAGAACTCAAAGACTCCCGGATTGTCACATCTTTATCCAGAGGCCAAGTATATGGATAGGGAGGTTGCAAGGTATTTGCCGGTAGAAGTCCAGAATCAATTGGTTATGTATCAAACTTACATTACATATGTAGAGAGGAACAACATGCTCAAAAATGCCACCAATACAAAGACTGAGGTTGGGGCAGATATCAAATTGCCAAATGGAATGACTTTTTCAGTTGTAGCATACAGGGATTACATGAAAAATGGATTTGGCAACTTTACTGAATACAATACTTTTTTTTCCAATTATTATGCAGCAAATGATGGGTTGGTAATAAGGCCTGGCGAGAAACCTATTGTAGATTGGAAAAACCCTGCAAGGGTAGATACTGTTTTCACAACCACTGGCAGGGTTGGAAACACCCAGGCAAGCCTGGATCGTGGTATAGAGTTTGATTTTTCCTTTGGACAAATAAAGCCTATCAGGACTTCCATTTATTTGAGCGGAGCTTATATGGAATCCTCTGCTTGGAATAATGGTCCCAATTTCTCCAGCCCGGTAGGAATCCTGCCATCTTCTGTTTATGGCCAGGGAGGTTCTGATACACCTCCGTTCAAATTGCAATATCCTTCGGGCCTGCAAAAATCCATACAAAGAAGGTTCAGTACGGTATTGAGGGCTGTATGCAATATCCCTCAATTGAAAATGGTAGCCTCTGTGAATGGGCAGATAATCTGGTATACATATTCCAAAACAACCAACCAACAACAAGTTCCTACCGGATGGCTGGATACAGACTTGCAATATCATCCAATTACAGAACAGATGTTGAGTGATCCCGATTACAAGATAAAGGGGCTTTTGCTGGCCGACCAAATCAAAGATCCAAGGGATACCGATGCAGTGATAAACAAACCTTTATGGCTGATAAATGCCAGACTTACAAAAGAGATTTCCAATTCGCTTGGGTTCTCGTTTTTTGTGAACAATATCTTCTATTACACACCATACCAATCCAACAATATATCAGGAACCTTGGTAGAAAGGAATTCTGGTACGTTTTCTTTTGGTATGGAACTTTTCATAAAAATTTAACATGATGAAAAAGTTATATTTACCTATTTTAATATTATTGCTCTTTTTCTCTTGCACGAGAGAAGAGCCATCGCAGGTTGAGGGTTTTTTAATAGAGTTCAGAATGCCTTCAAATATACAGTCAAGTGTCAAGTACGCAAACAAAGAGGTGGTATTGACAAGTGCTTCCAATGTCTACACTTTCAATACAGATGCCAGTGGGGTACTGCAGATTGCTGAAATAATCCCGGATGAATATACAATAAATACTTCATGGGAAATGACAGGTGCTCAATATAAGCAGCTTATCTCTGCAAATGAAATGTTGGAGGATAAGGCCAAGGTTTTATTGAAAGCTACCATTGCAAACTATCCTTTGTTTGACACAAAAAACCTTTCCTTGGACCTGGAAAAGATAATCATGAAAAGCCTGTTGATTTCCAAAGTATACTACTCCGGCACTAAAGATAACAGAAACAGGAATTACACAGCAGATTCATTTGTCGAGATTTTCAATAATTCAGATGAGACGGTCTATTTGGATGGGAAATACTTGGCCCTTGCCGAGTCGATGACACCAGCAGCATATTTGGCATCAGATGATCCAGATTACATTTATACCAGACAGATTTGCAAATTCCCTGGCGGGGGAACAGATTACCCCCTTGGACCTGGCGAAAGCATTGTGATTGCAGCAAGGAATGCCAGGGATCATACAACTAGTGCATCTAATTCTGTGGATTTGTCTACAGCAGATTTTGAAGTAAAGGAACTGGATGGTACGGGGAATCCGGATGTCAAGGCTTTGCCTGTTATCTCCAGTTCTGTTCCCCTTAAGTTTTTGAATCTTATAAGCGGTGGACCTAACGCTCTGTTTTTGTTTGAAACTGATGAAGATATTTTTACATGGCAAGAGGTATTTGCACCTGGTAAAACTTCTGGAGAACGCTTTAGAAAGGTACCTGTATCTACTGTGATTGATGGTGTTGAAGCTTTGAAAAACTCTGCATCTACCGGACCGGATATTAACCTTAAAAGGTTCCAGGATATTGTAGATGCTGGTTATGTGTTTATTAATGGAATAAGTGGTTATACAAACGAATCTGTAGAGAGGAAAATTTCGGAGATAGATAACGGGAGGATCATATTGCAGGATAGTAACAATAGTCTGGACGATTTTGAGATAATAAGCGGACCGGAACCCAGGAATTATGACAATCAACAACTTCTTAACCAGTAATTTATGAAGAAGATATATTTTATTTTGGCTTTGATGGCATCCAATTATGCAAATATTGGTGCACAAAGCATTGATACAAACCAAGCTTTCCCAAATATAAAAACAAGGGAGATTGAGGTTATCCAGCAGCAATGGTCTCAGACAAGAAATTCTGCAGGGATGGCTTTATCTTTGGTACAAAGGGGGAGTTTCGTATCATTGGGAACTTATTCAAATGGTGGTGAATTCCACAGGGTTCAGGAAGGTTCTTCTAACAGAGGGTTGCTCTTTGCTACTGAAAGATATGATAGGTTCAACGATAAAGTGATGGTGAAAGGCTCTTTTAAATTTAACATGAACAAAGAGTATGACAGGGCATGGTCGGATGTATACGATACATACAATGCTAACCCGTATATTTACGGAAGCAGTGTAAGGGGTAATTACGAAACCCAGGAATTCGACCTGAAATTACAACTTTACACATTGAACTATGGCAAATTCAATTTTTGGACTTACTTTAGACTACTTGGTTGCCGATATGGCAAGGCAAAGGGATCCAAGGTCGAGGAGTTACCTCCTTGATTATTCAATAATTCCTTCATTTGTGTATAATTTTGACAATAACCATAAAGTTGGTTTCAATGCATACTTCAGGTACGACAAGGAGAAGATGCCAGGATTGACAACTGTACAGACAGATCCTAATTTGCTTTATTACACATTTTCCGGGCTTGAACATGCAGAGGGGAAGATTGGTGGTTACCGAGGGTTTTCACGTCAATTCATATCCAATATCCTGGGTGCAGATGTCCAATACAATTTGATTAAAGAAAATCTTAAATGGCTGGTTTCTTTTGGCGGGGAGTATAATGACCAACAGATCCTAGGAGACAAAAAGCAAAGTCCCGGATCTTACAATTCTTACAGCTTCTCTTTTAAATCGGATTTGCTTTACCATAAAGGTGATAAATTACATGATTTTGGAGTTGGCTATCACTACACGAACGGAGGTGCCCAAGAGAACAGGCAGCAGCTTGTTTCTGAAAGGGATACTATTACTGGAATCACAACTCAGACTTGGGAAACAATTTACACATACAAAAACAGGTATACTGTAAAGACTAACGATGCCACAATTGGGTGGAAAATGTATTCTTTGTCGGGAGCAGGAGGTTCTTACAAATGGAGTGCAGGAGCTACGGCTTCATATACAAAGTTTGAAAACTACTACTTCCTTCCATTTTCGCAATACAGTGCATCCAAAATCAACCTCTCATTGAATGGGGCGTATGATTTCCTTGATGATAAATATTCTAGTATTGTGTTGGAACTTGGTTTGTCAGGAGGTTTAACAACAGATAGTAAACTGGATGTAGCTAATGAAAATGTGGTTTATACAGAAATCCTTTCTCCTGATTTTATTTTTCATAACAAGGATACTTATGGATTGGGCGGGAGTTTAAGCTATTATTTTCCGCTCTCTTTTGTCAAAAAAACAAAGTTGACAGGTTATACCAGGCTATACGGTGGGAATATTTTTGCAAAAGGAACCAACGGATGGTATAATGTGGGCATTGCAATAGGACTTTTAACACTATAAATATAAAATGATGAAGAACTTAACAACAAAATTTTTAATATCAACAATTCTTATGGTCGCGTTGGTGCTATCAATTGCATCTTGCGACAAGGTAGATGAAGGGAGAAATTCAATTCCTTCTGTATCATTCGAAACTGCTTTGATAAGTGTGAATACAGAAACAGGAGAGTATACAGCTGTTGTAAATTTATCTGAGCCTGCCAGGAAAGAGATTGATATCAAATTCCAATTTTCAGGTACAGCTATTGAAAATGAACACTATACAGTAGATACCAAAGAGGTGACTGTTCTGGAAGGTCAAGATAAGGCATCTGTTAAAATAAATATCCTTAATGAAAATATTTGGGATGAGAGCCTTGAATTGAAAATAACACTGGCTCCAAGTGCAGATTATGTTATTTTACCTACAACAAATACCGAATCAGTAATTATATTCACTAAAGATATTGTGTTGCCAATCGTTTCCTTGGAAACAGAGGGTCTTCCGGTATCTACAAATCCCTATAACCAAGATACCATAGAGTTTACCGTAAAGCTTGACCAACAGTTGACAGTCGAAAGGGAACTGAACATTTCGTTTGACGGAGGGATGGTTATTGGAACAGATTTTACAATCAATGAGGGTAATAACAACGTGATTACAATCCCTGAAGGTGTCTCTGAAACAACTTTTTCACTGGAAATCAAGAAAAAAGATGAGGCCGGGTTCAAAAATGATTTTGAAATATCCATAGCACCTTCTGACCCAAAATATTTGGCTGTTAGTCAAGATGAATCTTCATATACATTGATTGTCTCTGATCCATTGGTGGATTTGACTCCAATCCTTAGGGTATCTGCTTTGGCTGGTGGTGCAGGATTTCAAATTTACCAGGCTATAAAAGCAACCGATGATTCCTGGGTTGGCAAGGTTGTCATTAATTCAAGCCAGAACACAGAGAAAAAGAACTACCTTAAAACACATAAAAACCAAATATTCATTTCTGCATTTGATTGTAATTCCAATCTTACCGGAGGTGATGTGTTAAGGTTGGCTGATATGTTGAAGTTTGATACCTCAGATACTGTGATTGCAGATTATGGTGCTTCAAAGACAACTCGTTTCTTTTCTCCGTCAGACTCTTTGTTAAGGTTTGTTGCAGAGGAGGGAAATACTCAAAAGGGGAAACTATCCACAGCAAACCAAAAATTCAAAGCCAATCTGATTTTGAGAGATAATTGGGAAACAGGATCCAATGGGAACAAGCAATGGCATGTTGATTCAAAGGCCAATGGAGGTGATATAACTAAAAGCACATACCCTACCTTTGCTACAATGGAGGTAGAACTCGTGAAAGTTGAGGGTACTTATGATTTTACTTTGGAAGACCCCGAAATGATATTTGATGCATGGTTCAAAAGTAGTTCCCCTTATTTTATGAGAATCTTGCCGGATGGATTGAAGATTACCAAAGATGGTGACATGTACAAAGTGTCTTATAAACTGTATCCTAGATAAAATAATTGTTTGATATGAAGAGATTGACGGTACTGCTATTGACAATGTTGTATTGTGTTGCAGGCTTGTTGGCAAAAGAGGATGGATTCATTGATGTTGTAAGGGGAGAGGGGACATATAAATTTGTAATCCCTGACTCTTTGCTTGGTAAGGATGTTTTGTTCGGTTCCAGGGTTGTGGACATTAGTTCTCCAAATGCCAAAGTTTATTCAGCGGGACAAATGAGGACTCCTCCTGTGTTGGTGAGGTTTGTTAAAGAGGGTGATTTGATGTTTATAAATGAGGTGACTGATTTCATTGAAGTAGATGTAGATGATCCAATACTTAATCCACTGGAAAGGAACCGAATAGTTGGCAGTACCGTGATCTTTGATATTGAAGGAAGGACAGAATCCCAGGATGGATCGGTCATTGATGTTACCAGGTTTTTTTCCGAAGAGGTCCAGTTAGCTTGGCCATTGCCGGACAACGTGAAAAAGGGTAAATTGGAGGGTAAAGTGAGCGGTATTGAATTCATGAGGGAATTCAAGGATCATGTAAATATCAGAAGTTATTACGAATTCCACGGAGGAAGGAAGACTTTCGCAATAACTGTACAATATTTTTTGATGTTGTTGCCGCCTAGGCCTTTGGAATGCAGGCAAAATGACGAAAGAATTGGTTATCAACCATACAGTCGTAAACGTTTCAAATCTGGCTCAGGTGTGGAAACAATGAAATACATTTCCAGGTGGAGGATTGAGCCTCATCCTGATAAAACAGAAGAACATAAGAATGGTCAGGTTGTTGAGCCAGCTAACCCTATAGTTATGTATATAGAACCATATTTTCCAAAAGAGTGGATCCCTTATATCAAAATGGGTATAGAAGACTGGAACTCTGCTTTTGAGAAAATAGGATTTAAGAATGTGATGATTGCAAAGGAGTTTCCAAAGGATTCGTTGTTTGATCCTTACGATGTCAAAACAAATGTTGTGAGGTATTTGCCTCTGCAAGAGGCAAATGCTGCAGGACAAATATGGACTGATCCTAGAAGCGGAGAGATTCTCAACGGAGAGGTGTTATGGTGGAATGATGTGGTAAATTTGATTAATATGTGGCGGTTTACCCAAACGGCTGCTGTTGATAAGAGAGCACGGGCATTGACATACGGAATGGATTTGACCGGTGAGATGATAAGATATGCAATTGCCCATGAAGTGGGCCATGTCCTAGGTTTGCAACACAATATGAGAAGCTCGTATGCATATCCTGTAGATTCTTTGAGATCGGCTACTTTCACCTCAGAATTCGGCACAACTGCCTCTATTATGGATTATGCCAGGAACAACCATATTGCACAACCTGGAGATTATGAAAAGGGGGTCAAACTCACTCCCCCTGTATTGGGCCCCTTTGACTATTTCTCGATAGAATATGGATACCGCTATGTACACGGGAATGATAAAGAATCTAAGGAAAAGGAGATGTTGGAATCCCTTTTTGACAAAGCAGGCGGAAACCCATTTTATTTATTTGCTCCTTTCCAGGCATCTGCGATACCAACAGATCCTTCTGCCCAATCCGAAACATTGGGAAATAACGTGATAGAATCTTCTGCAAACGGGATATCAAATACTCGAATTATAATTGATAGCCTTGTAAAATGGACGGTTGAGGCTGGAGGTGATACTCAAGATGTTCAATCCAGGTTTGATGCTTTGTCAAAACAGTATTTCAGATATATTTCCTTGGTCGGGTCTTATGTCGGAGGGGTTTATGATTATCCCGGTCCTCTAGGCAAAGTTAAACATTTGCATGTAGATACCGATAAACAAAAAGAGGCGATTAGGTTTGTGGTAGAACAGCTATACCAAGCTCCTTTATATTTGGAAAACAAGGCAATTTTTGATGTCTTGGGGTCTAAAAGAGATCAAATCCTTGAAAAACAGGGAGAAGTTCTTTCATCACTTTTGAATAATTTCTTACTGCCCAGGATCGTGAATAACAACGCACTTTTTGGAGAGGGTTTTGATTTGACAGAATATTTGGAATATCTGGACAATTGTATTTGGGAGATATCTAGCGGAAATGATCTATATGACAGGAATATGAGAATTTCATATGTGAAATCGTTGGCAGGAGCCCGCAATTTTCATATACAGGGTAATGAGATAAGGCATGGTTACTCCTCAATAATAGATCAGGCCATATATATCCAGTTGGATAAAACCAACAAAAAATTAAACGACAATATTAATAAAAACAAAAAGGACAATTTGTTTTACAAATACCTTTTAAACATTATAAGAAACTAATATGAGATATTTGATTAGAACCCTTTTATTATTGGTGGTATTTGCTATTGTTTTGCCTGTCAGTGTAAAAGCAGATGAGGGGATGTGGCTTCCTTTGCTATTGAAAGACCAGAGATTTGCAAAAATGAGGGAGTTGGGATTGAAACTAAGTGCAGAGGAAATCTACAGTGTCAACGAGGCATGCATCAAGGATGCAGTAATCGGGCTAATGGGGGAGGGTGCCAATCTCAGGAGCTTTGGAACAGCCAGTTTTGTTTCGGACAGTGGTTTGATAATTACTAATTATCATGTTGTTATGTCATATGTAGAGAGGTTTTCCAACGAAGAGAATGATTTTCTCAAATATGGTTATTGGGCAAGGGAGCGTTCCCAGGAATCACTATGCAGAGGATTACAAATGAAACAGCTGATGTGGATGGAAGATGTTACCGACCAGATATTAGAGGGGACGGAATCTTTGGAGGGAAGAGAATTGCAATTGAAGATAAACGAGAACGGAATTAATATTGCTGAAAAAGCCACCAAAGGGACAGGATATGAAGTGAAGATGCAGGCACTTTTTGGTAATAGCCAATATATCATGAATGTATATTCTGTTTACCGGGATATTAGAATGGTGGCAGCGCCTCCCTTTGCTATAGGTAAGTTTGGAGGGAATACAGACAACTACAGATGGCCAAGGCATACAGGTGATTTTGCTTTTCTAAGGGTTTATGCCAATGAACAAAACCAACCTGCCTCTTTTTCACAAAATAACAAACCTTATAATCCTAAGCATTATTTGCCTGTTTCTGCAAAGGGAGTTAATGAGGGTGATTTTGTCATGGTAGCTGGTTTTCCCGGTTCTACAAGGCAATACATTCCTTCTTTTGCATTGGAGAAAATCATATATACAGAAAACGTACATAAGACGGCCATAAGGGAAGAGAAGATGAACATAATCAATAATGCTGTTGCAGAAAACCCCTCTTTGAAGTACAGGTACACAACACGGTTATCTTCAATAGGAAATAGCTATTTGAGATGGAAAGGAGAGATTATGGGTGTGTCCAGGATGGGACTGGTAAATCAGAAAAGAAAGGAGGAGGAGCAATTTGTAAAATGGGCAAATGAAAATAAGGAACGCTCTGCAAAATATGGGACTATTTTATCGGAAATGGAAGAGCATTACCAAAAGGTGGCAGAGTACAATCTGGCAATGGCCTATTTCCAGGAAGCCGGGTTGAACGGTTCTGAGATTGTCCCATTTATTGGAAAGTTTGAAAAATTGGCAGCTATATATTCTCGTAAAGAACCAAATTTGAAGAGCGCTAATAATGAGGCAAAAAGACTTGTTGCTTTGACAGACCAGTTCTTTAACAATTGGGATTATGAAATTGACAGGAAACTTTTCAGAAACCTGATGGTTAGGTATTATGAAGCGATGCCGGACAAATTCAAGCCGGAAGCCATGGTAAAGTACTTGTTCCAATACAATGGGGATGTCGAGAAATTGTCTTTGGAAGTATTTGAGAATTCAATATTCACAAGCAAAGAGAGGTTGATATCTTTTTTGAATGAACAAGAGAGGGATGTTCAAAAGGTTATCAAAGAAGATCCTTTGTACCAGATAGCTATTGGTTACTATATGGTGAATGTCAATAGTATTGTCCGGCAACGTGGTGAGTTGCAGGCGAGGTTGATGGAACTCAACAATGCCTATTTAAATGGCTACATGGAGTTTATTGGTAAAGATAATTTGTACCCGGATGCCAACAACTCACAAAGGATAAGCTATGGTACAGTTGCTGGTGCAAAAGCACAAGACGGATTGGTATACGAGCCTTTGACCACCATGGATGGGGTAATGGATAAATTCAATAACAGCCGGGAAGATAAAGATTTTTATATCCCCAAAAAAGTAAGGGAGTTACATTCTAATAAAGATTATGGATCCTATAAATCCCAAGACGGTATTCTTTACATCAACTTTTTGACAAATGCCCATACAACTAGCGGTAGTTCGGGTTCTCCTGTTATAAACTGTAATGGAGAGTTGGTAGGAATCAATTTTGACAGGATATGGGAGGGTGTTGCATCTGATTACAGGTATGATCCGGAAATATCGCGTTCAATTACTGTGGATGCCAGATACATATTGTTTTTGTTAGATAAATATTCCCCAACTGACTATGTGCTGAGAGAGTTGGATGTTAGATAATGAATATATTATAAAAACTTTTTTATAAAAAGGGTGTCATTTGTTGAAAATTGACACCCTCTTTCTTATATTTGCCTAAACTTGAAAACTTAAACTATGAATCGTATAATCCTGATACTTTTTGTATCTATTTTCTCTTTTTTTGGTTGCAGCCAAGCTATACAAGAAGAGGATAATGAATGGGCAATAGCATTGCATGGTGGAGCAGGAGGTGACCCCGGGAACATGTCTCAAGATATGAAAGATTTGTACGAGAGACATTTACTAGAAGCGTTGGAGATAGGTCAAAGAATGCTGGAAAATGGTTCTTCTGCTGTTGATGTTGCTCAGTCTGTTGTTGTTTACATGGAAGATTGTCCATTGTTCAATGCCGGAAAAGGAGCAGTCAAAACAATTGAAGGGAATCACGAACTGGATGCGGCCATAATGGATGGGTCAAACCTCAAGGCGGGTGCCATTGCCGGGGTGAAAGATGTGAAAAATCCCATAAAAGCTGCTCGTCTGGTTATGGACAGTACACAACATGTCTTCCTTATTGCAGAAGGTGCTTCTGCATTTGCATCTTCAATGAATCTGGATATTGTAAATAATGGATATTTCTCTACAAAAGCAAGGGAAGAACAACTTGAACGGATAGTGAATAATGCAGAAAACGAAGACCCCAGAGGTACGGTAGGTTGTGTTGTAAGGGACAGGGATGGTAAACTGGCATCTGCCACATCTACAGGAGGCATGTCTGGAAAAAAATGGGGGCGTGTAGGAGATGTCCCTGTTATTGGAGCTGGAACTTATGCAAATGGTTTGGCAGCTGTTTCCGGTACAGGGCATGGTGAATATTGGATAAGAAGGGTGGTTGCATATGATATTTGTGCAATTATGGAGTATAGGGGAGTTCCTTTGCAACAAGCCTCAGAAGAGGTTATTTTTGGCAAGATAGATCCAATGGGTGGATCTGGTGGAGGTATCATTGCTGTTGATAAAGATTGCAATATATCTTTGGTATTCAATACCGGACTAATGCACAGGGCATGGGCAAAATCCAACGGCGAGTATGGTGTTGGGGTGTTGAAAGGTGAAGAAAAGGTCTTTAACATAAATAATTAAAATAAAAATGAAATTCAAACCAGGGTTATTGACCAAGATAATTATAGCAATTATATCAGGTATTGGTTTTTCTTTTATTGCTCCATTATGGTCCGTCAGGTTTTTTGTTACAATAAACGGTATATTCGGTAATTTCCTTTCATTTATTATTCCATTGATTATCTTGGGTTTGGTAGCGCCTGGAATTTCAGATTTGGGTAAAGGAGCAGGGAAATTATTGGCAATTACAGCTTTGATTGCGTACGGTTCTACTATTTTTTCTGGTTTCTTTTCGTATTTCACTACCCGGTGGTCAATGCCATTTCTTTTGGATGCCCATCAATTGGACAAAGGCAAGGAACTTGCTTTTAATGAAACTATCGGTTCATTCTTTTCAATTGAGATGCCTCCTTTGATGAGTGTGACAACTGCTCTTATTTTATCTTTCGTTTTGGGGTTGGGTGTGGTATATACGGGTTCCAAGGGAATTAAGGGTGCCCTTGCAGAATTCAAGGAGATAATAACAAAGATTATTACAGGTGTCATTATCCCTTTGTTGCCTTTGTACATATTTGGTATATTTTTGAAAATAGGGGCAGAGGGCCAGGTTTCGACGGTTTTGGGTCTTTTCTTTAAAGTAATATTGGTGATTTTTGGAATGCATGTCTTGTTGCTCCTTTTCCAGTTTGTCATTGCAGGATCCATCGCACGTAAGAATCCTTTCAAAGCCTTAATTAACATGCTTCCGGCTTATATGACAGCTTTGGGAACACAATCTTCTGCTGCAACTATTCCTGTGACTCTTATGCAGGCAAAGAAAAACGGTGTAGATGAAGATGTTGCTGATTTTGTAGTTCCTTTGTGTGCAACTATCCATCTTTCTGGCAGTATTTTGAAGATTGTTGCATGTGCGTTTGCAATAATGTACATGACAGGAATGGATGCGGGGTTGGATTTGTTTGGGGGCTTTATCATGATGCTAGGGATTACAATGGTAGCCGCACCAGGGGTGCCGGGAGGAGCCATTATGGCCGCAGTTGCATTACTACAATCAATGCTGGGGTTTGATGAAACTCTGGTTGGTTTGATGATTGCATTGTACATTACCATGGATAGTTTCGGTACGGCTTGCAATGTTACTGGCGATGGGGCAATAGCAATGATAATGAACGTGATATCTAAAAAGGTAAATAAATTATAATGAAAAAAATTGCTCTTCACTGGCAAATACTGATTGCCATAGTACTTTCGGTTCCCTTTGGTATATTTTTTTATGAGTATGCTCCGTCAATAAAATGGATTGGGGATATATTTATCCGAGCTCTTAAAATGATAGCTATACCTATTGTTTTTTCTTCGTTGGTAATGGGGGTTTCCAGTTTAGGAGGATACAAGGATCTTGGGAGACTTGCGGGAAAAACTTTTGCTTTTTATGTTTTTACAACAGCCCTTGCTGCAACGATAGGGATAGTTGCTGTAAACATTCTCAAACCAGGAATCGGGGCAGACCTTAATCTTTCCGAGTCTGTTGATGATTTGGCTGTTACATCGCTCTCCTTCACAGATCAGATTGTTTCTATAGTGCCCGACAATATTTTTGCCGATTTATCCAAAGGTAATTTTCTTCCTGTTATTTTCTTTGCAATTTTGTTTGGATTCTTCATTACAAAAGCAACCGATAAGCATAAAGTCATACTTAGTGATTTTTTTGATGCTGCATTTGAGGTGTTTATGAAGATGACCCTTACAATAGTAAAATTCACCCCATATGGTGTGTTTGCTATTGTATCCAATATTGTTGCCGATCAACAAGGTGATCCCGAAAAGTTATATTCAATTGTAAGTAGTTTGGGTCTATACACATTGGTGGTTTGGGGAGGTTGCATTATTCATGCTGGTTTGGTTTTGCCCGGATTGGTTTACGGATTTACACGGTTGAACCCATACAAACATATCAAACAAATGTCAGTTCCTCTTTTGACCGCTTTCTCTACATGCTCGTCAGGAGCAACCTTGCCTCTTACAATAAGGGATTCACAGGAAAAAACAGGCATTTCCACCAAAATCACAAGTTTTGTGTTGCCTTTGGGGAGCACTATCAATATGAATGGAACTGCTCTTTACGAAGGGGTGACAGCAATTTTCATTGCTCAGGCATATGGTATTGACTTGTCAGTTGGACAACAATTTGTTATTGTTTTAACTTCTGTTCTTGCCTCTGTTGGTGCAGCAGGGATACCAATGGCAGGTTTGGTTATGATTGCAGTGGTATTGGGAGCAGTTGGATTGCCTTTGGAAGGCATTGGGCTAATACTTGCCGTCCAACAATTATGTGATATGATAAGGACATCGGTGAATGTATACGGCGATACTTGTGCCGCAGTAGTTGTCGCACATTCAGAGGGAGAAAAACTCAATCTTTAAATTTTCCGGCCTGATGTTTTTACTATTTCTTGGATTTTTGAAGTAAACGATTTGTTGTCCGTTAAAGATTCAATGCTAATATGTAGTCTATAGTTCCAGTTATTGTCCGGGTTTGCGGGGTTGTTTATTCGTTCTTGACAGGGTTGGGGATGCCTAAGGTCTTGGAATATGGACAAAAGATCTTGGAATGGTAATATTGCCATCATGGATGGAGCAAGCATATGTCTTAAAACAATGTTTTCACAAATATCTGCCGGGGTGTCGTTGGTGGTATTTTCTCCTAGATGTGTTTTTTCTAGTGTGTTGTGTTGCATTCCCCACCACTCTCTGATTCCTTCGGTATCATGGGAACTGGTAGTTGCTACAGACAAATAAGGGAATTTGTCTGGTTTTCCATCCATTCCGTTGGCAGCTTTTGGCATCCTTTCTAATTCCAGGGATAGGATTTTTAATTTTCCCATCACTTTTGGAACGCAATCGGGTATCATCCCTAAATCTTCTGCACAAGCAAGCATATTTGTGCATGAAATTATTGGTTGTAATCTTTTGTAGCCATTTTTTTCCCATAACGATTCATTTCTTTCGTAAAAATAGTTATGGTACAATTGGTTGTATACAAAGCGATTTCTTTTTCCAAGATTTGAATACTCAGGAGTAGATTTTGCGCTGATTGCAGGATGGAATTTTGCAGGATTGTTGGAGTCTGTGATGAATAGTGGTGAACTGGTAGATTCGGTAAAACCAAAAGCATGGATCTCCTCTGTTGAATATGGTATGGATGGTTCAAAATATCCGGAACTTCCTTTGCTTGATTCTAAAGGAACTTGCCATATACGGAAAAAACCCAAAATATGGTCTATCCTGAAAGCATCAAAATATTCTGACATTTTTTCCAACCTGGATATCCACCATCTGAAGTTCTCTTTTTCCATGCTATCCCAATTGTATACAGGGAATCCCCAGATTTGACCATTACTGGAGAAATAATCCGGAGGAGCTCCAGCCTTCATGTTAAAGTTGAACAAATGAGGTTCTGTCCAGGCTTCAACTGAATTCCTGTGAATCCCGATTGGTATGTCTCCTTTTAAAATAATTCCTTTTTCTACTGCCTTTTTATGCACTTGGTCTAATTGTTTGTGCAAGTTGTATTGTACAAAAAAGTAGAAATGCAGTTCGTTTTGACATTTGCTTTTCTCTGAAAGCATCTCAATTATATCATCTTTTTTATATACGTTGAATCTTGGCCACAATCTGAAATCAGAAGTCTTGTACCTGTCCCTAAGGTGAGAGAACATTGCGTATGGCAAAAGCCAGGATTCATTTTTTTTGTAAAATGTCCTGAACTCTTTGGTTTTGGATGTTTTTTCCCATTCTTGGTTGAATATTTGTCTGATATAAAGCCATTTTGTCCTTATTACAGAGTCCCATTCTATCTTTTTTGAACTATTCAACTTCTCTCTTTTTTTTAAATGTCTTTCCCTGAATTCACGGTCTTTGATTTTCCCGAGTTCATCAAGGTCCATATAAACCGGATGCAACGCATATCCTGAAATTGCAGAGTATGGATATGAGTCTCTCCAAGTATAAGAGTGGGTTGTGTCGTTTATGGGGAGAAGTTGAAGAACATTCATACCCGACTCTTTTACCAAGTTCACAAATTTATCCAAATCGCCAAAGTCGCCTATTCCGCAACTTGTTTCCGACTTGATAGCAAAAAGAGGGAGAGCTGTTCCGGCTAGCCTTATCTTGGGAAAGCTAACCTTGACAGGATAATCATTTACAGTAGTAATTATTCCTTCTGCCTCATTAGGCTTTGTGAAAACCCTGTTTTCTCCTTCTTCCCAAATTATTATCTTGTCATCTTCTGATAATAATATGTATTTGTATTCTGTATGTTTGGGCAGTAGTTTTATATCCAGAGATATAGCCCAAGAACCGTCTTGTAGCAGATTCATTTTCTTACCAAAACCAGGATTCCAGTCTCCAAGTTCCTTACAATTTCCAACAATATAAATATTTAAATCATCTGGGATGTTATGTGCCAATGTGCTTATTCTAAGGTTGCCGGATATTTGTTCATGGATTTGGCCTCTGTTTTTTTTCAAAACCTTCAGAAAAGGAGTAGAAAGGAATGGAGAGTTATTGTCCCTGGCTCTCCAAAAATCGTAGATGAATTGTTCTTGCCTGTGTGAAGATGTCAATTTTCGAGG
>Ga0265294_10005216_pt1 | contig 15910 bp, 15 predicted proteins | sample MunlanPumphouse3_FD_192504 | JGI IMG/M metagenome (GOLD analysis project Ga0265294, IMG submission 192504) | Groundwater microbial communities from a municipal landfill in Southern Ontario, Canada - Pumphouse #3 | ecosystem: Environmental > Aquatic > Deep subsurface > Groundwater | place...
AGTTTTGTTTGTTACTTTGAGACGCGTCGGCATCTCGATACACTCTTCGCTGGCTTCGACTCCGCTCAGCCACCGGAGCTAAAGTCACTGAGCTAAGGTCACTGATCCGCCTTAGGCGGACGAAGTGACCACATCGGAGGCAACTATGACAACTTGCTACATGTATATCCTAGAATGTGCAGATGGCAGTTACTATACAGGAAGCACTAAAGACTTAACAAAACAGGAGTCATTCCCGCTTGTTTTTTAGTCATTCCTGTACCCGACTTCTCGGGTATAAACTCCGGCGGGAATCCAGTACAATAAATGTATGTACTTTATCTATATAATAACAAATAAACCTTTTGGAACATTATACATTGGTATGACTAATAATTTAGTCAGAAGAATATATGAACACAAAGAAAAGTTAATAGATGGTTTTTCAAAGAGATATGGCCTTAATCTGTTAGTATATTATGAAGTATATAGTACTGCTAAGGAAGCAATTATTAGAGAAAAAAGAATGAAGAAATGGAATAGAGATTGGAAGATTAACAAAATTATTGAGAATAATCCTAGTTGGGATGATTTATTTGTGACAATTGTTTAAGGATGGATTCCCGCCTTCGCGGGAATGACGCGGGGAAAATACGAGGGAATGACGCGGGGAAAATACGAGGGAATGACGCGGGGAAAATACACGATAATTTCCTTGGTGCAAATTATACTAAAAAGAAATCCCCTGTAAAATTGGTTTATAGTGAAGAATATTCTCGGATAGATGAAGCTTTTAATAGAGAAAAGCAAGTTCAGGGTTGGAGCCATGATAAGAAGAAAGCTTTGGTAGAGGGGCACGGGGATAGTTTGCCTGAGTTATCAATTGCATATAGAGATAAAGATTGCTTCGACGCTTCGCACTTCGAGAACCTCAGTGACCGAAGCTAGGAGACCGAAGCCAGCGAGCTAATTTAAAGACCGAAACAAAAGAACAAGGAAGGTCATTGAGGTTCTCGAAATGACCGATTCAAATGCAGAAGCTGAAAAAACGCAAAAAAGGTCACTGAGGCTCTCGAAGTGACCTATAAATAGTTAACGACAATAAACCCAACAATTAAACAGTAGTATCCAAAAAGGTGGAATTTACCATTACTTAATAGTTTCATTAAAAAGTGAATTGCCATCATTCCAGCGATAAAACTACACAACATTCCTACTAAGTATGCTGGTGTAAACATAACACTAGTATCTAGCTCTAGCACTGTTGCAGCTAAAATCGCTGGTATGGATAGTATAAACGAGAATTCAGCTGCTTGTTTCTTGGAGATGCCTGTCATTAGTGATACGGCAATAGTGCTACCTGAGCGAGACAAGCCGGGGATAACGGCTATCCCTTGCCCAATACCTATTAGGATACTCCTAAAAAGGTTTAATGGTTTGGTTGTTTTCTGTTTCTTTTGGATAATATTGGAGGTGAATAACAGCAGGGCAGTAAATATAAGTGCTGTTCCAACCAAGCTAAGTTGGTTTTTGTTTGCTTTAAGAGTTTCTTTTAATAATAGTCCAATAATTCCTGTTGGTATCATTGCCACAATGACGTAGAAGGAGAACATCCTACTAGTGTGCTTTTCTTTATCTTTAAAGTTAATTAATGCATCTATTAGTGTCCAGATTTGTTTGCGAAAGTATACGAAAACTGCCAGTAATGTTCCTAAATGTAGTATCAGTTCTAGGCTAAGGTCGGAGAAAGAAATTCCCAGCAGATGCTCTGCTATAACTAAGTGACCGGAGCTACTTATAGGTAGAAATTCAGTTAGTCCTTGGATAATCCCTAGTAACGCGATTTTTAGCATAGGATTATTATACTGTTTATTTGTTTATTTGCCAGCCCTTCGAACTCACTTTGAGCGAAGTGGGGTTTAGTTGTTTCTTTGTTTAGGGCTTATTTTTTTAATCCTTCCCTTTTTAAGGGAAGGTGGACTAATATCTTTTGATATTAGGACGTAAGTGTCATTTCTCGGATTATTATGTCTTAAATAAGTAAGTCTCTGGGGAAATGTCTAACAATGTTCTGTACATTTTTTGACAGATATCAATGTCTGCTCTGGCAAACATCCAAACCCAGGCTAAATATTCTTTTAAATAGAGTAGTTCTTTTAATTTTTTTTGCCATTTTATATCACCAGATGTTAACTCTAGCAATTCCAATGCTCGAAGATAAGAGTTACTAGTTTCTTTGTCATCATTTATCTTAATAGCATTTTTTGCTCTTCCGAACTCTGCGCCGATAGAGAGTATTTGTTGCATATTTGAGTATTTATCCCATTTATCTTGAGTAAGAGTTGTATGGAGCATATTATTTGATGATTTTATTAATTATTAAAGCTATTGTGTTTTGTAAGTCTACCGAAAGTATTTCCATGCTTAGGTTGTCTTGGGTAGGACGGATATTAATAAGCGAGGTATATTCTAGCCAGATTGAACGTTCTCTTTCAGGATAAAGGTTAGCTCCCCAGATGTTTTTTTGAAGAGAACCATTCTTCAGTAAGATTAGTTCTGAATCAGCATGCATCTCTCCACCGAAAACAGCTTTTTCTAATTCAACATCAATTGTAAATTTAATCATGGAGTTATAAGGGTCACCAAGTAGTTCACTAAGTTCATTTAATTCTAGCGGGTTTCGTTCATCAGCTGTTTTGAAATTCATAAAATAATTATACCTTTAAAGCCCCCTTTATCAAAGGGGGTGCCGAACATAGCGAGGTGGAGGATTATTGATTCAACATCTTAAATCTATATAGCAACGGACTCGCTATAAAAATAGAAGAATACGTACCAAAGCTAATTCCAATTAATAGTACTAGTGCGAAATCTTTGATAGATGCGCCACCAAACAAGAAGATGGAAAGTAACACTGCTAAGGTAGTAAAGGAAGTATTTATTGATCTTGTAATGCTTTGATCTACACTTGAGTTGATAATATCAACTAATTCGTCTTTGTTTTCTTTTAAGTTTTCTCTAATTCTATCAAAGATAACAATAGTATCGTTGATGGAATAACCAAGGACAGTTAGCAGTGCCGCTACATAAGCGGTATTGATTTCAATATGGAGTAGAGCGGTTAGTCCAAGAACTATCAGAACATCATGAATGAGCGCAAGGATAGCAGCAATAGCAGCCCAAAATTCAAACCTAAGGGTGATGTAAATAAGTAATAGTAAAATAGCGACGCCAAGGATGGTTAGAGACTGTGTTTGGAGTTCATGACCTACTGAAGGTCCAATGAAGTCTGTGCCAAGTATTGTTGTTCCCTCTATTGTGGAAGTAAGCTTTTTAGCCAGTTCGTCTACACTGATGTTCTCTATTTGTTGGAATTTCAAAGAGAAAAGATATTTATCCATTGTTGTAAGTTGTAAACTAGAGACACCTGCCTCATTCATGGTTTTTCTGATTAAGGAAGTTATCTCACCACGTGTTTGTTCAGATAATTTGCCGTCTGTATTAAATTCAGTGGTTGCCTTTTCAACATTAATGGTAAAGTTAACACCACCAGTAAAATCTATTCCTAAATTAAAGGGTGAACCAGTAGTTATGAAATTGCTAGTCATATAATAGAGACCAAAGCATATCAAAATAGTTGAGAAGCTGAACCAATATTTTGCTTTATTTAAAAAATAGATTTTTCCCATTATTAACTCCTTATTTAAACCTAATTAGGTTGCTTTCTCTTATTTTTGTAATGTTCAGACTACTGAACAAAAAGAATTTAGTTAAAGAAAGTGCAGTGAAAAGACTCATTACAATACCTACAGATAATGTAACGGCAAACCCTTTGATTGTCCCAGTACCAAGCCAGAAAAGAACGCCAGCCGTAATTAGTGTCGTAATATTTGAATCCATAATAGTAATCATCGCTCTTTGGAATCCAGCCTCTAGTGCGTTTTTGAGCGTTTTACCATTACGAAGTTCTTCTTTGTACCTTTCAAAGATAAGAACATTTGCATCGACTGCCATACCTAAAGAAAGTACGATGCCAGCAAGTCCGGGTAAAGTCAGTGTTACATGTAATAGTCGGAATGCTGTCATTGAAAGGAAGAAGTAAAAGATTAAAGAAAGTATAGAGATAAACCCTAGAAACTTATAGAACAATAACATAAAGATAGCAACTAAAACAAATCCAATAATTCCTGCTTTGATGCTTTGATCAATGGAGGTTTTTCCTAAAGATGGGCCGATTTCTTTTTTTTCAATTATTTTCACTGGTACAGGAAGCGAGCCAGCTTTTAGTTTGATAACCATATCTTGGACTTCTTTTATTGAGAAAGAGCCAGATATTTGTGCTTTTCCGCCAGGGATTGGTCCATTAATTCTTGGTGCTGATAAAACAACTCCATCTAGCAGAATTGCTAAGGGTTTTCCTACATTCATTCTGGTAACATTTGCAAATTTCTTGGTTCCTTCAGGTGTGAATTCTATATTAATCATTGGTTTGCCAAATTGGTCAACGCTAGGTCCAGCAAAGCTGAGGTCGTTGCCAGTAAGTTGAGTTTTGCCAAGGAAGATAGGAGTTTCTTGGACAATATTGCCAGCGTTATCCTTGATGTTCATTCTGGCTAGTCGCATGCCTTCGCCCGCAATAATTTTGATTTCTTCAGTGGATAATGTTTCTGCATCCATTGGGGCAAATTCAGCTTCCACAAATTCTAGTAGGGCGGTGTCTCCAATGAGGTTTTCTGCTCTTTCAGGATCAGAAATCCCAGGAAGTTCGACTACAATCTGTCTTTGACCCTTTCTTTGAATAACAGGCTCAGAAACACCTAATCCGTCTATTCTGCTTTGTATAATAGCTAAGGCTCCAAGCACTGCGTCGTCATTTACTTTGACTTGTTCAGTGTCTTGAGCTTCGAGAACTAGCAGCATCCCGCCTTGCAAATCAAGCCCTAAGTTGATAGGTACTTTATTTGCGACTAAGACCATTAAGGCAATACCAATAACTAGGTAAAAGAATTTTAGTTTATCTGTGAACATTTCAGTTTATTCCTCCAGTATGTTATTCCTGATTTTTGTTACAAGATCTATCAGGTATTTAATATTATGTATAGACATTAGAGTCATTCCTAATAATTCTTGGTTTCTCCAAAGATGTCTTATGTAAGCTTTTGAGTAATTTCGGCAAGCGTAGCAGTCGCAGTTTTCTTCTAATGGTCCTTTTTCAAACTCATATTCTGGTTTTTTGATGCTTTTTCTTCCTTGGTCAGAAAAGAAAGCACCATGTCTTGCCAGTCTAGTTGGAAGAACACAGTCGAACATGTCTATGCCTAATTTTATGCAGGTTGTTAAATCTTCAGGAGTTCCAACTCCCATTAGATAACGTGGCTTGTGTTCAGGTATTAGACCAGTAGTATGCTCCACTAGTGGATACATTTTTTCCGGACCTTCTCCAACACTTAGTCCACCTATTGCATAACCGAAAAGATTCAAATCAAGTAACTGTTCTGCGGATGCCTTGCGACATTCCGGGAACATGCCTCCCTGTATTATAGCAAAGAGGGCTTGTGAGTGTCGACCAGAGTTATTAAGGTATTCTTGAGATCTTTTTGCCCATCTAGTTGTTAGTTCTAGTGATTTATAGGTTTTATCAATATTCGTTTCAGCTGCCAAGCATTCATCTAAAGGCATGATGATATCTGCTCCAATTTTCTGTTGGATTTCTATAACTTTTTCAGGTGTGAATTCAAACTTGTCTCCGTTGAGATGAGAATTAAATATTACACCATTCTCTGTTATCTTTCTTAGGTTACCAAGGCTAAAGACTTGAAAACCGCCACTGTCTGTCAGAATAGGTTTATGCCAATTCATGAAGTTTTGTATGCCATTAAATTGTTCTAAAACCTCTGTGCCAGGTCTAAGGAAAAGATGGTAGGTGTTAGCCAGAATAATGTCAGCATTTGTGTCATAAATCATTTCTGGTGTCAGCCCTTTTACTGAGGCAAGAGTGCCAACTGGCATAAAAACAGGGGTTTTTATCTCACCATGTGGAGTTGAAATAATTCCAGCCCTGCCTTGATGTTTTTTGCTTTTTTTAAGAATTTTAAAGGAAAAGTTTTCCATTAGAGTATTATATGTGCATTAGCTCGCTTCGACAATAAATAATCCCCCAATCGCTTCACTTCGACTGGCTCAGTGTAAATGCGACTTTCCCCCTTTGATGCTTCGATAAACTCAGTACAAGTTTCGTGGGTCTTAAAAGTATATACGTTTATTTATTATTTATACCTCAAGGTCTATGTGTTAGTCACTTAGCATTTTAATTAGTTATTCATAAACATTTTGTTTCTGTTATTCCTGTGTATTATTTAGTCATTCCAGCAACTTCTATCTTCATTCCTGAGCATTTATTTAGTAATTCCTGTTTTTTCCTATGTTATTCCCGCGAAGGCGGGAATCTATTACAATAATAGAATGTATTACATTTATATAATTACAAATAAACCATTTGGCGCGTTATATATTGGCATGACAAATAATTTGGTTCGTAGAATTTATGAACATAAAGAAAAATTAATTGATGGTTTTTCAAAAAAATATGATCTTGATAAATTAGTTTACTATGAGTCATATAAAACTGCTAAAGAAGCGATTATAAGAGAAAAAAGAATGAAAAAATGGAATAGAGATTGGAAAATATGTAAAATAATAGAAAATAATTCAGAATGGGATGATTTATATGAAACTATTGTTTAGGTTTTAGATTCCCGCCTGCGCGGGAATGACAGAACGTGACGGGGGATTACTAGTTATACCAAAATATTCATCATTAGTGCTAGTTCTTTTAATAGCGTATTGTTTTGGTCTGCTTTGTGAAGAAGAAAAGCTTTTGTTTCAGCAGAAGATCTGTTGAATTTAATTTCCAATTTTTCATAGATGCCAAGGAAAGATATTGCAATATTGATATCTTTAGGGTCTTTGCCTTTTTCTATTTTGCTTATTAATGAATTTAGGTATTTTTCTAAATAAGCACGAGTTTCATTAACATTTAGATTTAGATGTAGGCTATGACTAAGTTTAATTATTCTTAGTGCTGGCTTTATGTTTTTGTTATTCCAGCTAGTTATTTCTTGGATTTCACTTAATAGTTTTGCTGACATGATTATCTCAATTGCTGATTTTATTTCAGTAGGAAGATTTCCGCCCATTCTAACAGTTTCTTCTATTAAATCTCTAAAGCCAGTATATAATTTATTGAGGTCTTTGTTCAGTCTATTGGTTTTCTTAGACCAGAGTATTTTCATGATGTCAGAGCTTTCTTCAAAGTTAAGGTCTATCATGCTTAGTGTCTTCTGATAATTATTTTTAATTATTTCTGTTGAGTTATTTGGATCATCCAGTAGTTCTTTTTTGATGGAATTTAGGTCAAGAATCGTTTTACTGATAGATGTTTTGACTTGCCCATTTTTTTCTGAGAGTAAGGCTGAGTGTTCTGTTGTTTTCCCAGTATAGATATTCATTATTGAACAGTTAAGTGCTCTAAAGGTGGTATCTTCGTTTTTAAAAGTAAGATCATTAATAGGACTGACGGTATATAGATACACTTCTTGTTCTTTAATTTTATTGGTTAGATGTGCTTTGACTATAAACTGGTTAATAGCCTTTTCTCTAGTTAATTCGTAGGGTTTTATCCATTTTTTGTAAATCGCATCTCCGTCATGCGCAGAATTAATGTTGCTTTTAGCTTCTTTCAAGTAAGCAATAAGAACCTTTTCTAAATCTACTTTAGTATGTTGTTGTCCATAGTAAATAGCAGCATTGGCATATTTAATGATTTGAACAGTTTCTATTCCAGATATCTCAGAGAAAAACCATCCACAACTAGTAAACATTAGTTGACTAAATCTCTGACTTTCTAATAATTCTAATATTTTTACTTTTTGTTCATCGGTAAGAGATCCTTTGGCGTTTTTTTCAAAAAACTTTTCACTAGACCAGCTACCGTGAAAGACGAAGTAATAATCATTTCTTGCTTTTTCGATGTTAGCTAGCAGAGGTGTCGCTTCTTTTTCGTAAGTTTCCCATAATAAATCTCGAAGCGCATTAAGTCCTTCTCTCAGTGGCTTTCTCCATTCTTGATTCCACCCAGCGCCACCACCAGTGCTACAGCCACAATTTTCTTTCCATCTTCCAACGCCATGGACACAGCTCCATGCAGTGCCTTCATGTTTAGTTCCTTCTTTAAGTACTGCTTCAGAGATAGGGGCAAATCTTTCCAGAAAAGCACCATAATTAATTTGTTTCATGTTGTACTCTTTGGCAAGATGTTTAAAAAAGTAGGAAAGGCACATGTCCCCAAACGGTTCATGGTGTCCGTAGCTTTCGCCGTCAGTAGAGGCTGTTACTAGCGTAGGTCTGCCTTGGTTGGGTTTAGCTGCTGCATCTAGCCTCTCTGCAAAAGTGTGAGCGTCTTTTAGGAGATGCTCAAAGCTGATAGCTGTTGAGATTGGGGCATCATAAAAAAAGACATCTAAGTATTTTTCTTTGGTTTCATCAACAAAAACTCGGTAGGGTTGAGTTGGGTCAACAGTTCCATTAGAAACATTTATCCATTCATTAGAGAAATATGTTTTTACCTTTTCTGCTTGGAAGGGAGATAGCACTGTGAACTTAATTCCATTAGCTATTAAAGCTTTTACTGTCTCCATATTGATAGCAGTTTCTGCAAGCCACATACCCTCTGGGTCACGTCCGAAGTGTCTTTTAAAATCAGCTATTCCCCATTTGATTTGTGTTTGTTTGTCTCTTTCGTTGGCTAAAGGCATGATTATATGGTTATAAACCTGGGCAATAGCATTACCGTGTCCGTTGTTGTTTTCTTTGCTAATTTCATCTGCTTCAACTATTTTTTCATATGTACTTTTGTCGTTATCGTAAATCCAGTTCATTAGAGTGGGCCCGACATTGAAGCTTAAGTATTGAAAATTATTAATAATATCAACTATTTTTCCATGAGGTGAAAGAATTCTTGATGAGGTGTTTGGTCGATAACATTCATCGTTAATTTTTTCATTCCAATCGTGATAAGGGAACGCGCTGTCTTGTCTTTCTATTTTATTAAGAAAGGGGTTCTCTCTCGGTGGTTGATAAAAGTGTCCGTGAATGCAAATATACTTGTTCATTATCCCCCCAGATAAAATTAATTTCTTAGCTTATTAGAATATTAGCCTTTTTTTTGAATATATTAAAGATTTTGTTTAACTATTTTCCCCCCTCAGTCAGCCTACGCCATAGGCGTACAAGTGAGGCTGACAGCTCCCCACTATGGGGGAGCGTTTGTTGTTTTGATTTAGAGGTCTTTTTAAGTATATATTTTTAATGAATTGTTATGAACAATATATATACAACAAAGAACTTAATATTGAAAAAATGTTTTGATTTATAGCCCCCTTTATCAAAGGGGGTGTCAGTCGAAGACTGACGGGGGATTAAATCCCTACACGTATAATGCTAGCAACGTCTTTGATGCAAGACAAGTCTTTGATCTGTTCGATTGCTTTGTTTTTATTGCCTTCTTTGATGGTGTGTGTGACTATAACTAATTCAGCATCTTCTCCCGCACCTCTTTGGATTGCTTCTTTGATACTGATTTTCATTTTAGCAAAAATACCACTTATTTCCGCAAGTACGCCTGGTTTGTCTTCTACAAGTAGTCTGATGTAATACTTAGAGACAATTTCATCTTTAGGTAGAATGGTTATCGTTTTCTTTTTCTCTGTGCCATAAGCTGTTCCGTTGATAATATTTAGTAGGTCTGCCCAAACAGAACCTGCTGTTGGGATGCTTCCTGCGCCTCGTCCATAGAACATACTTTCTCCAGTAGCATCACCTTCTACGTAGACAGCATTGAAAACATCGTTAACCGCAGCAAGTGGGTGAGTGTTGTTAAGTATAACTGGATGTACTCTTAGCTCTAAGCCCTTGTCAGTGTTTCTAGCAATTGCTAGGAGTTTAATGCTGGCATCAAGGTTTTTGGCATAGTTTATATCTTTTGCAGATATTTTGGTTATGCCTTCCATTAAAATTTGTTCAATATTTATGTCAGATTGAAAGGCAATAGACGCTAAAATAGAGAGTTTGTAGCAACTGTCCATTCCTTCTACATCAGAGGAAGGATCAGCTTCTGCATAACCAAGTTTTTGAGCCTCTTTTAGCACCACGACATAGTCAGCGTTTTCTTTTTGCATCTTAGTTAGAATAAAGTTGGTTGTTCCGTTAAGGATACCAACTATTTCTTTAAAGTTGTTTGGCGAAAGTGAATCTTTTAGATTGTTAATAATAGGAATAGCTCCGCCAACAGATGCTTCATAGAGTAATGAAACGTTGTTCTCCTCAGCTAGCTTAAGTAGTCCCTTGCCATATTTTGCTAAAACAAGCTTATTAGCTGTTACTACATGCTTTTTAGCTTTAAGTGCAGATTCGATAATTGTTCTGGCAGGTTCATCTCCACCGATAAGCTCAATAATAATGTTTATTTCTGGGTCAGCAATAAGTTCTTTAAAGCTGTTTGTTTTCTGAAAGGAAGACAAATCATAAGGACAGCGACTAAAGTCTAAGTCACAGATGGTCTTTAGCTTAAAGTGTTTTTTGGCGTGAGAGTTAAGCTTATCAAAGTTGTTTTGATAAAGAGCGATAACGCCTGAGCCGATTGTTCCTGTTCCGATAAGTCCGATATTCATATATTTATTATAAAGCTAAAAGCTAAAAGCTGAAAGCCTAAAGCTTAATGTTTATTTGTTTAGTTGGTTATTTGGTTTGTTCTAAAGTAGTTATTCTCTTACTGTTATGCAATATCTTGAGTGAATTAAGGTCTGTTTGAGCTCTTTGTTCTTCTAATTTTTTTCTGAAAGCCACAAAATGTTCGTCTTGGAAGAATAGTTTATCTCTGACTGCTTGAAATTCACCCATATATTTTTCCATTACCAAGTTTACAGCATTATGAACAATAGTATTAGCGTCATCTTTTGTTAACATGTTATCCATTATAAATTGGATATTGTCATTGGTGTCATCAAAATTGTAGTCCATTTTATCTAGTCTTTTTTTAACGTGAGACATGTCTTCCTTTAGGATAGAAACATCTTCTTTGATCACAGCGACATCTGTTTTAAGTACAGCGACATCTGTTTTAAGAGTATTAACATCTGTTTTAAGAGTAGAATTATCATTTTCAAGATAAGACACACTTGTTTTAAGACATGAAAAGTCTTTAGAAGTTTCTTCTTTTACAATGGTTCTTATCATTGCTATGTCGTTGGTAGTTAATGTCATTGTAGAGGTAATATAACATTGTTTTTTATTTGTGTCAAATAACTATTCGTCAATTATTGTTAATCTTAAAAAGATTACGTCTGTTACCTATTAAAGTAAAAGGGAAAAGTGAGAAAGTTGTGAGAGTGGCTTTAGGGAATCCATCCGCTCAAATGAGTAGATTGTTTCAGAAGATAGAAAGTTGTGAGCACCTTCCTTTAACAAGGAAGGTTTAGGTGCTGTGTGGCGTTGAGAGTGGCTTTAGGGAATCCATCCGCTCAAATGCACAGTGAGACCCCCTCAGTCAGCCTAAGGCTGACAGCTCCCCACTAAGGGGGAGCGAATAGTTCAGTGCATTTGTTTTTTATTGTATCTAAAACAGTTTCTAAGTTATTAATTACCGCTTCGTTAGTGAATCTTAAAAAGACAACGTTATCTGATTCGATAATTGCTTGTCTAAGTTTGTCACGTTCGTTTACGTCTTCTTGGAGATGGATGTTACCATCTATTTCAATAGCTAGATTTACATTTTTACAATAAAAATCAACAACGAAATAGCCAATACTAACTTGTCTCCTAAACTTAAATCCAAGTTGCATTTTTCTTAAGTGTTGCCAAAGAAAATCTTCAGTATTTGTTGGGTTTTCTCTAAGGGTTGTTCTAATCTCTCTCATTTTTCTAAGATAGAGGTTTTTAGTCATAAATTAAGTATAACATACTTGCTCCCACTTAGTGGGGAGCTGTCACGAGCTTGCGAGTGACTGAGGGGGGGGGAGTTGCCGGGAAGATTGGATTTTGAAAATAGTATATTTAAGATGGAAAATATTGGGCAGAATATAGATAGTAGATAGAGATTAGTAACCCTCAGTCAGCTTTTTGCTGACAGCTCCCTTGATAAGGGAGCCTTTATTAAAGCCCCCTTTATCAAAGGGGGAAGTCCGTTAGGACAGGGGGATTATAGCAAAAGGGAGAATGCATGACACCAATTGTACAATTAAATAATCAGCCAATACCTTTTCAGCCCGGTGTTCGTAAGGACACGAGTCTTGTTATGGCTGTTTTGAGCAATAAAGAAAATGGTATTGATACATCGGCGTTAGATTCAAAAGCAGTTTCAAATTTATTAGTTAAATTGCCTGATAATATAAGACTAGCCTTAATAGATGCTGTTGTGAGAAATGGTAGACTAAATGATATAAATGCTTCTAAACAAGAATTACAAAAGATTGCTAATGCTTTGATAACTAAAGACGAAAATCAGTTTGGCCTAGATAGTGATAGCAAATTAATTGTTGGAGTTAGTGGTAGTGAAGAAACAATCGATGGCATTGATGAAGTCAATGGCGCAGTTAAAAATGATGCAATTTTGGCAGACGTAGCTGCAGATAAATATGATGAATTTTCGAAAAGCATGATTGAAATACAAGCATCAACAGCAGGAACAGCGCTAGCAGATGGAGTACCAGCATCACCAGCCGATACTCCTGAAGATGATAAAATTTTAACACCAGTTTTGTCACTTCAAAAATTTGTTGAGAAAGCAAAAAATCTTACTGATACAATAACGTTTGCTGAGTTGCCAAAAGAAATCAGGGGTTTATTCCTTGGTAATGAAGATATTAGTGATACAGCTAAAGTAGAAATGTTAAGGATGCTTGCTATTGCTGGGTATTTTGGTGATAGTACAGATTATGAGGGTGACTTAATGGGTGTTTTTAAGAATGGCGGACAAGATGTGTCTATTTCTTGGGCAGGCGGTCCAGCCTTTAGGTCAGAATTTTTTAAACCTAGGGCAGACGGTACATTGCCACACGTTGATACTAACTCGTTAATAAAAGCGGTAAATGCTATGTGTCGTTCTTTTGAGTCAGCGAAGATGAGAGGTAGTACTGTTAATTTTGAAAAATTTTCTAAAGATTTTATTTCAGCCTCTGCTTATTCTATTACAAGAAGGAGCACTAACTCTACTGCTGCTGCTGACCATTTAGCCCGACAATTTAGTTCTGGTGGTCACGCAGTAACAGGCCAGCAGATGACTCAACTAGCTGCTGATTTTGCTAAGGAAACCTTGCCATTGCCACCAACGGCTCCACCATTAAAACTTTTTGGTCGAGGGGTTCAATTAGTGCTGAAGGGCGAGGAGTTAAAGCTTTCAGTTCAAGGTGATGACCAGAATTATTATGAAGTTGTAAGTTTTAAGAAAGCTGACTGGGATAAATTTTTAGCGTTTATGACAGAGAAGCAAGAAAAACATCCAGATTTAGCTCCTGACAAAAAGAAGCTCTTTTTCCTTAATATACTTGAAATGTTATCACAAGGCGGCTTAAATGAAATGACTATTTATAAAGGTGATGAGGTTAAGGAAACAGAGGATATAAGGACTAAGCTAACGGAGGATACTAATAAAGCTTGGACGTGGTTAGGTGAAAATCTCCAAGCTATTATTCCTGATCAAACTGTATTACCAGCTGATTTTTTTGCTATCTCTATTGATGAACCATATTTGAAGAAAGTTGAGGCAAAAGATTATCAAATAACGGATGTATTAAAGTTTACTGTAAGTGGAGCAGGTATTGAAAGAAAATATTCAGTAACAATAGATAGTTCTTCTTATGAAATATCAGAAGCCGTAGCTGCTCAGTTTCTTCGGATGATTAAGCTTAAATGTCTAGTGTTAAATAGTGGGAAACTAATAGAAGCATTTAAAGAAAAGTTGCAACAGATAACAGATAGTGAAGAGATTACAATAAATGAAGGTGTAGTAAGCCTTGCAGGCTTTATTTTAGAACCTGTTGGAGCTGAAAATATTAAAGTAACAATAGGAGAGGCTTCATTTATTGTCCCAAAGAAAGTAGGTGATCCTGAAAAAGAATTTTCAGAAATATTACAGACTACTATGTTAGTGCGAAAAGCAGAGCTGTTGATAAAACAATCAGCCAGAGTGGAAGGAATTAAGTTAGATACTAGTGCTACTAATTTAACTAGTGTAACCATAGGTGATGTAATTATTAGTGAAAATGAGGATAAATTTAGTTTAAAAGTTGGCGATAAAGAGGTGACTATTGATGCGAATAAAATGAATCAATTGATTGAAGTAGCTAACGGAAGAAATGGATTTATAGATATATGTCAGCAAATATCGGAATCAACTGTTGCGAATATATCTGCGTATAGAGACGTATTAGAAAATATCACAGATAACGGGAACTATTTTTATGAAGTTTTACAAGCTAACCCAAATAAAACATTTATAGAATTGTTATTAGAAAAGTGTATTCTAACACCACAAGAGGTAGTGAGTCGGTTGATAGTTGATTATTTAAAAAGTGACGAAGGCATGAAAGCAAAGATTAAGGTGATATTAGACAGAGTTTTAGCTTCTTGTCCTGAAAAGTATTATATTTCTGACAAAATGCGTATAAAAGATGGCAACGCTTCAAAAGTAAAAGATATTGTTTCATCAAGTTTAGCAAGAAATGTAGCTACTCTATGCCTTATTTACGACGATAAGATTATGGGTAAAACTGTAGAAGATGCTACTACCTTTGGAGATATATTAGGTTGGATTTTTCTTGAAAAAAAAGAACAATAAATCCATTCGCTCAAATGTACAGATTGTTTCAGAAGATAGAAAGTTGTGAGCACCTTCCTTTGACAAGGAAGGTTTAGGGGCTAAGGGGCGTTGAGAGTAACTTTAAATACATTACATTGTTTAGTAGAATTGAGCTATGCGCGATAAGTTTACGTTTATTCCTTATGAAAAAAGATTATTAGCTTTTTCTAGGATTAATAGAAAGAACCCGACTCTAGCAGAGGCTAAAATGTGGGATATATTGAAAAAAGATTGTTTTAAGGATTACAGATTTCTAAGACAGAAACCATTATATAAATTTATTGCTGATTTTTATTGTAGTGCACATTTGCTTGTTATAGAGGTTGATGGAGATTATCATGATGACAATAAGGAATACGATAAACTAAGGGAAGATATCCTTAGAGAAAGTTTTGCAATTGAAATAATTCGCTTCACCAATGAAGAAATCTTGAAATACCCCGATCTTGTCATTAAAAAGTTACTAAAAAAATTACAGCAAATAAACCCTTCTTGATAAAGAAGGGTGGCGACATTGTAGTGTTTCAGCAGTTGTAGCTGTGTTACGCCGGGAAGATTGGATTAAAAAGTTGCTAAAAAAATTACAGCAAATAAACCCTTCTTGATAAAGAAGGGTGGCGACATTGTAGTGTTTTAGAAGTTGTTTCTGTGTTACGCCGGGAAGATTGGATTTAAAAAAGTATGTTTAAGATGGAAAATATTGGGCAGAATATAGATAGTAGATAGCGAAAGGGAGAATGCATGACAGATCCAGTATCATTAAGTGTTGGTTCTATACAATTTAAGCCTGGTGTTAGCAAGGACGCTAGTCTTGTTATGGCTGTATTGAGCAATAAAGAAAATGGTATTGATACATCGGCGTTAGATTCAAACGCAGTTTCAAATTTATTAGTTAAATTGTCTGATAATATAAGACTAGCCTTAATAGATGCTGTTGTGAGAAATGGTAGACCAAATGATATAAATGCTTCTAAACAAGAATTACAAAAGATTGCTAAGGCTTTGATAACTAAAGACGAA
>Ga0265294_10005217_pt1 | contig 15909 bp, 9 predicted proteins | sample MunlanPumphouse3_FD_192504 | JGI IMG/M metagenome (GOLD analysis project Ga0265294, IMG submission 192504) | Groundwater microbial communities from a municipal landfill in Southern Ontario, Canada - Pumphouse #3 | ecosystem: Environmental > Aquatic > Deep subsurface > Groundwater | place...
TTTTAGATAAAGTTTTTTCTTTTCCTAAAGATTGATTAATCTGATTTTTTATTTCATTTTTTAAAGTCTCAATTTTATCTTGTGAATCTTTCTCAAAAACTTCTAAAATTTCAATTTCATTTATAATCTTTTCTTGGATGTCTTTTGGAGGTAGTGGGATTTGTAAATTTTTCAACATCTCTATATTAACATGTTTTACACCAACATTACTTGTCAAATTCTCCAAATTATTCTTTTGTGTTTTTAAATAATAAGCTAAATAGTTAGGTAATATATTCTGTTTACAAACAATTGCATTTATTTGCTGATTTGTTGATAATTCATATTGACTAACTGCTACTTTTCCAATGGTAGCCGTACAAGAAAGTAAAACAGAATTCTTTGGAACTATTCTTATTTTTTTATCTTCCAATGCTTTGTTGGATGTAAACTGTTTAATAGAATTTATATTAATAAAATTATCATCAATATCAGGAATAGTCAACCAAAAAATATCTTTTTTATCCCAATATTTAGACTCATTTTTAGAAGGGGTTGAACCATTAATTATTTCAAATGCAATATCTTGAATTTTAACTACATCCCAACGACTCTCAATTTTTACTTTTTTTTTAGCATTCAAAGATATAAACTTATCAAAATCCATTCTTGAAAAATCCATCATATCAACTAAATTCATATATGAAATATTCTCTTTTAAACTCTCATCTATACTTTTTTCTTCCCCATTAAAAGCACTGTACACATAACTATTTGCTTTTAATGGATTTTCGTAAGAGTTATTATCATATAAAGAGGTACATTCATCTATTGATTTTGCTCTTTGTATTGCATGAATTCCCTCACTTCCTCTTCGTGAACTAAATTCATATCCTAAAAACTTCTTCTCTTCTTGTTTTTCACCGCTTTTTACTAATGTAATTTTTTGTTTGTAAACCAAAATAAAATAAAAAAACTTCTCTTTTTCTATCTCTAAAATTTTATTAATAGTATATTTAGTTATATAACTCTTATAAATTTGATGATTGAGTATATTTTGATTTGGAGTATTTTCAATTAAACTAGCATAATCTTCTATGGTTATATTTTCCCAAACATAAGAGATATATTTTGAAAGTGGTTTTTCAATAGAGTTGATTGTTATATCTGATTTAGTTTCAAAGGCTTTATTCACTGAAGCTAAAATATTTATATGTTCTGCATTATTTTTTCTTCTTAAAAACAGAACTACTGTATTTGTTCCTGTTGCCATAAATGTATTCGAACCGAGTTCTGTAATAGCAATTATTTCAAAATATTTTAGAATAATCTCTCTGGTTTTTGTATATATCCCACCACCTGTTAAAATAGAACTTGGTAAAATTATTCCTGCTATTCCACCATCTTTTAAAAGTTGTTTAGTTCTTTCTATAAATAAAGCCTCTATTTCACTACTTTGGTCTGTTAATCTATCATAAAGTTCAAAATCGTTTTTATCAAACTTTTTACTTACATTTTTAAAAGCACTTACAGAATATGGTGGATTAGATACGACAATGTCGAATTTTTTGTTATCTTGTGGATAGTTTTTATCACTGTATTTTAATTTACCTTTAAACTCTTTTGTATCACTAAAATTAGATAATCCATCACCATGAATTACCTTTGCTAAACCATCACCATGTAAATAACATCCAACTTTTGCAGTTTTTACAAGCCTATAATCTTTTTCAATTCCATAAACATAATCAAACGCCCAATCAAAATGGTCTTCTTTCCAACTTTTTATTTTTTTAGCTGTATCATTTACAAAATCATCAGGTGAAATTTTATTGAGTTCCTTTTGGATTTCATCCATAGCTTCTGTTATAAAATGACCACTTCCAACCGCATAATCAATTACATTTGGTAAAAGTTCATCCCTTTCACCTTTGGTTAATTTTTCTTTTATAATTTTATCAAAAGGGATACTTCTAATTATAAATTTAGCGATTGGAACCGGAGTAAAAAACTGCCCCACTTCTTGTTTTAAACCAGTTGTTAAAAGAAGTTCAAAAAAATCACTTAAAAACTGTTGTTTTTTTGTATATCGTATTTTATATCCTTGTAAAAGTTCAACTATCTCTTTTACAACTATTGCATTTTCATTAAAAGTCTCTTCATCAAATACATCTTTTATGGCAAATTCATTATTTTTTTGAAGTCTTATTTTTGTAAATTCTTTTAATAATAAATCTTTAACACTATTATCAAGTGTTCCAAACTTTTCTTCAAACTCTTTATCACTTAAATCGGTTACTTCTTTATCTAAAAACTCTTTCATTCCTCTTTGATAAAGGTCGGTTAATCTTTTTTGGAATTCGACATGGTCATCAATTCCCTCTAACCATTGAAACTCTAATTGTTCATTTGGTTTTGTATTTTTTTCATCCATAATTTTACAAAGGAAAAGTGTAAATATTTTATTAAAAGCATTTGGTTTATCAGAAACTACATTGTGTCTTAAAATTTCCATAAAACGATTAAAAATAAAACTACTGTCTTCTTGTTTTATATCTATCAAATCTTTTGGTGTTAGTGCTTTGCTTTCATAATTATATGGTGTATTCCAATCGTTAAAAACTCCATTATTTTTTGTAACTTTGTTCCATCTATCAAAAAAATCTTTTACATTACTTGTATTTCTATACTCTTCTTCTATTTTTATTATTTCATTTTTATACTCTAACTTATTGTTAATTAATTCAGAAGTATATAAAACTAAAATTTGAGCATCTTTATCTTGTTGAAAATAGGTAAAAAGTTGCCCACCATCTTTTTTCAATTTATCAAATGCTTTATCAAACTCTTTTCCCCAAGTTTTGCATTCAATCATCATAAAAGCTTTATTATTTTTATCAGTTACTAAAATATCAAGTCTGCCACTTGTTCCATGCCCTGTTGGATAAACTTTTTCTAAAATAATATTTTGAGGTTTGTAGCCTTTTTGAAGTAATCTATCAACACATTCTACTACAACTAAATCTTCTGGCTTAGTTATATTTTGAACAGAATTTTTAGAATTATTGAAAAATATTTTATCTCCGAAATTGATACTATTTTTTTCCAAATTAATTTCGATTGAATATTTTTCATGGTTTGAATATGGTTTTATTAATACATCTTTGGTATTTTCTTTATAATTAAATCCTAAACTGATTAATAATTCTTTCATCATATTTCCTAATTTTAATTCTTTAAATTTATGCTATTTTATCATAAAATAAGAAACAAATAAAAAAATATTTCATTTTGCAATTTTTTTGCTTATAAAATGTAAATAAATTTTATTTCTAGTATTCACTTATTCATATTTAAACTTTCTATTTTAATGTTTAAATATTATCGCAATTTTGATTTATTCTCTTGAAAACCTAAAGGTTTCCGCTCTCTTACTTTGTGTGGACAAAGTAAGCAAAGCCACCAACTAAGCTTCAAAGCCCTTGGGATTCCCTCTCTTATTATTTTTCTTTTCTGAGTCGCAAAACTCACATAAAAATATGCTTATGAGCATATTTTTATGTTCAAACAGTTGCAACTCTTTTTCGAAAAGAAAAATAAACGTTCGGCTTTTCAGATGTTGGAATAGTGGGATAAGGACATTTGCATATTTGATTTTCTAAGATTATACATTTTCTCGTGCTTAATTTATAGAAAGATAGTTGTGATATTTTTTATTATCAATTATCTACTAAAAACTTCTTAAATCATCACTAAAAAGACCATTTTTAGCTACTCTTTTATTATACTCATAGATTGCTTCTTGATTCTTTTTTTCCCATTCTGTAACCTCTTTATCTTTTACAAGTTCTTCTACACTTTTTTTAAGGATAGAATCAATATTGGCTACTTCTTTCTTTGCAGTTTTATCGTAAATTACAGTCATGGATATTCCTTGTGGATAAATTCTAGCATAGAATATTTTGAAAATTAGTGTTATTAAATGATGTAATTCTAACTTGTCAGAAAATATAAGATTTTGTGCTAAATCAAGGCGGAGATTAGATTTTAAATGGGAGCATACATTAAGTATGTGAGTGTTTAAAATATAAGCTTCAACGCAGAGTTAGCGCTAAAGCTTATGTTTTATGACAAGTTAGATGGTACCTTGCTCATACATGGCTCTCATCTTCTCTTTCTCTTTTTGTCGTTTTACTTTTTCGGCTTCTTTTGCTCTAAAATTATCAATTGAAAATCTTAACTGCACTAAAAAAGTTGAAGCAATAAAAATAGATGAGTACGTTCCAATAACAATACCTACAAGTAAAGTAAAGGCGAAACCATGGATAATTTCACTTCCAAACATATACAGCGTTACTACCACGAAAAATGTGGTTAAAGAAGTAAGTGTTGTTCTTGAAAGTGTTTTTGAAACGGAGTCATTGACCACATCTTCAAGTTTTTCTTCTTTGCTTGTTTGTAGTCCTTCTCTGATTCTGTCGAAAATAATAATCGTATCATTAAGTGAATACCCAAGCAAGGTTAAAAGTGCTGCTAAAATATCTAAATTTACTTCTACATTAAATAAAGAAATTGCACCCAAGGCAATTATAATATCATGTACAAGCGCTAATATAGAAGCAAGGGCAAAACGATATTCAAAACGGTAACTAACATAGATTAAAATCATTATAAATGATAAGCCCAGTGCCATAATCCCTTTTTCTCGGAGCTCATTTCCTACTTTTGCGCCAACCATATCTATTCTTCTAATTTCAAAGTTTCCAGTTGATTTTAAAAGTGTATTTATTTCATCACCAATATCCGTAGCCACAGAGTTTGAAGAAGAAGTAATACGAATAACAATCTCTTGATCTGAGCCAAATTCAGTTATAGAAGCATTTGAAAAGGCCTCTTTTTGTCTTAAAATATCTCTAATATCGTCAATAGGAGCTTTTTGTTCGTACTTAACTTGAATCAGCGTTCCCCCAGCAAAATCAATTCCAAAGTTCAATCCTTTGGTTGCTAAAATACCAAGTGAAGCCAAAACAAGAAGAATAGAAATAGCTAAAAAAGAGAATCTCTTCCCCATAAAGTCATATATTTTATCTGTTTTAAAAAATTCCATTATTTTACTCCAAACCAATTAGCAATATTTTTTGATTTTTGAATTTTATTCATAAGCATCTGATATATTCCGTGCGTTCCTAAAATTGCCGTTAACATAGAAGCTAAAATACCAATAGAAATCGTAACTGCAAACCCTTTAATAGGTCCTGTTCCATAAGCGTATAAAATTACTGCTACTAAAATAGTAGTAATGTTAGAGTCCAAAATAGCACTCATAGCATTTGAATACCCATCTTCTATGGCTTTTTTAACAGGAACACCCGCTTTTAAAAGCTCTCGTATTCGTTCCGTTATAATAACGTTGGCATCTACCGCCATTCCAATGGTTAAGACAATCCCTGCCATTCCAGGAAGCGTTAAGGTTGCTCCAAACATTGCCATGACAGCCACAAGAATAAAAATATTGATCACCAACGCAATATTTGCAATAATTCCTGCCCCTTTGTAATAAACCACCATAAAAATCATAACAATCCCAAAACCAACGATTAAAGCTATCATTGAAGCTTGAATTGAGTCAGCTCCTAAGCTAGGTCCTACGCTTCTTTTTTCAAGAAGTTTTACACTAGCAGGTAATGCCCCACTTCGTAAAGCAATCGCTACATTTCCAGCTTCTACAAGAGTAAAGCCCCCAGAAATCTGACCGCTTCCTCCACCTATTCGCTCCCTTATATTAGGTGCTGAATAAATTTTTCCGTCCAGTACAACTGCCAGTCGTTTTCCTATGTTTTTTGAAGTAAACTCTCCGAAAATTTTAGCCCCACTTGAGTTAAGTGTAAAGTTAATAATTGGTTGGTTCGATTGGTCAAACGCCACTTGCGCATCTATAATTTGCTCTCCATTTAAAATGGGTATCTCTTTAACCAAATACTTTTCATTGGGGTTATCGGCTTTTTCTAAAATAACAGCCCCATATTGAGCAGCTTGTTGAACACTCATAGTATACACTTGGTCAGTAATCTCTTCATCAACTGCCATTAACTCTAAGTTAGCTGGTTGTGAAATTAGCTCTCGTGCAGCTTTTTCTTCTTCGGCATTTTTAATACCTGGAAGTTCCACTACAATATCTGTTGTGCCTTGTCGTATAACGGTTGGCTCTGCTAAACCAAATTGGTCAAGTCTGTTTCGTATGGTTTCAACTGCTTGTGAAACCGACAAATCTTTTACAATGGCTTTTTCACTCTCACTTAGAGTAATTAAATAGTTCAAACGGTTTGGTTTTTGAATATCTAAACCTTTAATTTTTGCAAGCATGGCATCAACTTTTTTGATTTCATCCTCGTCTAAAATTGTAAATTCGATTGTTTCACCGTTAATACTTAATTCATCTAATAAAATATCTTCATCTTGTGCAAAATATTTAATAGAAGAAGCATAACTTTTAATTTTTGAAATGACTGCTTCTTCGGTATTAACCCCTAAAAGCATATGAAGTCCACCTTGTAAATCAAGGCCTAAATTTATTTTTTTTCCACTTTGCGTTTGTAAAAAAGATGGCATAGCAAAAACAACACCAAAAATAATACTCAATGCGAATATTACGAGTCTGTAATTAAAGATTTTCAATTATTTTCCTTAAGCATTTATGAGAGTTAAGTAAAACATCTAAAAGTTTAGATGTTTTAACAAAGGTTATTCTGCTACTTTTGTAACAAATTCTCTAGCAAGTTTCATCTCTGAACCATCATGATTTTTTACCAATAAAAATTCATCTTCTACTTTACTAATTTCAACCATTAAGCCACCGTGTGTTACAATCTTATCGCCTTTTTTCAAGTTAGCCACCATCTCTTTATGCGCCTTCGCTTGCTTTTGTTGTGGTCTAATAATTAAGAAGTAAAATATTGCAAACAGTGCAACAAGAGGTAACAATGAAGTTATTAAATCTCCGTTTAGTCCCATATAATGTCCTTTATAAGTTTTATTTATGTTTTTTTTAAAACGGCTAAATTCTAACAAAACAAATATAATAAAGGGCTTGTATTGTGCTGTTTTTTTCAGTGCTTTCATCTATTTGGAACATTTCGGCCTTCAAAACAGAGTTGTGAACTCTTTTTTAGCTGTTGTTGCTCTTTATTTTCTTTTAAGCCTTCCTAGAAAGGCAATGTTCTTTGCTGGTTTTTTTATCGGAGTCTTTTGGTTTTATTGGGTGAGCTTTAGTTTTATTTACTACGAATTAACCTATTTAATGCCTTTAATAATTTTAGGATTTGGTTTAGGCTATGGAATAATTTTTTATCTTTTCTCTTTTTTTCAAAATCTGTATTTTAGAGTTGCTTCATTTTTCGCCTTAAGTTATATAAGCATTTTTGGTTTTAATTGGCTTCAAATAGAGTTACTTTTTTTACACTCTTACTTTGATATTGAAAAAATTGACTTACTTATTATTCTAGTAAGCCTTGCTCTTTTTATACAATTCAAATGGCCCGCTTTGTTGCTTTTAATTTTAGCATTAAATCTTAATTTTTCTTCATCTTCGTATGAAAAGCAAAATCATCTTAATATCTATATGCCACAAATTAATCTTTCTCAAGATGAAAAATGGAACAGATCTTACCAAAAAACAATTATTTCAAAAAATTTAGAAGCCATTGAATACGCAATAGAAAATGGTTATGATTTAGTCATTCTTCCGGAAACTGCTTTTCCCTTAGTTTTAAACACCAATAAAGATTTGTGGGAAACTTTAGAAGAGAAAGCCCAATACATAGACATTGTAACCGGGGCTTTGAATAAAGAGGGACAAGACTACTACAACTCCACTTATCACTTTTCAAGCCATGGGGTAACAATTGCAAATAAAGTAGTATTAGTGCCTTTTGGAGAGGAGATTCCTTTGCCTAAATTTTTAAGAGATTTTATCAACAATACCTTTTACAACGGTGCTAAAGATTACTCCAAAGCCACTTCCCCAACAGATTTTGAAATTCAAGGAGTCAAATTTAGAAATGCAATTTGCTACGAAACGACTACGCATAAAATATTTGAAGATTTAGGCGATACAGCTTTTATGATTTCCATTTCCAATAACGCGTGGTTTACGCCCTCCATTGAGCCAACCTTACAAAAACTTTTAATGCAATATTACGCCAAACTTTACAGTGTAACTATATATGCAAGTACCAATGGAAGCACTAATTTAATCGTTGGAAAGTGAGTTTTGGGGAGCTTAGGGTTAAGCGTTGAGTGGTAAGTTTTAGATTTTCTCTTATTTTTTGATTTTGTTGTTAGACCGCCTGAAATAAATTTCAGGTTCCGTAAGAGTTTTGCAGCTTTTTGGAAACCGAAATTTATTTCGGTCGGTGTGGGTTTTGGGAGTTATGTTAGTTGAACGATTAGGGTTGATTTTGCTTTTTAGAGCTTTATATTTTTCAACCTTAATGCATTTGCTATTACAGAAACTGAGCTAAAGCTCATAGCAGCAGCTGCAATCATAGGTGAAAGTAATATACCAAAAAACGGATATAAAACACCCGCAGCAATAGGAATTCCCGCGCTGTTATAAATAAAGGCAAAAAACAGATTTTGTCGTATATTTTTCATGGTACCTTTGCTTAATTTATAGGCTTTTACTATGCCATTTAAATCCCCTTTGACAAGTGTAATTTCAGCACTTTCAATGGCTATATCTGTACCTGTTCCCATAGCAATGCCTACATTAGCAGCCGCTAGTGCTGGAGCATCATTAATACCATCTCCTGCCATTGCTACTATTTTTCCTTGGGCTTGCAGTTTTTTTATAACCTCTAATTTATCTTCTGGTAAAACATCAAAATAGACCTCCTCAATAGAAAGCTCTTTAGCAACTGCTTTTGCGGTAATTTCATTATCTCCTGTTAGCATTACTACATTAATTCCATAAGCTTTTAAATCTTTTATTGCCTCTTTTGTTGATGGTTTTATGGTATCTGCAATAGCAATAAGCCCTGCTAAAGTGTTATTTATAGCAATAAAAATTACGGTTTGCCCATTTTGTCTTAACTCATTGGCTCTTTTTTCACCATCTTTTAACTCAATATTTAAGCTTTGCATTAATTTTAAGTTTCCTACTGCAATAGGTTTTGAATCTACAACTGCCGCAATTCCTTTTCCAATAATGTAATTAAAATCATCAACATCTAGCAAATTCAACTCTTTTTCTTTTGCTTTTTTAATAATGGCATCCGATAAAGGATGTTCACTGCTTTGCTCAACACAAGCTGCAAAGGTTAAAATATCATCCTCCTTAAAACCATTTAACTCTACAATTGAAGTTACCACGGGTTTTCCAACAGTTAATGTTCCTGTTTTATCTACTACTAGAGTATCTATTTTTTCGATAACTTCTAACGCTTGTGCATTTTTAATAAGCACTCCACTTGAAGCCCCAACTCCTGTTCCTACCATAATAGAAATAGGAGTTGCTAAGCCTAAAGCACAAGGACACGCAATAATTAAAACAGCAACTGCATTTATAACAGCAAAGGCTAAACTGGGTTCAGGTCCAAAAAAATACCAAATAATAAAAGTTATTATAGAAATTATCACAACAGCTGGTACAAAATATCCCGATACCGTGTCTGCTAATTTTTGAATAGGCGCACGGCTTCTTTGTGCGTTTGCAACCGTTTGTATAATTTGAGAAATCAAAGTATCTTTACCTATTTTAGTAGCTTGCATAAAGAATTGTCCCGTAGTATTAAGCGTAGCCCCAATAACTTTATCATCAATATTTTTTTCAACGGGAATAGATTCTCCTGTTATCATTGACTCATCAATTGTGCTATTGCCTTTGGTAATAACTCCATCAACGGGTATTTTTTCACCTGGTTTTATTTTAAGAATATCATTGAGTTGGATATCTTCTAAGGCTATTTCTTCTTCACTGTTGTTTTGATTGACTCTTATAGCTTTTTGAGGAACTAAATTTAACAACATCTTTATAGCCGCATTAGTTTTTGAACGAGCTTTTAACTCCAACACTTGTCCTAATAAAACCAAGGTAACAATAACCCCTGCTGCTTCAAAATATACAGGAACAACTCCTTGTGTTTGTAAACTTAAAGGAAAAAATGTAGGAAACAGAAGTGCCACAACACTATAAAGCCACGAAACACTAACCCCTAAACCAATAAGTGTGAACATATTCAGACTTCTATTAACAACTGAAGAGTAAGCTTTAAGATAAAAGCTCCAACCACCCCAAAGAACTATGGGTGTTGCTAGAAAAAATTCTATATATTGAATATCGTGCGCAGTTAAAGATGAGGGTAAAATATTTTGACTAAAATTAGGAAACATAGCTATTACAAACAAAGGAAGTGCAAAAATAAGGCTTATGTAAAACCTTTTTGTCATATAATCTAATTCTTCGTTATTCTCTTCTTTAGCACTTTCTACTCCCATTGGCTCCAATGCCATTCCGCATTTAGGGCAATCTCCTGGTTTGTTTTGAATAATTTCAGGATGCATAGGGCAGGTATATTGTGAAAAAGTTGAAGAGTTCTCATTTTGATTAGAACTATGTCTGTGTTTTAAAGTTTTATTTTTATTTAAATATTCCTGTGGATTTTTTTCAAATTTATCCAAACAGTGTTGACTGCAAAAGTAGTATTCTTGTTTCTCAAAAGAAGTATGCAGTTTGCTGCTTTGACTTACTTTCATGTTGCATACAGGGTCTGTAAATGTCATATTTTTCATATTCAATCCTTGCATAATTTAGATGAGTTAATTATAACTTTTTAATATGAAAATAGTGTGTAGTGTAAAATATTAATCCACACAAAGAAAGCTCTTTGTGTGAATTAATAAAAGTTTATCCAGAAAATTCTTCTGAGCCATAAAGTTCATCTATCAATTTCATTCTAGGATCTTGCAGACTACTTTGTGTTGCCTCAGTGTTTTGATTAAATTCAGAGTGCATTTTTTGACATAATTCAGGACTCATCATAGCCATTGTTTGTGTTGACTTTCCATCTACTGTTGAATGATTCATCATTTTCCCATCATGCATATGATTTCCCATATGATTTGAATTTGCATACAATGCACCTGTAAAGACTCCTGCTACTATTAAAGCTAATGTTACTTTTCTCATTTTTTTATCCTTTGTGTTTTAATGTAAAGGAATTATAATCATTTGAAGTGTAAGAAGTATGAAATATTAACCTCATCAAAATTATATGCTAATTTTGAAAAGAAAGAGAAAATGCGGTACCTTTAGAAACAGTACTTACCACATCAATTTTAATATTATAGACTTTGCATATGTTATTAACAATATTCAAACCAATGCCAAAACCACCTTGTTCATTGGTTGCTCTAAAATATCTTTTATAAATGTCATTTAACTTTTCTTCTGCTATTCCAATGCCAGTATCCTTAATAACGAGTAAATTTTTTTGTAGCTTTATATGAATGGAGCCATTTAGATTATTGTATTTTATTGCGTTTGACATAAGATTATTAAAAACCCTAATAAAATCGTCTTTATTTATCAGATATTCGAAATCTTCAAAATCGGTTACTATTGTAACTCTCTTTTTCAAAGCTAATGGTTCAAAATACTCTAATTGCTCTTTTATAAGCTCTTTTAGATTTTGTTTTTTCACCATTTTGTACTCACTTTTATGCTCTAAAAAAACATAGGTTAAATCTTTATAAATTTCAGAAATTCGTCTTGCACTAAGCTTGACTCTTTGAATTTGTTTTGCTGTTAAATTTTCATTTTGTGTTGACATTAAAATAGCACTAATGGGTGTGTTAAGTTCATGCGTGGTATCTTTTATAAAATTATTTAATTTTTCTCTCTCATCTTTTATGGGTTTTAAAAAAAGTTTTGATAAATATATTCCAATTAATGCCACACAAAAATAAATAAAAATAAAAGATATGACTATAGTAATCCACAATTTTTTTATTTTACTGCTTAACAAATGTTCTTTGATTACCACATAATATATTCCAAGATGTCCAACAGTACTATCATTGATATATATTATATTATTTTTTTTGATAATAATTTGCTCTGAAAAATCAACCGTTTCATTAAGATTTCCAAATAGTTTCTCTTTTTTTTCATTATAGAATCCAATTTGAAACTCTGAAGAAGTTAAGTATTTATCTTTCTCAAGGGGTATTTCTTTCATTTGTGAAAAAATAATTTCAGATGATATTTTTTGAGAAATATTTTGCACATTGGATTTAATCAAATCCAAATGAAGAGTCTTCTCGCTTTGATAGTAAAAAAATGCTACTAAAAGCATTAGAATAAAAGAAGAGCCTAAATATAAAACAATAAATTTTAGAAATATTTTTTTCTCACTGCTTGTTAAATTTATATCCTATTCCTTTTATATTAATAATTTTTTCTTTACCAATTATTTTTCGTAAAGTTTTAATGTATGTACGAACGGTTGAAGCATTGGGTAACTCTTCATATGTCCAAATATTTGAGTATAACTCCTCCATACTTACTGTTGTATTAGCCTTTATTAAATAGTGTAAAACTTCAGACTCTTTTTTTGTAATGTCTATTTTTTGATCGTTTTTTAAAATAAATAAAGACTCCATATTTAAGAAAATATCCTCAGAAATTTTTATATCTTCACTAGGGCAAAGGTTATACAAGCGTTGAATATTATTCAATCGAACGTCTAATTCTTTGAGTTCAAAAGGTTTTTTAATATAGTCATCGCATCCAGAAATAAACCCTTTTTCAACATCTTCAATCATATTTAATGATGTAATAAATATAGCAGGAGTTTTGATACTATTGTTTCGTAACTCCTCTAAAAGAGTAAAGCTATTATCTCCAGGAACATTTACATCCAGTAGCAATATATCAAATTTTTCACTATAAAGCACATTTTGAGCTTCATTATAGTTATAGACTGTTGTAACTTGGTAACTCTTTGAAACAAGATGTTCTTCTATAATTTCACTTAAAATTAAATCATCTTCTAAAAGCAATATTTTCATTATATTTACCCATTTCCTATTTTATCATTTAATGATAATTTATTTTCAAATCTTTTAAACATTAATATCTTTCTTTTATTAATGCGATAAATCACAACTTGCTATATTGCCTTTTTGTTTAATTGCTAAAATATAAAAAATTGCTGGAATAATAATAAGCGTTAAAAAGCCTGAGCTTATCATTCCTCCTATCATGGGAGCTGCAATTCGCTGCATGACTTCACTTCCAACACCATGTATATACATTATTGGAATTAGCCCTCCTAAAATTGCAAAAAGCGTCATAAGTTTTGGTCGAAGTCTTAGAACTGCTCCTTTATATACTGCATGGAAAATATCCTTTTTTTCAGGGTTTGTGCATTTTTGTTTTAGTTCAAGCATAGCTTCATGTAAATAAACAAGCATTACAATAGAAGTTTCAGCAGCAACCCCTAAAAGAGCTAAAAAGCCTACAATAACGGCAATGGAGATATTGAAATTTAAATACTCTATATAGAATATCCCTCCTGTTAATGCAAAAGGTAAGGTGAAAAATATAATTGCTGTGTAGATTATATTTCTCAATGCAAAATAAATGAGTAAAAAAATAAGTGCAAAGGTTAAAGGAATAATGTAAATAAGCCGTTGCATGGCACTTTCTAAATACTCACTTTGCCCTGCCCATTCAAAATAAAATCCTGTGGGTAGAGCTATATTTTCTAGAAGTTTTTCTGCTTCTTGTTTATATGCATTAGGTGAAATATCGGTTTGAGGAGTGATATAAATAAAATTTACATTAAGTGCTTTTTCTGATTTTATAACAGAAGGTCCCATTTCATACTCTAAGTGTGCAAAAGTGTTTAAAGGTTGAAACCCCAGTTGTGTTTTAATAAGCAAACTGTTTAATGCATTAATATCTTCTCTTTTTGTTGTTTCATAACGCAAACTAATAGGATACCTCTCAAGCCCTTTTAAAAATGTACTTACTTGACTTCCTGCAACCCCTAAAGAGATTGTACTTAGAATATCTTCTTTTGTAATGCCATAGCGAGATATTTTTTCATCATCTATTTTAATATTTAAGTAATAGCCTGAGTTGATTTTATCAGAAGAGACCGTAAGCGTTTTGTCAAATTTTTTAAGTTTTTGCTCAATTTGTAATGCAACTTCTTCTAGTTTTTCATGGTCATTTCCATAGAGTTTAATTCCTAATGGCGTTCTAATACCTGTTAAAAGCATATCTATTCGCCCTCTTATTGGATAGGTCCATGAGTTAATTAAACCTGCTACTTGAAGTTTTTCATCCATATCTTTAAGCAGTTGTTTATAGGTCATGCCCTCTCTCCATTGCTCTTGTGGTTTAAATTGGACAATGGTTTCAATCATGGCTAATGGTGCTGGGTCGGTTGCACTATCTGCTCGCCCTGCTTTTCCAAAAACTGTTTGTACTTCTGGAAACGATTTTAACACTTGATTGGTTTTTTGTGTTAACTCTTTGGCTAAATCTATTCCAATGCCATAAGGAGTTACGGGCATATACATAAAAGTTTGCTCGTTCATCATGGGCATAAACTCCCAGTTTTGTTTTTTATATACAGGGTAAGCCGCAATAATTGTTGCAAAGAAAAGCACTACAATAACATAACGAAACCGAAGAGAAATTTTTAACAAAGGTGAGTATAGTTTAATAAAAAATTGGTTTATCCAATTGTTTTGCTCTTTTATAATTTTCCCACGAATGAAAAAAATCATTAAAATAGGCACTAAAGTAATAGATAAAATAGCCCCTGAAAGCATGGCAAAACTTTTTGTAAATGCTAAAGGAGAGAAAAGTCGCCCCTCTTGACCGGTGAGTGCAAAAATAGGTAAAAACGAAACCACCACCAAAATAAGAGCAAAAAAGATAGGACGCCCTACTTGTTTAGCCGATTTTATAATAATCTCAATGCGTTGCTTATTAGAAATATTCTCTTTGTCTTGTAGGTGTTTATGGGCATTTTCTACCATTACAATGGTTGCATCTACCATAGCACCAATAGCAATGGCAATTCCTCCTAAACTCATAATATTTGAACCCAGTCCAAAAAGTTTCATAAGCAAAAAAGTAAAAAGCACCGTAATTGGAAGCGTAATAATTATAATTAAAGCACTTCTAAAATGAAACAAAAACAGACCACTTACAACCATTACAATAATACTCTCTTCTATGAGTGTATTTTTTAGTGTATCAATTGCTTTATCAATTAAAGAGGTTCTGTCGTAAGTTTCTACTACTTCTACATCTTCAACTTTAAGCGTTTGAAGTTTTTCTTTAACCGCTTTAATTACTTTATACGGGTTTTCACCATATCTAACAACTATTATCCCACCAACTGTTTCACCCTCTCCATTTAAGTCAGCCATTCCACGGCGATTAGCAGAAGTAACATTTACTTGTGCAATATCTTTTATGGTTAAAGGAGTTGAGTTAAGTGTTTTAACAGTAATATTTTCAATATCCACCACACTTTTTAAATATCCTCGTGCAGTTATCATATGTTCAAAACCATTCTCTAAAATAATTCGTCCACCGTTGTCATTGTTGTTTTTTTCCAACGCATTTTTAACCTCAGCAACGCTTAGATTATATTGCACAAGCTTATCTTGGTTTAAAGTAATTTCATAATTTTTAACATAACCACCAACGGAAGCTACTTCTGAAACTCCATCTACTCCTAAAAGAGCAAATTTATAATAATAATCTTGCAGTGTTCGTAACTCTTGCAAGTTTTTGGTTTTTGACTTTAGTGCATATTCATACGCCCACCCAACACCTGTAGCATCTGGACCTATTTGTACACTTGAGCCTTCTGGAAAAGTGCCTTGTAAGGAAGAGAGTTTTTC
>Ga0265294_10005218_pt1 | contig 15907 bp, 17 predicted proteins | sample MunlanPumphouse3_FD_192504 | JGI IMG/M metagenome (GOLD analysis project Ga0265294, IMG submission 192504) | Groundwater microbial communities from a municipal landfill in Southern Ontario, Canada - Pumphouse #3 | ecosystem: Environmental > Aquatic > Deep subsurface > Groundwater | place...
GTATTAAGGCCGGTTTTCATGCATACTGTTTATCTTCTTCTGGGTGGTAATTTGGGTGATCGAGAATCCAACTTATCGGAAGCTCTCCTCAGACTCAACAGGGCAGGGCGTGTGGTTGCCGTATCGGCTCCGAGGGAGACTGAGCCGTGGGGTTTTGACACTCTGGTCCCGGCTTTTCTCAACCAGGCAGTGTGCCTGGAAACCGAACTCGATCCCGAATCGCTGCTGGCTGTATGCCTCGATATTGAAAAAGAACTGGGAAGGATTAGGGCTTCAGGTCAGTCAAACAAAGAAACCCACCGTAAATATGCCTCGCGTCCCATAGATATAGATATACTTTTGTACGATCATCTTTTCTATCATTCTGAAAATCTGGATATACCACATAAGCGTTTGCCGGAAAGACCGTTTGCCATAGGTCTGATAGAGGAGATTTTTCCAAAAAACGTATCTTTGACAGATTTTTACCCCAGATAAATATGACACAGGACGAATTATTCAGGAACATTATTGCACACTGTAAGGAATATGGTTTTATTTTTCCTTCCAGCGAGGTATACGACGGGCTCAGTGCGGTTTACGATTACGGGCAGAACGGCGTGGAGTTGAAAAACAACATCAAGCGGTATTGGTGGGATGCCATGGTACGCATGCATGACAATATAGTCGGGCTCGACTCGGCCATCTTCATGCATCCCCGCATTTGGGAAGCCAGCGGACACGTAGGTGCGTTCAACGATCCGCTTATTGATAATAAGGATTCAAAAAAAAGATACAGGGCCGATGTCTTGTTGGAAGAATTCCTGGCTAAGATTGATGAAAAAATAAACAAAGAAATAGCCAAAGGGAAAAAACGTTTTGGAGAAAGCTTTGACGAGCAGCAATTTCGCGCTACCAATCCCAACGTGTTGCGGGAACAGGCAAAGGCAGACACAGTGCGGCAACAGATGATTGAAGCCCTTAAAAACAATGACCTGGCCGCTTTACGTCAGCTGATCATCGATTGTGAGATCGCATGCCCCGTTTCGGGGACAAAGAATTGGACCGAGGTTCGTCAGTTCAACCTTATGTTCAGCACCCAGCTGGGCAGTGTGAACGACGGGGCGTCCCAAATCTATCTTCGTCCCGAAACCGCCCAGGGAATTTTTGTAAATTTCCTGAACGTACAGAAGAGTGGCCGTATGAAAATCCCCTTTGGCATTGCACAAATTGGTAAAGCTTTCAGAAATGAGATAGTTGCAAGACAATTCATTTTCAGGATGCGTGAATTTGAGCAGATGGAAATGCAGTTTTTTGTACGCCCGGGAGATGAAATGAAATGGTATGAATACTGGAAAAAGATGCGTCTGAACTGGCATCTTTCGCTGGGTACGGATCGGGAAAAATACCGTTATCATGACCACGATAAATTGGCTCACTATGCCAATGCGGCCTGCGATATTGAATTTGATTTTCCCTTTGGATTTAAGGAGTTGGAAGGGATCCATTCCCGTACCGATTTTGATTTAAGCCGGCACGAGTCTTTCAGCGGGAAGAAAATGCGGTATTTCGATCCCGAGACGAATGAAAGTTATGTGCCTTATGTTATTGAAACATCCATAGGGCTGGACCGGACCTTCCTGTCGGTAATTGCTTCGGGATACAGGGAAGAGCAACTCGAGGGAGGGGAAACAAGAGTAGTTATGAGCATTCCTGCCGTACTGGCCCCGGTAAAACTGGCTGTGTTTCCTCTCATCAAGAAAGACGGACTGCCCGAGTTGGCCGAAGAGATCATGAAGGATCTGCGTCTTGACTACAACTGCCTGTATGACGAAAAAGACAGTATTGGGAAACGTTACCGCCGTATGGATGCTATCGGGACCCCTTTCTGTATTACCGTCGACCATCAGACTCTCGAAGACAGAACCGTTACACTCAGGGACAGAGATACCATGGTACAGGAACGGGTTCCCGTGAACACTCTCAGGGATATTCTTGACAGAAAACTGAATATCCGTTACTGGCTTGAAAAAATTGAACAATAAATACAAGTGCGTAAAGTATTCATAATTATTTTTATCGCTTACCTGGCCATTAACACGTATTTTCTTTTTTCTAAAGGAGATTCGCTTATGGATATCCAGAATAAAGGCTTTGTCGTCTGGGTTAGCACTGCTTTGGGAGTAAAACCGGACAAGACACTTCATATGATGTTGTTTTTTCCCATGATCCCGCTTGCGTGGTTTGCTTTCAGACCTAAGTGGGACATTACAAAAGTGATAATTTTGTGGTCAGGGGTGATATTTGGAGTCCTTACGGAGTGGATACAGCATTATCTGCCTCATCGTACCGGAGATATTACCGACGTGGCGGCTGACATTGTGGGAAGCGTGCTGGGGATACCGCTTTTGTTGTTTTTCAGTTTGTTTAAACGCAAGTAAAACAATATACCATGAATGATATTATTCTATCCGGACTGCTCAATCTGTTTGCCTTGTTCGGAGCCCTGGCCCGTATTGACAGGGAAAAAGCCAGGGAGCTTATCTCGGCTTATCTGAATCAACATTTTGGGGTACGGCGTACCGAAACCTACCTGGGACTCTACGACGATCTGAGCGATTTGTACGAACATTCGCCCCAGCTGGACAAGGATAAAATAATCAATGGTATATGCGGGGGCTTGCGTAAAAAAGTTATTGCCGAAGAACAGGCGTTACTCCTGTTGCGTTTTATGGAGTTCGCTGCCGTCAACCGGGAGGGCTTCATAAACAACCGGGATGTTTTTCAGAAAGTTGCACAACAATTTGGGCTGGATGATATTCAGTTTTCAGATTTTTATGCTTTTGTACAGGACGAAAATACTGACCGTGTTATAACCTTATCTCCCGCCGGATTGGACGGCGTATTGCGGGTCATTGACCTGCCTTCGTTCAATAAGATGGCTTTCAGCTATCGGGGTACCCGGCTTGTATTGATGAACGATGTGCCGGTATTACCCGGGACTTTCCAACTCTGGCAGCAGAGCGGTGTGCTTAAAAGTCAACATATTAGCCCGTTATATTACAGTGCCGTTAAAGCTGCTTTTGAAAGGGATGGCAAGGAGGGTGCAGTCATACAGTTGGCAGGAAGAGATATAAATTTTCGTTTTCCTCACAGTGATAACGGAATGCACAATTTTTCCTTTACTCTTTATTCAGGACAATTGGTAGCCATTATGGGAGGCAGCGGAGTGGGGAAATCTACTTTACTGTCGCTTTTAAACGGGAACCTTAAACCCCAGGAAGGCGATATACTGCTCAACGGACATCCTATTTCAGATACGGAAGTTCAGAAACTTATCGGGTTTGTCCCCCAGGACGATCTGCTTATAGAAGAACTGACTGTTTATCAAAATCTTTGGTATACAGCCCGCCTCTGTTTCGACGGCATGGGTCCCGAAGAGATGGACTCACGCGTAATGTCTGTACTTACAGACCTGGGTCTTGCCGCGGTAAAAGACCTGAAAGTGGGATCGCCCCTCAACAAAACCATCAGCGGCGGTCAGCGCAAGAGGCTGAACATTGCGCTGGAACTCATTCGTGAACCGTCTGTTCTTTTTCTGGACGAACCCACCTCGGGACTCAGCTCATCTGATTCAGAAAAAGTGATTAACCTGCTTAAAGAGCAGACTTTTAAAGGGCGTCTGATTGTGGTCAATATACACCAGCCTTCTTCTGATATTTATAAATTATTTGACCGGCTGTGGCTTCTCGACAAAGGAGGGTACCCTGTCTACGACGGGAATCCCATAGAAGCCGTAACTTATTTTAAGCAGGCCGTGCATTACGCCGATGCCGACACCAGTATGTGTGACGTTTGCGGAAATGTGAATCCCGAGATCGTGTTGAATATCATTGAATCCAAATCACTGGACGATAGCGGACGGCTCACCGACGAAAGGAAAATCAATCCCCAGGAATGGCATCGGCGTTATCTCGACAGCAGGGATCTCCGAGACGAGATAAGAAATGATGCAGTCCCCCCTACAAGACAAAGAAAACCCAATGCCTTTAAGCAGTTCCTGATTTTTTTGCAACGGAACGTCCGTACCAAAATCACAAATACACAGTACCTGCTTATTTCTTTGCTCGAGGCTCCTCTCCTGGCGTGCGTAGTGGCACTGCTTACCCGATATGCCCCGGAGACAGGCTATACGCTTATGGAGAATAAAAATCTGGTGTCATTCTTCTTTATGGCGGTGATTGTGGCTATCTTTATGGGAATGAGCGTCAGTGCCGAGGAAATATTCAAGGATAAAGCCCTGCTTAAACGTGAGCGTTTCCTGAGATTGAGCCACAGCAGTTACATTACCTCAAAAATCATATACCTGGCAGTTCTTTCACTCATTCAGACGTTGCTTTTTATTTTGGTAGGACATGCGGTCATGGGCATTCACGGAATGCTGGGCATTTGGTGGATTATCCTTTTTGCGGCGGCTTTTCTGGCCAATCTGACCGGGCTGGTGCTTTCTCAGTCACTCAACTCAATTGTGGCCATCTATATCACAATACCTCTGCTGCTTATTCCCCAGATACTCCTTTGTGGTTTGGTTGTTAAATTTGATGACCTGACGCCTAACAGTAAAACCGGTAATGTTCCGGTGATCGGGGAAGTAATCCCTTCCAGATGGGCATTTGAGGCGTTGGCCGTCAGCTCATTTGAGTACAATAAGTATATGCAGCATTTTTTTGACGATGAAAAAGAAAAATTTCGTGCCCAATATTACCGGGCCGGATTCCTGGAAGAACTTCAGAGCCAAATGGAAACGGCACAAAATGAGTTTGTTACTAAGGGAGAGACAGATAAAAATCACCTGGACATAATCTTTACCGGGTTGCCCGGTCTGGCACAAATCACCGGACAAGAACCTTTTACGGGATGGGAGGGAAAATGGTCCCCTGCACTTTACATTGGCCTGGAGTCCTGTTTTAAGGAGGCCGACAACCTGCTTGGGAAACGATCCTCGGCTTATACCTATGCCATTGACAAAACAAAAACAGAATTAATGAAGGAGATTGGGAAAGACGGGATCATTGCCTTAAAACGCGATCACCATAATCTCTTTCTTGAGGAGCTGGTGCTTAACTCTGCAACAAAAAAACTCTACCGCATTGCCGATCGTGTAATTGTTCCCAGGGTTGGTCAGATTTATCTTGAACCGGCCAGTCGGAATGGCCGCGCTCCTTTTTACAGTCATGAGAAAATTCTGGGTACCTGGCATATTCCCACATTATGGTACAATATGGGAGTTATGGCTCTAATGGCTGTCTTGACGGCTATGGCGTTATTTTTTCAAATCCCTGCAAGGTTTATGAAAAAGGGGAGTGAATAATAACGTGTTTTTTATACATTTGCATGATATTACCGATTTATCATTCAAAAACACCTAAATATGAAAAAAATCACCATTGCTTGTATGTTGGCAGCTGCGCTTGTTTTGAGTGCCTGTGGCAATAATGCTTCCAAGAAGAAAGATGCTCAGACCAAAACAACCGAAACAAGCCAACAGGAACAGTATCTCACAGAAGATCTTATTATTAAATTGGACTCTTTAATTTCCGGGTTCCAAAAACTGGGTATGATGCCTAATATGCAGGCCATGATCGACGGTAAGGTGGTGCTTACCGATAAGGAAAAAAGAATTAAACCCACCTTCCTTATGCCCTTATCAAAAGCTGCCGATCTGGTAACCCTCAGTCAGAAAAACCGTGCCTTGGCGGTATATGCCATCGATCGGGAAGTGGCTACCATGTACGGACTTCCTACCGATGAATACGATCAGGTAATTGGAAAGCTTGCTGTGGAAACAGACAACCAGGCCATGATAGACGGTGCGCAAATTAACGTGGAAGTGAACTCATACGATATTAACAGCTGGATTGTTACCATGGGAGAAGAACAACTTGCCAAGGAACAGGTGCACATGTTTTTTGAACTTGCAGCTGCCGCCATGTTGGAATCATTATACATCACCAGTCTGGATATTCCCCGTTATATAACCTATTTCAATGACCAAACAGCCGCCGATGTATCTTACCGTTTTGTTCTGGTTGTTGACGGCGTTGAGTCGCTTATCCCTTATCATCCCGAACTGGAAACCGTAAAAGGCCTTCTGGAGCCGCTGAAAGTAATCAATGCCATTAATGTGAAGCAACTGCAGGATCAGTTAAAAACCCTGGCCACCGACATTGCCGCCGCCCGTGAGAAATTAATGGACTAATATTTTATTCCGCTACGATATAGGTCGTCTTTGCAGACGACCTTTTTTATTTAAAAGATATAACTTTACAACAAAAATGCTGCTTAAGATCGCTTTATGGTGTTCTATGCTCATACAACTTATTACTGCCATTGTAGCAGTAAGTATGGTGCACAGGACAAAATTTAAGATTTCATGGATTCTTATTTCGCTGGGATTTATACTTATTGCGGTTGAACGCCTTTTCGAATTTTCTTCTCTTTTCTGGGTAACTCAGATCTTTCCCAAAGAAGAGGTCCGCAGCTGGTTGGGCGTGGCCGTTTCTGTGATGATGTTCACGAGCTTGTATTATATCAGGCAAATATTCAATTTACAGGACGAGGTGGACAGGATGAGAAAGGAAAATGAAAAGCAGTTACTTACCGGCATCATCCAGGGAGAGGAAAGAGCCCGGCAGGCTATTGCCAGCGATCTCCACGATGGAATCGGACCGCTTTTGTCTTCAATTAAAATGATTATCAGTTCCATAGATATGGAAAAAATGGATCCGGACAATAAAAAGGTTATTGAAAAGTCCTGTTTTGTGATTGACGAAACCATAGTAACTTTAAAAGAAATATCCAACGACCTTTCCCCTCATTTACTTAAAAATTACGGATTGATAAAAGCGTTGGAAACTTTTGCAAAACAACTCTTTGAAAACACCCCTGTTCAGTTCCGGCTTACGTCGGATATCGGGGATGACAGGCTGTTTTATGAATTGGAAATCAATATGTACCGTGTGATCACCGAATTATTGAACAACAGCATGAAACACGGAAATCCGGGTGTCATTTCACTCAATATTACCCGGGATACCAATGCCTGCTGTTTTGAATACTCAGATGATGGAAAAGGATTCGATCCGGTACAATATCATAACACACCCGGGATAAAAGGCATGGGGCTGAAAAATATCAGTTCGAGAGTAAAATCTCTTGACGGTCATTTTCATATGGAAAGTGCTCCCGGCAATGGTATAAGAATCTTAATTAACATTCCTCTGAAATGAACAAAATCAATATCTATCTGGTAGATGACCACTCCCTTTTTCGCGAAGGACTCAGGTTCCTGTTATCAAAAATTGAAATGGTCAATAATGTCTACGAAGCAGAAAACGGAGCTGTTTTTCTTGACGGATTGGCCGGCAAGTCGGTAGATTTGGTACTTATGGACATAGAAATGCCCGTAATTGGCGGTGTTGAGGCAACTGTCAAAGCGCTTGAAGCGGATCCTTCTCTGAAAATTATTGCGTTGTCAATGTATTCCGAGGAAAGCTATTACTATAGTATGCTAGAAGCCGGTGCTGTGGGTTTTTTGTTGAAAAACTCGAGTTTCAAAGAGGTAAAAACGGCTATTTCAGACGTAATGGCGGGCAGGACGTATTTTTCTGCAGAAATCATACAGGCATTGAAGAATCGTATATCATGCAAAAAGCCGGAAACGGGAAATTCCTTTATTACACCCAGGGAAATGGATGTTCTGTGCGGTATATGCAAGGGCTGGTCCAACGAAGAAATAGCCGAAAAACTTTTCATTAGTCGGCGCACAGTGGAAAAACACAGAGAAAACCTTCTTCAGAAAACGAACTCCAAGAACACGGCAAGCCTCATAATATTCGCCTTTAAAAACCAGATAATCAGTTTTTAGCCGTTTTATTACGTGTTTTTACGTATAGTAAAATACGTATTCTGTCGGGTTTGGAAATTAGTAAAAGCTTTTACCTTTACCAAAATCTTATATTATGGTAGAGAGTATTTCTATTATTGCCGGCATAAATAAAAACGGTGAGCCGGAAGGATTCAGCCGCATTGAGGTGATCCCCGGAGAGATCATAGGCGTTGTGGGCCCAACCGGAAGCGGAAAAAGTGCTTTAATTGAAGATATTGAGCAATTGGCGCAGAAAGATACGGTAACGCACAGACAAATATTAATCAACAACAGAATCCCCGATCCGGCTCTCAGGTACGACCCTAAAAAGAAACTGATTGCCCAGCTTTCTCAAAATATGAATTTCCTTGCCGATATGACTGTCAAGGACTTCCTCCTGCTACATTCCAAGTGCAGGGGCAAAGATCCGGGACTTATAGGGAAGGTCATTTATCACGCCAATGCGCTTACAGGGGAACCTATAAATGAAGACATGAACCTCACCGTCCTAAGTGGCGGTCAGAGCCGTTCCCTGATGGTAGCTGATGTGGCTTTTATAAGCGATTCTCCTGTTGTATTGATTGATGAGATTGAGAACGCCGGTATAAAAAAGCACGAAGCAATGAGGTTGTTATCCGGCAGCGGAAAAATCATCCTGGTTGTAACACATGACCCTCTGCTGGCTTTAATGACACAGCGTAGGATTGTGATGAAGAACGGGGGCGTGGAAAAAGTATTTATGACAACCAGGGAAGAAATGAACCTGTGTACCCAGTTGAATCAGATAGACCACAGGTTGTTCATAATACGGGAGATGGTGAGAAAAGGTGAAGAGGTGGTCGCATAAAAAATAAAAACACATGAATCTGATAATTGTCGCCGGCACACCCGGTGCAGGTAAAACGGCTGTATTACTACATGCGGTAAAGTGTATTAAAGAACAGCATATCAATATATCAATAGCAAAGATCGACTGTCTTTATACAGAAGATCATCTAAGGTTTCAAAAATTGGGAGTCCCAACCATGTTCGGACTGTCAAAAGATATGTGTCCCGATCATTTTACTATCTATAACCTTGCCGAAATGACCACTTTTGCTCAGGAGAACGGTTCAGATATGCTAATTATAGAAACTGCCGGGCTCTGTCACCGTTGTGCTCCGTATACTGCTTCGAGTCTGGGCGTTTGTGTTATTGACGCCACAACAGGACCCAACACACCGCTCAAAGTAGGTCCTTTCCTCAGTACTGCTAACGTGGTAGCTATAACTAAAGGCGATGTCATTTCACAGGCCGAGCGGGAGATATTCAGAGAGCGGATCATAGAAATGAATCCCGGTTGCCGTATCATAGAAGCAAACGGTTTAACCGGTAAGGGAGCCGCCGAACTGGCGCAGTGCTTTACAGAGGCAGGGGAATTCAGCTATGATAATGACACGCTCAGGCACAATGCGCCCTTCTCTATTTGCACACTATGTGTGGGAGAAACAAGGATCAACCGGAAGCATCATCGGGGGGTACTCAGACATATTGACGGGGTACAAACATACAGAGGAGAATAAACATGAGATCGAATAACGAATTATACAGATGGTTACCCGGTTTCAATTGCGGTGCCTGCGGTTATACGGATTGCCAGACCTTTGCACAGGCCCTGAAAGAAGGGAATGTGTCTCCCGGCAATTGCCCGGTGCTTTCCCAGGAACGATTTGCCCGGAATAAAAACCAGCTGGAGTTATATTTAGCCGGTCGTTTGAATTGCCCGGACTGTATAGAAGACTATATTGGTCTGATTGATCATGCAAGAGCCGATTTTATTCTGCATCCTTTATCCGGAGAACCGGCCTGCAGAGAAACGCTGGTTTCGTTTGCTCCGGAAAAATTATCGGATGGAATGGTTATTAAATACAGGCCGTTGGGATGTCCAATCACCCATTTTGCCCGGATAATAGCCATTGAGAACGGTCTGCTTGATGTTTGGGTTATTGGCCCCGGAAAATTGCTGGATCGTGACGAAAGTCCTTGTGAACTGGGTATCTGCATGGTTCTTTCCTTCCAGGGGGTGATTGAGGGCCCGAGGCCTTATGTGGGACAAACGGTTAAATTTTTGCCGGCTCATTGCATGATGGGAAAAGTTCATTCAGGCGTTATTGTGTCCCTGGAAGGCGAAAAAACAAGGATAGACTGTATTGATCTGAAGATATGGGAGCATACGTCAACCCAGTTTACACATAAGGTGAATAATGCTGGACGTTAAATAATTCCCTGTATTTAAATACGATTTTTTTATAGTCTTCCCAGGTTTCGCGTTTGAGTGCAGGGTTTCGTAAGAGGGCAGAGGGATGATAGACGGCCATTGTCAGTCTTCCATTGCAGTTTAACCATTTGCCGTGATCACGTGTAATTTTGTATTCCGGCCCTGCCAGATATTTCAATGCTGTGGCTCCCAGTAAAACCTGAATTTTTGGATTTGCCATTTCAATTTGATCGTAAAGCCAGTGAATACAGGAATTTACCTCTTCTGGAGTTGGTGTTCTGTTTCCCGGGGGCCTGCATTTAACAATGTTACTTATGAAAACATGTTCCTTTCTTGTAAAACCACAGGCATAAAGGATCTTATCCATTAATTGGCCTGATAATCCTACAAAAGGTCTTCCCAGTCTGTCTTCTTCTTTCCCGGGCGCTTCTGCAATAATAAAAATGCCACCCTTCATATTGCCTTCGCCATATACAACATGATTTCTTGTTTTTGACAAAGGACATCCCGAACAAATGATTACTTGCTGTTTGAATGTGTCCATGAATTAAAATAATAAAACAAATATAACGATTAATATGAACAATAGTTCATTAGTTTATTATATTTGTTTAGAATTACTAAAGATATATCAAATGAAAATTGGCATTATTATTTGTAGCAGATATAAAGACTGCGCCGGTGGAAAATGTTTCAGATCTATGCAAAACAGGGAAGGAGCTTTCTCTGTTTACAGCAAGGACACACCCCTTGAAGTTGTGGGATATGTGGGATGCGGAGGCTGTCCCGGAGTAAATGTGGAGTACGCACCGGCAGAGATGATCAAAAACGGTGTAGAGGTTATCCATTTAGCCACCGGGATGGTGGTCGGTTATCCTCCTTGTCCGAGGGTTGATTTTTTTAAGAAATTTATTGAAGAAAAATATAAGATCCCTGTTATTATTGGGACGCATCCTATTCCCGAGAAATATTTGGTAACGCACAAAGCATTAAAAACATGGAATTCAAAGAAATGGCAGGACCTTATTCACCCTGTTATGTCAGATCCTCTGACAATGAAAGTATATGACTAAATATAAGTTCTTATTTGGCCCCGTTCCCTCCAGGCGCCTTGGGATGTCTTTAGGAATCGATCTGGTCCCCGCCAAGGTTTGTTCTCTGGATTGTGTTTATTGTGAAGTTGGCAGAACAACAAAACTAACTGCTAACAGGGCAGAATATGTCCCGTTAAATGGAATCCTGGAAGAATTAAATGATTTTTTTATCTATAATGAGGATCCCGATTACATAACCTTCTCCGGATCTGGTGAACCAACTCTTAATAATCGAATAAAAGAAGTGTTACAATATGTTAAAAGTAGAAAACCTTCTGTCCCTGTAGCTGTTTTAACAAACGGGACACTTTGTTCCGACATAAATGTTCGCCAAGCAATTATTAATGCCGATGTGGTTCTTCCTTCGCTGGATGCTGCAACAGACAAAGTTTTTACAAAAATAAACAGGCCTGTTCCTCTTTTGACTGCGGCAAAATGTATAGAAGGATTGACGTTATTCAGACAAGAATATCAGGGACAAATGTGGCTCGAAGTGTTTATTCTTCCAGGCTATAATGATGATCCTTATGAACTGGCAGCAATTAAAAATGCCATTTTGCGTATTCAACCCAATAAAATTCAATTGAATACGCTGGACAGACCAGGCACAGTTCCCGGATTAAGAAGTGCAACGAGAGAAGAATTAATAAGAATAATAGATTTCTGGGATCTTCCGAATGTCGAAATAATTGCATCGGCCGTCTTAAGAAAACAAATACAATCCTATAAAGAAGATATAGAAAGTATTATCCTGGGAACGATTACCAGAAGGCCCTGCACACTTAAGGACTTATCAATTATGCTTGGTCTGCATGGTAATGAGATCAATAAATACCTCTCCACATTGGAGCAGGAAGGAAAGATCTATTCAACACAAGAAGAAAGGGGCATTTTTTTTAGATTGAAATGAACATTTGTTCATATTAATTATTATATTTGCAGAACTAACAAATATAATTTTATCAATTATGCCAGCAGGTGATCGTACCGGCCCCATGGGACAAGGTCCTATGACCGGAAGAAAAATGGGTTTTTGTCAGGGAAATGACAACTCCGGACGTATGAATAACAGATCTGGCTTCGGCCGGGGAATGGGATTAGGAAGAGGCTTTGGAGCAGAATGGTGCAGTAATATTGAAAAAAGGCTCCAAGAGCTGGAAAATAAACATAACTAACAGTTATGGAGCCTAAACCTGTCCAAAAGGTGGCCCTCCCTAATATTCAACATATTATTGTTGTAGCATCGGGGAAAGGAGGGGTCGGCAAATCAACTATTGCGGCTAATCTGGCGGTATCTCTTTCCAGGCAAGGATATAGAACCGCCTTGGTTGATGCAGATTTGTACGGCCCTTCTATTCCATTGATGTTTGGTATTCAAGAGGAAAGACCTCGTTTAATATCGAGGGATAATAAGGAGATTTTTTCTCCTGTGATAAAATATGGTGTGAAGATTATCTCAATTGGATTCTTTTTATCTCCGGATCGATCTTTAATTTGGAGAGGCCCTTTGGTAACTAATGCTCTGCTTCAGCTGTTCACCAACACTGAATGGGGCGAGATTGATTATATGATTGTTGATTTTCCACCAGGTACCGGAGATATTCAAATCACGACTACTCAAAAACTCAATTTATCAGGTGCAATTATTGTCACTACACCGCAGGAGATTGCTTTATCAGATGCCAGAAAAGCTGCGGCCATGTTTACTCATACAAACGTAAATGTGCCGATAATTGGAATAATAGAAAACATGGCATGGTTCACACCAGCACAACATCCTGATGAAAAATATTATCTATTTGGAAAAGACGGCGGGTATAAACTTTCAAGGGAATTCAATGTACCTTTATTGGGCCAAATTCCTTTGGTAACAGATATTGAAGAATCGGCAGAAAGAGGCGTTACTATCTATAATCAACCTCAAGAATATCTTATTACTTTGTTCGATGATATTTCTAATCTGATACTGGATAATATGACGCCGACGAAATAATAAATATTAATTTATGAAAGGATACGTTCAGGTTTATACAGGAAACGGGAAAGGTAAAACTACCGCTGCCCTTGGTCTGGCGTTGAGGGCGACAGGTGCCGGCAAAAAAGTTTTTATTGCGCAATTTATTAAAGGAAGAACTTATTCCGAGATCACAGCTATTAATAATTATCTCCCGGCTGTTATCATAAAACAGTATGGAATGGGGTGCTTTATTGTTAACAAACCCTGTTTGGAAGATATTGAAGCCGCAAAGAAAGGTCTTGAGCACGTTTCAGAAGTTATTGCTTCGGGTGAATACGACCTGATTGTTTTGGATGAGGCGTGTATTGCAATTTATTATGAGCTTTTCACGGTAGAAGAACTCATCCGGGCAATTAGCAGGAAAAAAGACAAAACAGAAATCGTTATTACAGGTCGTTATGCGCCTCAAAAACTCTTGGATTTTGCAGACCTGGTCACAGAAATGATAGAAATTAAACATTATTTTAAATCCGGAGTGGAGGCAAGAAAAGGTATTGAATATTAATGCCGCGAATTTTATGTTATTTTTACATAAAATATGAAGACATTAATAAAGCATGCGACTTAAACAGGCAGTACGGAAAACAGGGAATTTGCTTAAAGAGACCTTTGTCGGTTTTGTGAATGATAAAGGGTTCAAATTAAGTGCTGCACTCGCTTTCTACACAATTTTCTCCCTACCCCCTCTTGTTTTGGTTATAATGTACCTTACGGGGCTGTTTATTGGCCCCGATGCCGTCCGGTCAGAAATTTTCGGGCAAATACGCGAGGTGCTGGGGAACCAGGCGGCCACACAGGTGCAGGAGATTCTCCATAACGCCGATTTGACCAATCACGGTACCCTGACCCCATTTCTTGGTTTTGTCATTTTGATTTTTGGCGCGTCAGGCATGTTTGCCGAGATCCAGACATCCATTAATTATATCTGGGGTCTGAAAGCAAAGCCACGTAAGGGGCTTGTTAAGTTTTTAAAAAACAGGCTGTTTTCCTTATCTATGATAGGTCTTGTAGGCTTTCTTTTGCTTGTGGGACTTATTGCAAATTCATCACTTAAAATCTTAAGCCAGCATATTGCCGAACTTATGGATCGCGGTTCTGTGGTATTATTTCACATTGTTAATACAGGAGTTATTTTTATTGCCATATTGGTTCTTTTTATGTTGATATTCAAAACCCTGCCCGACGGTAAAATATCTTTCACAGACAACATCAAAGGATCGTTATTCACTGCGGTTTTGTTTATGATAGGACAATATTTCTTCAGTGAATACCTGGGCTCTTCAAGGATAGTAACGATCTACGGTGCGGCAGGATCTGTGATATTGATTTTATTGTGGGTGTATTATTCGGCCATTACATTGTATCTGGGAGCTGAATTTACCATGGTCTATGCACGTAATCACGGTAAAAAGATAAGACCAAATGCCAGCTCTGAATTCATAAAAAAAGACGATCAATGAAGATTTCGGCTCTCTTTCTTTTTTCCTTGTTATTTCTGACAGGATGCAGTAACGAACAGCAATCAATTAACAACCTGTCAAATCTGGATGGAGGCAGGGTGTTTGCTGTTGCTGCGGGTACTGCCGCAGACCAGATGGTGCTGCAACGATTTCCCGATGCCAAACTCATCTATTTTAACAATGTCTTACATTGTGCATTGGCCGTAAAGGAAGGGAAAGCCGATGCCACGGCATACGATCTGCCTGTGCTGGTAAACATTGCTGCTAAAATTGACGGTCTAAGGGTTCTTGATGAATTGATCATGAAAGATCAATACGGTTTTGCTGTACGCAAGGACGATACAGCTCTGAAAGAAATAATGGATCAAGTGCTTTCTGAGATTCAATCGGATGGTACGTACGAAGCTATGTCGGCCCGGTGGTTTCCCAGGGCGGGAACCCCCGGGCCTATGCCTGATATTCCGGAGAACGGTTCTGGCGGTGAGTTGGCTTTCGGAACGGCGGCGGTCACAGAGCCCATGTCTTTTGTAGGAGAAAATCAGCAGGTTATAGGTTTCGATATTGAATTTGCCACACGAATTGCTGCAAAAGCCGGAAAAAAACTAAATATCGTCAATATGGAATTCGGCGCCATGTTGCCGGCCCTGATCTCGGGCAAAGTGGATATGATTGGCGCCGGGTTGTCCATCACGGAGGAACGGGCCAAAAGTGTACTTTTCTCGGAACCTTATTACCGTGGCGGTCTGGCTGTTATTGTGAAAGGACAGGAAAATACCGTTCCCCACAAACCATTTTTCCGTTCCATTGGGGACAGTGTACGTGACAATTTGATAGTTGAGGGAAGATATAAACTTGTTCTGGATGGTTTATTGGTTACAATTATCATTACGGTTCTGGCGGCTCTTCTGGGAACGATACTGGGAGGCGGGGTTTGTTTCCTGAATATGTCACACAACAAAATGAGCCGCAAGATCGCAGAGATTTATATAGGATTCTTCCGGGGTACGCCGGTTCTGGTACTCCTGTTGATCATTTATTATGTGGTTTTTGCTTCGGTTACGGTTACTCCGGTAATTGTTGCTATAATAGCCTTTGGGTTGAATTTCGCCGCCTATGTATCTGAGATTTACAGAACTGCCATAGAAAGCGTAAACAAGGGCCAGTGGGAGGCAG
>Ga0265294_10005220_pt1 | contig 15907 bp, 13 predicted proteins | sample MunlanPumphouse3_FD_192504 | JGI IMG/M metagenome (GOLD analysis project Ga0265294, IMG submission 192504) | Groundwater microbial communities from a municipal landfill in Southern Ontario, Canada - Pumphouse #3 | ecosystem: Environmental > Aquatic > Deep subsurface > Groundwater | place...
CAGCGATAAAGAAGGATTTTCCTCAAATCAAAGAAGTGCCACAGGTTATTGGCGTGACAAATCTCAACTCGAGCAGTGTTGACATGCGCGTTATCGCTTTATGTAAGAGTGAAACTCATTACGCTGTTGAAAGAGCGGTTCGACAAAGAATCAAAGAAGTTCTCGATGCCAATAACATTGAAATTCCTTTTCCTCAAGTTGTTATTTATGAAAAAGAAGAGACAACAAAATAATTAATTACATTATTCTTCAATTATTTTCTTAAATCGTATCGCTATTATTTTGAAAATCAATATTTGAAAGTCTAAAATTGTTTTTTGCTATTTTATAAATTATTTATCGTTGTATTGAAGTTTTCCCGCATAAAGCTATATGCCAAGTATCAAAATCAATTCCTTGATAATAAACATAATTATCAAGTCGATTTCTGTGCTTTATTATTTTTCCCGTCAATAATTTTTTATTAATGGAGCACGCGACGGGAATCGAACCCGCATATTTAGCTTGGGAAGCTAACGTTCTGCCACTGAACTACGCATGCATCTTATTTATTTAATCACAAACTATGATAAAGAAAAAGTCCCACAAGGGACAATTTTTCAATCTGGTGGGTACTGAGGGGATCGAACCCCCGACCTCCTGTACGTCAAACAGGTGCTCTCCCAGCTGAGCTAAATACCCGTACTGGTGCCGACTATAGGAATTGAACCTACAACCTACTGATTACGATTCAGTTGCTCTACCAGGTTGAGCTAAGTCGGCAACTTAATCGCTTAAATATAATATGCAAAAATGGGTCAAGTTGCAACGATTTTAAGCAATAAGTTTTAATGAATGGAAAGAGAAGTTTTATTCTTTTTAAGTTTTCGGACGAGGAAAAGAACGAGAGCGACAATTTCATGAACGACAAGTGGCAAGAGACTTAAGCCAAAAATTAAACCCCAATGAGCGAAATCTAAAGCTGCCGTCTTAAAGAAATCATTAACACCAGGAGTCATAACCACCATCAACTGAAGACCAATACCTAAGAAAAGAGCAATCCATAATAGGTAATTTTTTGATTTGAAATTGTGAATAAAAGATTTACGAATGTCGGTCATACCTAACATATGGACCAATTCAGAAATACCAAGAACACAGAAAGCTGATGTCTGAGCCATCGTTTGAATACTTTGACCGTTAGCGGATGTTCCTTCATTGAGAGCTAAAACGATTTCACCCCAAGATTGTGCTCCTTCAATAACGGGGACAAGGAAATAAGCAAGAAGCGTTCCAATCATAATCAAAAGACCATAGCCAATCATCAGCGGTACACCACCGCCAGCGAACAAAGATTCACGAGGACTGCGGGGTTTATCCTTCATAACTGTCGGGTCTTTTTCATCCGCTCCCAAAGCCACGGCGGGCAAAGAGTCGGTTACTAGATTGACAAATAAGATATGGGCCGATAAAAGAGGAACTGGTAAATCAGCGCCAGGGAAGCCATTGATACTGGCTAGTAAAGAGATAAAGACAATAGCAAACATTGTCAACACTTCCGCGATATTACTTCCTAAAAGGAAGATAACCGTTTTCTTAATGTTATTATAAATGCCACGACCTTCTTCAACAGCTTTTTCAATCGTCGCAAAATTATCGTCCGCTAAAATCATATCGGCGGCACTCTTAGCCACATCCGTGCCAGTGATGCCCATGGCAATACCAATATCAGCATTCTTTAGGGAGGGAGCATCATTAACACCATCACCCGTCATCGCCGCGATATTGCCATTCGCTTTGATGGCTTTTACAATTGAAACTTTATTTTCGGGAGAGACGCGGGCAAAAATACGTACGGTCTTGACTTGTTCACGCAATTCATCAAAAGATAGTTGATCAATTTCTTCTCCTGAAAGAGCTTGCGATTCATCAGAGGCGATATTTAAATCTTTCGCAATAGCCAAAGCTGTAGTCTTATGATCACCCGTAATCATAATGGTTGTAATACCAGCTTCTTTGAAGATTTCGACGGCTTTTTTAGCTTCTGGGCGGGGAGGATCAATCATTCCAACCAAACCAACAAAAACAAGATCTTCTTCCGTTAGTTCAGAAGATTTTTTATACGCTAAGCATAAGACTCGAAGGGCATCATGAGCCATTTCATCAGAGGCATTTAAAATATTATTCTTGTCCTCCTCAGTGATGGAGCGAACTTGACCATTGATATAGATGCGAGTTGTAGCCTTTAAAATGGAGTCCATCGCTCCTTTCGTCAAGACGATGTCTTCATCTTGATAATGATGTTTGGTCGACATCATTTTACGGACAGAATCAAAAGGATATTCGTCCACACGCGGAGCTTTTTCCATCAATAAGGCTTTATTTTGGCCATGGAAGTTAGCGAATTCCACAAGAGCAATTTCGGTAGGATCACCAAAGACACCATTATCAATAGAAGCATTGCTGCAAAGAGATAATCCCGCTGATAAAAAGTGGAGCTTTTCATTTGTGAGATCGTTTTGCGAAAAGATTTTTTCGTTCATATAAGCGCGCACAACCGTCATTTTATTTTGCGTGAGGGTTCCCGTTTTATCCGAGCAGACGACCGAGACCGCTCCCAAAGTTTCCACGGAATGAAGTTTTCTAACAATCGTATTAGCTTTAGCCATTCTCTGCACGCCAAGAGCGAGAACGATCGTCACTACAGCAGGAAGTCCTTCAGGAATGGCAGCGACCGCTAAGGAAATAGCAAGCATAAAATCATCGACCATAGCGACAAGCCAATTGCCTGGTTGCGAAATTAAGAGGCCAATCATCTGCACGCCGAAGATAAAGATGACAATGACGATAGTGAGAATACCTAGAAATTTGGAGATAGCCGCTAATTTCTTTTGCAACGGAGTAACTTCCTTATCATCCTCAGAGAGCATTTTGGCAATCTTGCCGGTCTCGGTATTCATGCCCGTCGAAACGACAACACCCTCTCCTCGACCATAGACGACAGGAGTGGACATATAAGCACTATTGAGTCGATCTCCTACACCAACTTCTTGAGTGAAGACAATTTCAGCATCCTTTTCGACAGGTAAAGATTCACCTGTTAAGGATGATTCGTCAGTTTTTAAATTGATTGATTCGATTAAGCGTAAATCAGCGGGGATGGTTCGCCCTTCTTCTAAAATAACGATATCACCAGGCACTAATTCTTCAGCTTTAATCTCCTGAATTTTTCCTTCTCTTCTCACGATACAAGTCGGCGAAGATAATTTCTTTAGAGCCTCAAGAGATTTTTCTGCCTTGTTCTCTTGAACAGTGCCAATTGTCGCATTGAGAATAACGACCGCTAAAATGATAATGGGGTCAGATATAATCTCTAGAATAGTTGGCTTATCAGGAAAATCAGGAGAGAAAAAACTATAGAGTGAAATAGCGACGCTTAAAATCGCGGCCGCTAAAAGGATGTAGATCATCGGATCATTAAACTGAGAGAAAAAGACGGCAAAAACCGATTTTTTCTTCTTTTCACTTAATTTATTGTATCCGTATTGAACCAGTCGCTTGCTAGCCTCTTCGGAAGATAAACCATTTTGAGGGTCGACTTCAAGCTCCTTTAAGACTTGTTTGCTACTCTTGTCTTCGAACATAAACTATTACTCCTTATTTTATTAAGCAGTAATCGTCTCGCTCATTTATCATGGCTAGGTCCCGGATATTTCTATCGTGATGACGGTTCCTAACAATAGCTACTCCCGCTTACTGATTTTTATTATAAATAAACCTATAAAAAAAGAAAATAACAAATACAAAGTTTTGTTATTTTTCTTAAAAATGAGAAATATTATTAGCGATTGTTAGTGGCAAAAACACCAAAGACAACAGCGGCAACTTCTAAGGCCACTGTCATTGAAACAACAGAAATATAGAAAGATGGAGAATAGGTAGTTGAAACAAGGAATGAAGTCAAACTGCCAAAACTAATCAAAGAGAAAATGAAAGCAATAGCAATGAAAACTAATGTCATTAAAGGATTCAAAATTGAACTCTTTGCTGAAATTTTTCTCACTAATAAAATAATATTAAAAGGTAGGGCGGCAATGATAAAAGCGGTTGAAAAAATATTAAAAGCTAGAGATGATCTGTCTTTAATAATAAAGCCTAATAAAAATGAAATGATTAAGCAAACCGCGCTAATAATAGTAAAAACAAGACCAACAGAAGCAAAAACTGATTTTTGACTCGCTTCTTTAGGAGCTTTGCTAGCCTCAACTGGTGATGATTTTAAACTCGCTCCGCAGGATGGACACACACTAGCGTTATCATCGATAACTTTTCCGCATTTTGGACAATACATAATTGTTTTCCCCTTTCGGTATATTTTATATTATATCGCAATATTAATAATTTTATTAAAGAAGTTTTCCACAACGGCGACAATATTTGGCATCAATATCATTTATTTCGCCACACGAACATCTCTTGGTAAGAGGGGCTCCACAATTATCACAAAAGGCCGCTCCTGGTTCATTTTGGGTATGACAACGAGGACAAATAACCCCGCCTTCCTGATGAATATTCTTCGCGATTGCACCAGCGGTTTCGCTCACTTCATCTCTAGTTCCCTCTAGCATATAATTCGCTGCATTTTTCATGATGGGGGCTTGTTCACTTACGACATAAGAATTAACCGCTTTCATATAGCTAAATGATAAGCATACAGCACCAGCAAATAACAAAGGAGCTGAAATAAAGAAGAGCCAAAATAAAGAAGGCTGAGATCCAAGCGACATAGAATTAAAAAAATCGATAAAACCTGCAATCATAAGAACCAATCCTAAAATTAAAGTAATAAAGCCAATAATCCGTAAAATAAATTTAGTCTTTTTGTTATTTCGCAATGATGTTTTCTCACTCATAATATAAACCTACAATGATATTATTATATTTTGTATAAATAAAATTCAAAACTTTAAATCTAACTGATAAATAAATCGCGATTAAGATTGTCTTTATTATCTTTTGTTATAATCCCATATTGAAGTTTCTTCGCTAGTTGAAAAAGTTTTTTTCCATCAATGCCAACTAAATTGCTCTGTTTATCAATAAATTTTTGAGCTTCATGGTGAAATGAGCCATTTGTAATAAAAATACCTCTTGTCCCTTTATTGCCACATAAAGCGCCAAAAAATTCACGCACTTCCTTTAAGGTAACGTGGTTATTGCTTCTAATTTTCGCTTGTACAAAAACCATCTCCTTAAATCCTAACCCGTCATTATAAATAATAACTCCGTCAATTCCGTCATCGTTTGGTCCGCCCGTCACCTTGCTCTGATCAACTTTTCCATTATCAGTATTAGAGAGATATTTCTCCATTAATGTCACAGTGTACTCTTCAAAAAATTCACCACCCATAATATTGAAAGCACGAATAAAAAATGGCGCTATATCAGAACTTTTAGCAGCGTCTTTAAGACATTTGCCTATTTTAGTATTAGGAAAATCATCATCCTTAGATAGAAAATACGAATTGTCCTTTTTGATAACTTTTTCGGCCTTGATAAGATGATTTAAAGCAAAGCCAGAAAGACTGCGAATATTATTCTGATTATTAGGATGAATTTTTTCAGCAATCATATCGTAAATTTGTTTTCTGGTATAACTTTTTCGATCAGACATCAAAACGATAATTTCTTGCTCAATCTCATCTTTTTTAATAATTTCTTGGACAGATTTTTTATTCAGTTTGATCTTTTTGTCTTCTAAGATAAGATCTTCACTATTAATAAGTTCCGAAAGGACAGAACCAGTTCGACTTTTGACTTTTGTCAAAACACTATCACTGGATTTGTTCTTTAATTCTTCTTTGGTTAATTTAAAATTTTTAAGACACTCTAAAATTAGAGAGCTGCGTGTCAAACTTTTCTTTTCGACAATATCTAAGAGCCACTGCTTAATAATGGCGTTGCCACCAGAGCCCTTGTTTAAAATGTTATTTATCATAAATAATCCTCTTTATCATGTTTTTTAAATCATAACTCATCTGTCATTTCTTTCATATAGAAGAGTCTATTGTTATAAGCTCTCAATTTGCGGGATTGGTATAATTATGCTATAATTTTGAGCAATATGAATACAATTCATTTATAAAAAAGAAAGGTGGTAATGTTTTGACAAAGATTGAATACATTAAAGATGAAGAATTTAAATATAATGAGGATATCAAGCAGGGGCTAAAAAAATATAATGCGTCGCAAGCTGGTTATCGAGAGAAGGATAAACATAATTTTTATGTTTTTGCGGATAATAAACTGCAAGGAGCATGCTATGTCAAATTAGCTTCTGATTGGTGCCTTATCAAAAAAATATATTATGAAGGTCTCGATGTCCTAAAAGAACTGCTCAATAATATTTATGAATTTTACGGTGATAAGATTGTAGGAATGCAATTTCATTCCGTTATTCCTAGTCGTATTGAGGATTTCAAAAAATTAGGTTTTGTGGAAAAAGGTAAATTAGAGGATATGCCAAGTGGAGGAGAAAATGTTTTTCTCATCAATGCCGATTTAATTAATTTCCATACCAAAAAGGACTACGATATAAAAGTCTCTCATGAGCCACTTGAACCATATAATGACATATTAAAAAAAGAAAATCATATCTTACGAAAATCCCTTAATTTCTCTTCCGAAGTCGTCGATACACAATTTGTTGTTTTAGATAATGGTAAATTTGTGGGAGGCATTTACGGCAATTATCAATACGATTATTTATTCATCAATATTTTGTTCGTAAAGGCGACCTACCGCGGTAGAAATATCGCCACAAAACTAATGAATCTAATTGAAGACGAATCATATAAAAAAGGGGTTTATAATTTATATTTGACAACCTTTGAATTTCAAGCTCTCGGTTTCTATAAAAAGAGAGGCTACAAGGTTGTAATGGTTATTGACGATTACCCAAAAGGATATAAAGAATATACTGTTTATAAGAATCTGATTGAGACTCCTTCTAAATAGATTATCAGTTCTTTTTTATCAAATATAAATTGACATAAAAACATCTACATGAGCCATATAACAATTTGATAAAACAATTATATCTATATATACTGATTTTAAACTCTAATGTGTACATTAAAGAAAGTATTTTATAAAGTATGGCTAAAAATGATCTATTCAAAATAGCGGAAGTCGCCAAATTTTTAGGAGTGAGCACCACCACTCTTCGCTATTACGAACAATATGGTTTTATCAAGCCCGCTAAAGTTGATGAAATGACTGGTTATCGTTACTACAACATCAATAATATTGGCGAGATTACTCATATTATTGATATGAGGCGTTCGGGTCTTAGCATGCGACAAATAAAAAGCTTTTTTGAAAGTAAATTTGACATTCATGCCTATATCAATGATTTAAAAAAGAAGCGCGCCACCATTGATAAACAAATCAAAATTAATGAACTCCGTTTTCTTGATAATGATACATATTCGATTAACTACATCAATACGAGACCGACATTTTGTTTAAAAAGAGAAGCCATAGCAAAAGGCATTGAGGACATTGAGGAGCAGCTCTCTTCTTTTCTCCTTGAAAGCCTCAAAAAAGGATATGTTTTGGATGGTTATTTCATGACCTTAATTGAATTTGATAGTATTATTCCCAAATTCAAAAATATCAAAATTAAAATGTATATCATGGTTAAGCAACAAACTGATGATTGCGAAATTTTTCCAGCCATAAATGGCATTCATACCTATCATCGTGGCAATTATGAGAGCATTGGAAATGCCTATAAGGCATTATGCTCTTATGCTCAAAAACATCACATCAATCTTAAAGGAAATGCGATGGAAAATTATTTTCGCTCATGCTTTGCAGTAAGCGATGAAGGCAATATGTTAACTGAGGTTATCCTGCCAATTGAGAATATAAAATAATTTTTATCAGCAAAAAACACCATTTAAAATTAAAATGATTTCAAAAAAACTCAGACATAATCTGAGTTTATTTTTTAGTGCATCGATAATTGCAATGATTAATAATGCAAATTATTGTTTTTTACTTTTTTTGCGAATAAAGAAATAACCGCCTAAAAGAGTGAAGCTAAGAACCGCTACAACGAAAATAGTAAAGGTAGCCTTATCTGTTGAATAAATAGCAGGTAATTGTTCACTGTTGGAACTGGATCCGATCCAAGTGGCTAGATATTGATAACGTGCTCGAGCATCAACAAAGAGTTGATCAGCGCTTTGATTAAACTCATTTTTTGCTTGGTTGGAAAGATAATTATATTCATCAGTGAGTTCATTATAGACCTCTGTGCAGTTACCCGCTGCATTATTGCCAATGCCTGTCATGACATAATTAGCAAAAGCTGTGGCTTGTTCTGAATCCGTTGCAATCGTTCCATTAAGGGTTACTTGAATATCATAGTATAACGTTTTTTCTTTGTATGTAACTGTAACAGATTGTTTACCGAGAACCATGGTGTCAGCATCAGTTACCTCAAAGCCAGAAAAAAGAGCAGCTGATGATCCGTCTTCATAATTAGCATTAATCACTAGACAGACATGATTAAATTCCTCCCCTAAACAAAAAATTAATTGGGGCTCTGGCGTTTCCATGGAAAGCGATTCAAGAGGTGAAGTAAACATATAAAGTTCAAGTTGGGTTCCTTCCCAATTCGCAGGAAGTGAACGCCAATCGCCAGTATAATCGTAGTATCCAACCTGACGATGTCCTTCATAACTACTTGTTAAACTAATTCTTGCCGTTTGCCCTTCTACTGCCTCTGCTGTCCAATAGGTATTAGGTTCAGTGGTTTGAGTTCGTAAGCCACCAGGACCATCATATTCATTTTTAAGCCAATTCGCGCTATCGGTAATTCGCCATTCGTTTTGATCAACATTTTTAAATATCCATCCCATACTAGGAATAGTGACTTCAGGATTAAAATCAGTCTTCACAGGACTAGTACCTGGATAAGCGGAAGGAACTAAAAGATAGCCCCCATATGTGATGGCGTATCTCTCTCCATCTTTAATTTCAGATGGGCTAACAATGTGCATCCAACTTACATTTTCACTGGCTTTAGCTTCATTAATAGAATGATTGGCGAAAAAGCCAATGCCCATCATCAATGTTGCGGATGAGACGATTAAGGTAATTTTGTTAAGTAATTTCATACATAATCTCCAATAGACATATTTATGTCTCATCTATGTTCATGTTCAAATTCACAAATCATAGAAGCGCAATTATTCAGCACAAGTAATTGCTCAATATCGTGGGTATTTCTCGCGCTTGGATAAATGTAATTTCATTGTAAACTATGATGTGCACATTAAAGACAAGCATATTTTAATCTTTTCATCAAAAAAATTCATTTTTGAGATTTTTAGCGATGCCAATAACGCTATATTAATTTAAAAAGGGACTGAGTCTAAATAATTTTAGCCATCAATCCATTCGACACCTTATATTGCTATTAATTCATTTGAAGAAGTAGTTTCACTTCAAAGAATTATCCAATAAAGAATATTTCACAATTTTGGAACTGTATGACAAATTTGATACAATTTGCACCCCCTAGCATATAAACCATTTCACGAGTGCACCCCCTACCCCTTATCCGTTTTACGAATACCCCCTTCAATTCAGCACCTATGCAAAGCGTTAAATCGAAATTTTACATTTCAAGCGAATATGTAATAGCATCATAATATTTATTTTTGACTTTTCTATATTTTTTCTTTCTGTAATATTCTTTAAAACCTAATTTTCCAATAATTTTGACCATTGGGTAATTTCCTGACCAGGTTTAAATAAATAAAATGTTATTGCCACGTTCTTTTAAATAATCAATATAAAGATTCAAGGCTTTTGTGCCATAGCCATGCCCTCGTGCTTCCTTAACAGGAATCTCGATGCCAATAGCAAGAATATGATTAGGATTTTTCATATATTCAAGATCATAATAGCAAGAAACCCATCCAATATGCTTGCCATCACAATCTATCTCAAATTTACTTCTAAACTCAGTATCATCTAATCCATTTATATGTTGATAAAAATCTGTCCAGCTATTAAATTCATCCGATTCAGTAGACTCTATTTTTTCCCACGGTGTATCACAATTATCACACCAATCAGTGTCACTCGTGAACCATTTCACATAATCATTTATGTCAGTTTTTTTCATGTCCCTTAATCTAATCATGCACATATTAATCTCGCTTATAAATCACTGTTTATCGGTTACTTTCCAGCAACCACCATTTTTAGGGCCGATTCTTTCAATTTTGCCCTCTTCAGTTAGTTCTTTTATATACTTTTGAATAGAAGTTTTCTTTAAGCCTATAGCTTTGATTAATTGCATTGTCGTAACGTTTGAATTATGTCTCATTTCAGACAAAATCATTGCTTTAGTTCTTTCTTTTGACGATAGAAATTTTTGCTCATCTTTTTGCTCATCTTTTTGCTCACTTAAATTTAATCCGAAATATCTTTCTTCAGAAAAAGGAATTGTCACCCTGATAAAATCATCCGAAATATCAAACGCTTCTTTCCCGTAAGTATCTACAATTCTACTAACACCCCTCCCTGATCTTTCACTGATTCGCAACTGCAAGAAAATTTCCGATAGTTCATTGCATCTCGGTTTACTCTTGCCGGCAAAAAAGCCTGATAAAGTTTGTTTATTTGGCAAAGAACCATAAGACAATATTTCTATTCTATCCGTAAATACGGATATCATTGGGGAATTTAAATCAACCCAATCATTATGGATAAATGCATTCAAAACAGCTTCACGAAGGCTTTTTGAATCAAACAAAGAAGTCTCTTTTCTTTCTACAATTCGATTTGATTCATCAACTCTAACAATATTAAATGATTCCAAATAATTTAATATTTGATCTATCGTTAAAAGAATGGATTTTCTCCCAAAATCATTCAAAGAGTATTGATTATCAGATTTCTTTTTTCCAGAAAAAATGCTGACCCTACAAGTTATATCATTCTCATTAGATAATATGTAGGCTAGTTTATTAAACTTATGTGTATTAGGAACATAAAAACCTAGATTATCCGCTAATGTATCTTTATTCAACGGCAATCCTTTTGAAATGTAATATACCATTAATTCTGAAAATGTCAGATTTTGAACTAAAGATTCAGTATTAATGATTGTTGGCATTCCTTTCCTTAATGTAATCCACAAATCAGCTTCTCTATCAGGATACTTTCTAAGCAATTCTTTGCTTGATCCTATACGAATAAATCTTTCTTTATTGAATTCCGTAATAACCCTTCTAGCAGCCGGAATGGTTAATACAACAACTTTTCCTTCTTTAAAGCTAAAGCTTTCAAATTTGAAATTAATACTAGGGCTAATGCATCTAGCTAAATAATGCTTTAGTGGCTCATTTTTGATTTCCATGTCAGGATCAAAACTTGTTCCAACAATTGCGTGATTATCATTATTAATTCCCCAAATAATATAACTATATTCAGCTCCAAATTCTGCAGCGGAATTTGAGAGAGCAGAAACATATTCTCCAAGTTCGTCTTTATTAAACCAATTCTCTTTAAATTCAATCAATTCGTTTTCGTATTTACTTGATAAAATGTCAGTTAAAAGTTCTTTGTCCATGCATTAATTCCTTTTTATGTTTTTATTATACCACAAGTGAGCAAAAAGTGAGCAAAAAGTGAGCATATAAAATAAAAAAATTCTTGAATTTGTATCAAGAACTAATTTCTAAATTGGTGCCCGCGGCCGGAGTCGAACCGGCATGGCTCTTAACCGATGGATTTTGAGTCCATTGCGTCTACCAATTTCACCACGCGGGCATAAAATGCGCTGTGATTATTATAATAAAACCAAGTGAAAAGACCAACTTATTTTAATTTATTACGACTAATTGATGTATATGATAGGTGTTTTCTCACACGCTATATTACAATAAAGATAATAAAATCCAATAAAAGGAGGATTTTTCGGGTATTTACTTATGACCATGGTTCCAGAAAGATTAATTGAATTGACAAGGCAAATCAAAAATGGTGATATGTCTTCTTTCGACGAACTCTATGAAACCACCAAAAGGGTCATCTTCTTTAATATCTTTAGTTATGTGAATCATCATGAAAGTGCTGAAGATCTATTACAAGATACTTATGTTCAATTTCTGAAGTCTCTTTCTTCAATTAAAGAAAACGAACCGGTTCTCGGCTACTTAATCACCATTTCAAAAAACCTCTCTCTTAATTATCTTCGCGTCGCTAATCGCCACCGACAATTTAGCGAGATAGAGGAAGAGACTATCAATAGCCAGGATCACTACGAAATTGCGGAAAATGAACTAGTCACAAGAATTAAAGATTTATTAAAGCCTAATGAATTTCGCATCGTCTATCTAAAAGTTATCGAAGAGTACAGTCACAAAGATATCGCTCGCCTTCTAGGTAAACCTCTTGGTACCATCACTTGGGCCTACAACAATGCGATTAAAAAATTGCAGAAAGGATTAGGTAATATCTATGGAAAAAATTAACGAAAAACAAATCAAACGAGCATTCAAAGATGTGAAAATTAACACAACCTCTGAGATGATTTTAAAAGCCTATGAAAAAGATAAGAATAATTCTTCCGTCATGGCCACACCAAAAATCAAAAATCGTCATGCCTTTAGATGGGGCGGTCTTTCTTTAACTTCCGCTTTAGTCTTAGCGGGCTCCGCGGTGGGCATTTATTTTATCGTGCAAAATAATCTCCCTTATTCAACCGTCGTCATTGAGAGTCAAAGCGATCAAGCTGCCTTTGAATTATTTACTGGCGTCTCTCTTTTGTCAGACGATGATTTATCAGCTTCCTTATTAAAAGCTTATATTGGTGGAAACTCCAATGAAGATTCAGGTTTACTTGATGAGAGCGAGTTTACTTCCGTGGTCGAAAATTATCATCAAAACTTCAATGCTTATCAAGCTTTATTGAATAAAGGAGCGGATGTTCACTACTCTGTCAATGAAGGAACATACACTGGTCAACATGGTAGTTATGCGCACAAAATGACCATTGAGAACTCTTATTATTTCTACTACAACTATAATTTTGGTTCATCGGAGACAGGAGGAAGTGGAAATGCCTATCAGGGTGAGCTTCATATTGATGAATCCACTACTTACGAAATTGGTTTTAATATGCAGGAAAATGCTTACACTCACCGCCACGAAGTTGCTATGCAAATCCAATATGGAGCAGATTCAGCCCTAAAAATTGCTTATGCCACCACTCCCAACCGCTATTCCTATCAATTTGCCTACATGGAAAATGATGTTGAAACTAAATCAGTGGATGTTGAGATCAAGATGAGAAAAGGCAACTATAAGCTCGATGTCGAAACAAGCGAAAACGGCAACGCCTATCAATATGAGATATACGCGAGTACCCGTAATACCTATTTAATGAAATATCAAATTGGACAAAGCGGCTATTCTGGAACAATTACCTATACCATCTCTGGATCAAATGTTACCTATACGGAAAGACAGACCCAATACACAATTACAAAACAAATCCAATAAAATCTCCATATCTTTGTATTTACTAGTAGAAACGCCCAAAAGCGAGGAGAAAAAAATATGAAAACCAAACTCATTGCCGCCGCCCTACTAGCCTTAGGAGGAATTAGTCTCGGTGCTTGTGCTTCAACAACTGCTGATCCATTAAGTCAAGAGGCTAACGATGAAATCGCCCTCCAATCGCTTTCCACCTTGTCACTTGTTAATAATGACACAGGAGTGAGCATCTTAAGAAAAGCTCTCTTATCAAGTGATACTTCTGCTCTTACCGAAGATGATATCGCTGATATCAAAGCTGTCCTCGGTCAAGTCGACACCATCTTAGCTAATAATACTGGTGTGACCTCAACAGTGATTGATTCCCTCGATGAAGCTTATGCTTATGGTTTAGAAGTCACCTATACAGATATCTTCAATAATGCTTCTTCCTACACTCTTTTCTATAATTATGTGGCCCAAGAAGATCAAGATCTCTGCGATGGCGAACAAAATCAAAATCAGAATCAATTTCAGTATCAAAATCAGACCAAAGAACAAAACCAAGGTCAAGGTCAAGGATCCTATCTCTATCAGAATCAATATGAAAACCAAAATGGCTATCGTCATCAGTTAGGTGATAATGAAAATGGCGCCAACAATAATGGAACAATCATTGCCAAAACCTATTTAGCTGGCGTTCTCTTATCCGGAGAAGATACCTTCAATTTCACTTCTACCATTAAAGATATGGTGAAAGACGATGCCACCGAAACAAAAGTTAATTTCAAACTCTATGGTGAATCAGGTTTCTACATCACCGCTATGCAAGATTACATCATTGAAGATGATGCCACTGAATCACGTATTCGTTACACCGTCTTTGATGGAACGGAAATTGTCACCTCTTATTTCTTAAGAGTGGAACAAAGCGTGGAAGATAATGCTGAGATTCGCTTAACGATGGATGATCAATTCTATCGCATCACCCAAATTATTGATGGCGAGACCGAATATCTCGACGTCCGTTACTCCAATGGTGAAGTTGATGCTCATATCTACTTTGAGAAAGTCATTACCATTGATCCTGAGACTCAAGTCGAATCAGTCGACTTCGTGATTGTTGAATAATATATCTCCCTTTCGTAAAAGACTAGGTCTCCCCCACGGCCTAGTCTTTTTTTATTTATAATAGTTGAGCAATTTCGCTTTCGAACTCTAATGGTTTAACATTAGGAGCGAAGCGATTGACGATGTTGCCATCGCGATCGACGAGAAACTTCGTGAAGTTCCACGCGATTTTCTTGCCTGTTTCAATAGGAGAATTCTCTTTCAGATATTTGTAGAGCGGATGTTCATTTTTACCATTCACATTAATCTTAGCAAATTGCGGAAACTTGATTCTCCATGAGAGAATACAAGCTTGATGAATATCTTCAGAGGTTCCTGGTGCTTGATGCAAAAATTGATTGCAAGGGAAGTCTAAAATTTCAAAACCTTGATTGTGATATTTAGCATAAAGAGCCATTAAATCCTCGTACTGAGGAGTGAAGCCACATTTAGTGGCGGTATTAACAATAAGGAGGACTTTACCTTGATATTCTTTAAGTGGAATATCGGTCCCCTTATAATCTTTCATTACGAAATCATAAATCATAATAATTTCCTTCTTTCGAAATTAGTATAGCAAAGAGAGGAAAAAACGAGGTGAATAACGCTCTTGATAGGAACGATTACTTTATTTTTCGATGATAATGGAAGGGTTTGATGGACCACATGATAATCATATAGGCAAGATACAAAAGCGCGAAAACAAAGAACGCTAAATCGGCGTTATCGATGAGAAGGAGCCACATTAAGCAATAGAGAAAAGTAAAACATGTCGTTAATACTTTTAAGGAAATCCACAAGCCGCGTTTATCAAAGAAAAGATAGAGAATACTAATCGTTAAAACAGATAGGATCACAACAAAATCGAGAGTGAAAAGAATATTTCCTGATTGATAATTGCTCGAAAAGGCCACTTGATAAAAATTAGCGCTAAACGAAAGTGTTCCAACGCCTGAAACATAAGAGTAAACATCGATAATTGGAATGAGAAAAAGAAACATCGTGACGATTGAGAAAGCTAACCCAGTAATTGCTAAAGGTAAACCTTTTTTGTTAATCGAGCTAGGCTTATTAGCTGCATTTGCCTTTGTAGGTTCATCATCTTTTGACATCACCATAGCGTTGGAAAAAATTGAAGCATCCGCTTGTTTGTTTTGAAACGCGATATTCGTCTTCTTTGTTTTAAGTTTGCGATTAAAACGAAAAGGTTTGATAGACCAAACTACAATCATATAAGCCGTCATTATTATAAGGA
>Ga0265294_10005221_pt1 | contig 15906 bp, 10 predicted proteins | sample MunlanPumphouse3_FD_192504 | JGI IMG/M metagenome (GOLD analysis project Ga0265294, IMG submission 192504) | Groundwater microbial communities from a municipal landfill in Southern Ontario, Canada - Pumphouse #3 | ecosystem: Environmental > Aquatic > Deep subsurface > Groundwater | place...
GGTGGACGAGCGCGTCGCAGAGAACGTCAGGGATGCCATCGGCATCCTCGAGGACCTCGGGGCCACCACGGTCCCGGTGAGCATCCCCGGCATGCGGTATGCGCTTGCGGCCTACTACGTCATCTGCACGAGCGAGGCCTCCTCAAACCTCGCGCGGTTCGACGGCGTCCGTTACGGCCCGGCGGTCGATACCAGAAAGACCTGGCACGAGGCATACCAGGATCTGCGACAGGCGAACTTTGGGGCCGAAGTCAGGCGCCGGATCATGCTCGGGACCTTCACCCTCTCGGCCGGCTACACCGGCAGGTACTACGCGAAGGCCCAGGTAGCCCGCCGGAATATCGCCCGGGACTTCGAACGGGCGTTTTGCGATGTCGATATCATCGCCGGCCCGACGATGCCGACCGTAGCCTTCCGTCTCGGCGAGAAGAATGATCCCCTCTCGCTCTACCTCGCCGACATCCTCACGGCGCCCGCGAACCTCGCCGGGATCCCGGCAATATCAGTCCCGTGCGGCAGGGTGGACGGGCTCCCTGTGGGCCTCCAGCTGATGGGCAGGCAGTTTGAGGACGAACGTGTCATCGACACCGCCTTCGCCTACGAGCAGGAGGTGAGGGCATGAAGACGATCATTGGGCTTGAGATCCATGTCCAGGTCTCGACCGCGACGAAACTCTTCTGCGGTTGCTCGACCGACTACCAGGACGACGCTCCCAACACCCACTGCTGCCCGGTCTGTCTTGGGCTTCCGGGGGCGCTCCCGCGCCTGAACAAAAAAGCGGTGGAGTACGGCCTCCGGGTGGCAAAAGCCCTCGACATGAGGGTGCTCGAAGAGTCTGAGTTCGCCAGAAAGAACTACTTCTATCCTGACCTTGCGAAGGCCTACCAGATCACCCAGCACGACAAACCGCTCGCGGTAGAGGGGACCGTCGAGATCGAGGACGACGAGGGGCACGAGAAGATCATCCGGATCACCCGGGTGCACCTCGAGGAGGACCCCGGAAGACTGGTCCACGTCACCGGCGCCTCGAAGTACTCGCTCGTCGACTATAACAGATCAGGTATCCCGCTCCTTGAGATCGTCACTGAACCTGACATGCGCTCCCCGCAGGAGGCACGCCGGTTCCTCAACAAACTCCGGACGGTCCTCGAGTACCTGGGGGTCTTTGACGGCGACCGGGAAGGCGGCCTGCGTGTGGATGCAAACATCTCGCTTGAGGGCTCAGAGCGGGTCGAGGTCAAGAACATCTCCTCCTACAAGGGCGTCGAGAAAGCCCTCACCTTTGAGGTGACCAGGCAGAGGAACCTGCTCCGGCGCGGACAGAAGGTGGCAAGGGAGACCCGGCACTTCATGGAAGGGCGCGGGATCACCACCTCTGCCCGCGGCAAGGAGGAGGAGCACGACTACCGCTACTTCCCTGACCCCGACCTCAGGCCGCTCCGCGTTGCGGAACGGGTGGCAGAGATCGACCTCCCTGAACTACCTACCGCCCGAAAGAACCGGTTTATGGAGCAGTACGGCGTATCGCTCAATCATGCGAGGACCCTGACCGGAGACCCGAAACTCGCCGACTTCTATGAGGAGGTCGCTCACATCGACCCGGCCCTCGCCGCTACCTGGGTGGCCGATACCCTTCTTGGCGAGCTCAACTACCGTGACATGGGTATCGCCGCCGTCCCGCCAGGCCACATCGCAGAACTCCTTGAACTCCTCAAGGCGGGCACCATCACCGACCGGGCAGGTGTCCAGGTCCTGCGCGAGATGCTTGATGCCTGCGTCGAAGGCAGGCCCTGCGAGAAGCCGACCGCGATCGTGAAACGTGAGAAACTCGGCAGGGCCGCGGGGGACGAGTTCACGTCAATCGTCCAGGCGGTGATCAGCGCAAACCCGCAGGCGGTGGAGGACTACAGGAGCGGGAAGGAGGGAGCCTTAAACTTCCTCGTGGGGCAGGTGATGAAGGAGACTCGTGGCCGGGCGGATCCGCGGGAGCTCAGGCGAATTGTCTCCGAATCAATCAAGATGGGCGGGGTGTAATCCGCAGTGCACCTGATCATCGCAGAGAAGAATATCTCAGCAAACCGAATCGCGCAAATTCTCGCCGGTAACGAAAAGGTGAGAGCGGTGAAGGAGGGAGGCGTTTCCACCTACTCCTTCGATACAAAGACGGTGGTCGGCCTCAAGGGGCACGTGGTGGAGGTGGACTTCGAGCCCGGCTATACGAACTGGAGGAGCAAGGTCCACACCCCACGAACCCTCATCGACGCCGGCACCGTCAAGAAACCGACCGAGAAGAAGATCGTCAACCTCATCCAGAAACTGGCAAAGAAGGCGGACCTCGTCACCATTGCCACCGATTACGATACCGAAGGGGAACTGATAGGGAAGGAAGCCTATGAGCTCGTCCGTGCGGTGAACCCTTCGGTCAGGATTAACCGGGCCCGGTTCTCCGCGATAACCCCGGCAGAGATACGGTCAGCCTTTGAGGACCCAACAGACCTCGACTTTGCGCTCGCGGCTGCCGGTGAGGCCCGGCAGATGGTCGACCTGATGTGGGGAGCGTCGCTGACCAGGTTCATCAGTCTCGCGGCCCGGCGGGGCGGCAGGAATATCCTATCAGTAGGTCGGGTCCAGAGTCCGACGCTTGCTATGATCGTGAACCGGGAGCGCGAGATCGAGAACTTCGTCCCCCAGACCTACTGGATGCTCTCGCTCATGACCGAGAAGGACGAACAACCGGTGGAGGCGCGGCACACCGCCGGTCGGTTCACCGACCACGAAACGGCTCTTGCTGCAGAGGCAGGGACAAAGGAGCCGCTCGTGGTCACGGATGTGAAAGAGGGGCAGAAGAACGACCGGGCGCCGGCCCCGTTCGACACCACGACATTCATCGTCGCAGCGAGCCGCCTGGGTCTCTCGGCGGCAAATGCGATGCGGCTTGCTGAAGACCTCTACATGAACGGGTACATCTCCTACCCGAGGACCGACAACACGGTCTACCCGAAGTCCCTGAACCTGAACGGGATCCTGGAGACGCTTCGGGGAGGAGTGTTTGATGCTGACGTCGCCTGGGTGCAACAGCACCGGCGGCCGGTCCCGACGCGGGGCAAGAAGGAGAGCACGGACCATCCCCCGATCCATCCCACGGGCGCGGCAACCCGGGAGGCCCTCGGACAGGACCGGTGGAAGGTCTACGAACTCATTGTCCGCCGGTTCCTTGCGACCCTCTCCCCCGACGCGACGTGGGCAACCGTCAGGTGCACCTTCGACGCCTCCGGCGAACCCTACGCTGCCACTGGCAGCCGGCTCCTCTCCGCGGGATGGCGCCGGGTCTACCCCTACTCGGAGGCGAAGGAGAAGATCCTCCCGGTGCTTACTGCGGGAGAACGCCTGCCTATCAGGAGCGTGAACCTCGAAGAGAAGCAGACGCAGCCGCCGCCCCGCTACTCCCAGAGCCGGCTCATCCAGGTGATGGAGGAGCACGGCCTCGGGACGAAGAGCACCCGGCACGAGGTGATCGGCAAACTCATCTCCCGCCGCTACGTGGAGGGGAACCCGCTCCGCCCGACGCTCGTCGGGAGGGCAGTCACGGATGCGCTCGACAACCATGCAGCGACGATCACGGAGCCTGAGATGACCAGGACGCTTGAAGAGCATATGCAACTCATCAAGCAGCGCGAACGCTCCCGCGAAGACGTCGTCACCGAGTCCCGCGGGATGCTTCACCGGGTCTTTGACAAACTCGAGGCGCACGAGGAGGAGATCGGCGAGGAGATCATGGAGCAGACCGCGGAGGAGCACACCGTCGGCCCCTGTCCTGTCTGCGGCCACGACCTCCGGATCCGGCACATCGGCATCTCCCAGTTCATCGGGTGCACCGGCTACCCGGAGTGCCGGTTCAACATCAGCCTGCCCGGCAGCACCTGGGGACGGGCGATCCGGCTGGACGAGACCTGTGAGGAGCACGGGCTCTCCCACGTCCGCCTGATCCGGAAAGGCTCCCGGCCCTGGACGATAGGCTGTCCGCTCTGCAGCCACATCGAGTCGAACATCGAGGCGCTCCGGATGATGCCCTCGATGACTGACGACCTCATGCAGCGCCTGCACGCGCACCATATCTATACGGTCTCTGAGATCGCGGGCATGCAGCCTCCCGACCTCTCGGGGGTCATCGGTGTCGACACCGGGGAGGCCGGCCAGCTCATCAGGGAGGCAGGGGGCGCGCTTGAGGTCCTCCGCCGCCGCTCGGAACTGAAGAAGTTTATCAGGAAGGTCATCCCCCCGCGCAGGGGACGGAGCCACGCGAAGATCACGAGAAACCTCCTCGAGCAGGGGATCGGGGATATCCGCGCGCTTTCACAGGCAGACCCTGCGGTCCTGAAGAAGGCCGGCATAGGCGATGCCGGGGCGACGGAACTCCTGGAGGCTGCCCGCGGGCTCTGCAACGAGCGCGCCCTCCGGGAGGCCGGGGTCCCCGCGGTCAGCCTGAAGAAGTACCAGGCCGGCGGCGTCGCAAGCCCTGACGACCTCTGCTACCTCCCCATCCCCTACCTCTCAAGCAAAACCGGCATTAATCCGGAAACCGTACATAAACATGTGGATCTGGTCTGCAGCCATCTTGGTCGCCCCACCCCGGCGAAGATCACCAAAGCGGTGCTCGAACGCGGACGAAAGGAACTCCTGGCGATCCCCGGCATCGGGGAGGCGACCGTGCAGAGGCTCTACCTTGCAGGCATCTACGACACCGCCACGCTTCGTGAGGCCGACCCGGAGAAGGTCTCATCGATCACCGGCATCGCAGAGGCCCGACTCCACGACTACATTGGCCATCTGAAGTGACACCATGCACGCAAACTGGAAGACCTGGGCACACGTGACGAAACTGGATCCTGACAAACACCTCCCGCCGGGCGCCGTCGAGGAGATCGTGACGAGCGGTACCGATGCCCTGATGCTCTCGGGCACCCTGAACGTGACGCAGGAGAACCTCCGCGAACTCCTGGATATGGTCTCGGCCTACGGGCTGCCGCTGGTGGTGGAACCGGCGAGCCCCGACTGCGCCATATTCGACGGGGAGGTCGACCACCTCTTTGTCCCGAGCGTGATGAACACGAGCGACGCACGCTGGATCATCGGGAAGCACTACGCCTGGCTCCGTAACGGCGGTAGCATCAACTGGGATATCGTGGTGCCCGAGGCATACATCGTCCTCAACCCGGCCTCCGCCGTCGGGCGGGTGACCGGGGCGGACTGCACTCTCGCAAAGGAGGATGTGGCCGCGTTCGTGGGAGTGGCAGACCGCTACTTCCGGTTCCCGATCGTCTATATCGAGTACAGCGGGACCTATGGGGATCCAGATATCGTGCGGGCGGCATCTGATGCGATCGAGCACGCTATCCTCTACTACGGCGGCGGTATCCGCTCGGCTGAGCAGGCGGCGGAGATGGGGAGTATCGCCGACACAATCGTCGTAGGGAACGCCGTCTACGAGGACGGGGTCGATGTGCTCCGGGCTACGGTCCGGGCGGTACAGTGATACATGCCTGAGGTCTCAATTGTCCTGATAGAACCCCTCTACGAGGGAAACGTCGGGTTCGCCGCCCGGGTGATGAAGAACTTCGGGTTTACCAGGCTGGTCCTGGTCAACCCCTGCCCGTTCGGCAATGAGGCCATTATGCGCGCCTCCCATGCCCGCGATGTCCTTGATGGCGCCCGCCGGATGACGACCGATGAGGTCTACCGGGAGTTTGATTTCGTGGTCGCAACGACCGGCGAGGTGAGCAAATCTGTCTGCACCGCGATGCGGATGCCCTACTACGCGCCGGCAGAGGTCAGGGAGATCATCGCCGATATCGACGGGACGGTTGCGGTCCTCTTCGGGCGGGAGAACTGGGGCCTCGCGAACGAAGAACTCGCGCGTGCAAACCTCATCTGCACCATCCCAACCTCCGAGGCATACCCTATCCTGAACCTCTCCCACGCGGTGGGCATCCTCTGCTACGAGCTTGCGAACCTGCCGCGCGGGACCTACCCCCTGGCCGGGCAGGTCGAGATGAAGTCGCTCTACCGGCACCTCGACGCATTCCTGGACCGGATCGACCACCCTGATTTCAAGCGGGAGAACACGATGATCCTCCTCCGCCGGGTCTTCGGCCGGACAAAACTGACCACCCGCGAGGTGAGCACGCTCCACGGCCTGATGCGCAGGGCGGAGTGGCATATGGAAAACAAAGACTAACTGGCTTTGAGGAGAGATCTAGGAGCATGATTCTTGTCGACTGGCAGATAGAAGACCGTATCAGGCATGGGTACATCAAGGTGGAACCCTACGATCCCGGCCTGATCCAGCCAAACTCACTCGATATCAGGCTCGGTTCCCACTTTGTCTGGTACGTTCCGGGAGATACCGTGATCGACCCATACGAGAAGGAGAGCGTCTGCGCAGGTGTGGAGGAGATGGTTGCCGACTCGATCGTCCTCGCCCCCGGGCAGTTTCTCCTCGCTGAGACCCTGGAGGCGATCGAACTCCCCGACGACGTCGTGGCGAGCATCGAAGGGAAAAGCAGCATCGCGCGTCTTGGGATCGAACTCCACCAGACGGGAGGCTGGATCGATGCGGGGTTCCGGGGGACGATAACACTTGAGATGTGCAACGTGAACTCCCGGCCGGTCCGGGTCTACGCGGGGATGCCGATCGGGCAACTGGTCTTCTACCGCACTGACCGCGCCGCGCGCCCGTATTACATGAAGCGGGACGCGAAGTACATGGACCAGCGGCAGGCGACCCTCTCCCGCTACCACGAGAATGCGCGCAGCGCATGAAGCTCGCGCGCATTCTGCCGCTCGAAGCGGGAAGGGATGGGCGGGGCTTCATGTGCTCCCGCCCGAAGAGCGTTATGCACTATATAGCAGGAAAACAGATATTGAACGGTTCAACTGGGGATAACAATGCGACTTCTTCTGATCCACTCTGATCATATCGAGTACGAGGCCCGGAAGAAGACGAAGGTCGCCGAAGAGGATGCGGTCCCAAAGGACGCCCTCGATGAGGCGCTCGCCGTCTTCTGCGCGGTTGAGTCTGTCGACGAGGAGAATATCGAGGATGCTATCCGGCAGGCGGCGGACGAGATCGTCACCACTGCCCGGCAGCTTGGCACCACCAATATCATGATCTACCCCTACGCTCACCTCTCCTCCGACCTTGCATCGCCGAAAGCGGCGGTGAATGTTCTCCGGGGTCTTGCCGAGGCCATCACCGGGATGGACGGGTTTGTTGTAAAACGGGCGCCGTTTGGCTGGTACAAGGCCTTCTCGCTCTCCTGCAAGGGCCACCCGCTCTCGGAACTCTCCCGGACGATCGTGCCCGGCGAAGGTGCGGCTGCCCCGAAGAAGGAGATCGAGCACGAGTTCTTTGTCTTCACCCCCGAAGGGGAACGAAAAGACGTGGCCGACTACGTAAAGGAGAACACGCCCTTCGCCTCCCTGATCAGGAAAGAACTCGGGTATCCGGGGCCGGAGGGAATCGAGCCCGCCCACGTGGACCTGATGCGGGCCAAGGAACTTGTGGAGTACGAGCCGCGCTCTGATGTCGGGCACCACCGCTGGATGCCCCGGGGCAAGCTGATCCGGGATCTCCTTGCCGACTATGTCCTTGCGCATGTGCTTGAGTACGGCGGGATGCCGGTGGAGACCCCGGTGATGTACGACCTTGGCGACCAGGCGATCGCGGAGCACGCCGCCAAGTTCGGGGAACGGCAGTACCGGTTCAAGAGCGGCAACCGTGATATGATGCTCCGGTTTGCCGCGTGTTTTGGGATGTTCTCGATCATGCACGATATGCACATCTCGCCAAACACCCTCCCGATGAAACTCTACGAGCTCTCGACCTACTCGTTCCGGCACGAGCAGAAGGGCGAAGTGATCGGTCTGAAGCGCCTCCGCGCCTTCACGATGCCTGATATGCATACCCTCTGCCGGGATGTGGACGATGCACTCGCAAGTTTCGAGGAGCAGCTCGCGATCGGCTGGAAGAGCGGTGAGGATCTCGAGACCCCGCTTGTGGGGGTCTTCCGGTGCACCCGGGACTTCTTTGAGCAGTATGAACTCTGGATAAAGAACCTCGTCGCGAAGTCGGGCGTGCCGATGTTGATTGAGATCCTCTCGGAGCGGACGCACTACTGGATCGCGAAGGCCGACCTCGCGGCGATCGATGCACAGGGGAGGCCAATCGAGAACCCGACGGTCCAGATCGACGTGGAGAGCGCAGACCGGTTTGACATCAAGTACTACACTCCGGAAGGGGCGGAAGTCCATCCCCCGATCCTTCACTGCTCGCCGACGGGCTCGATCGAGCGGGTGATATGCGCGCTGCTTGAGAACACAGCAACCCAGGATGTCCCCTCGTTCCCGACCTGGCTCGCGCCGACCCAGGTTCGGCTGGTGCCGGTGGCGGAGCGGCATATCTGCTTTGCGGAGGAGATCTGCGCACGCTTCAATGCTGCCTGTATCAGAGCAGACGTCGACGACCGGGACGAGAGCGTGAACAAGAAGATTCGCGGGGCCGGGATGGACTGGGTGCCCTACGTCGCGGTGATCGGCGACCAGGAGGCCGAGACCGGCCGGCTCACGGTCACCATCAGGAAACTCTCGGAGAAGAAGAAGCCCTATAAGGAGACGATGACCGAGGACGAACTCATCCAGGCGGTGAAGATGGAGACTGCCGGAAAGCCCTTCCGCCCCCTCTACACCCCGAGGAACCTCTCCCGGAAGCCCCGGTTCATCTAATCAATCTCTTTTTTTCGCGGGGCCGGTTCAGGGTATCCTGGTGTTCTGCCCCTCAGGCCTGTGCATCACGGCGTTGGACTTTGGTGAAACCCTACCTGTTCACCCCGAAAGGTTGCATTCACGGCCACACCCGGGCACGGTTCTTCCGTGTGGTTTTTCGCCTCGCACTGCCCTCGATCCTCGCGGAGGCAGGAGAGGAGGCCGAGCGGAGTGTGGGTTTGCGAGTATCGCTACCTGGTGAGACAGGGGAGGGGGCTTGCCCCCATTGGCGCGAACTTACCACGTGGGTGCACTGCGTTCCGGGTCGGCTATCGGTGAGGTTCAAGCTCGGTTACCCCCATGTCGGTTCTGGTGAACGCGGAGTATCCCCCGGCTCACCCCGGAGGGGGAAGAACCGGGTCCGGGCCACCCCTGCACTCCCCCTGCGGCCCCGGACGCGGCTTTCCCCCGGCTATCGCCACCCGGGTCCAGTATCTGGAGTGAACCCGGGGATCAAGCTGGAGCTGGACCCACTCTGCTCGCCCCCTCGTTAACACACGCGATACCGGACCCCGGCCCAACAAGGTTTAAGAACCCTGGCGTGTTACTTGCCCGCCGGTGCATGAAGTCATGGATGTCGAAGAGTATCGTTCCATCATATCAAACGCCATCGACAGGGAGATTGAGGCTTACACCTTCTACCGCATGGTCAGGGAGAAGGTCAAGGACGAGAACCTGAAAAGCCTCTTCAACGAGCTTGCCGGAGAGGAGAGCAAACACAGAAAGACCCTCGAGGCGCTCCTCATGAGGGAGCCCCGGAAACTCGGGTTTGACACGAAGCGGGACTACAAGGTTGCAGAGACCCTGGAGACCCCGCCGCTCTCGGCCGACTTAAAACCACTCGACGGCCTGGTCATCGCGATTCGGAAGGAGCTCGACGCAATGCAGATGTACACCCAGCTCGCGAGTCTCAGCGTGGATCCAGAACAGATAGAGTTATTCGAGAGCCTCGCCTCGATGGAGCGCGGCCACAAGGCGCGCCTCGAGGACATCTACACCAACATGGCGTTTCCCGAAGTCTGGTGAGCCGGAAGCATCCCGGAGGGGGGCTCCGCCCTCCCCTCTCTGCGGATCCCAGTAGAGGGGAAAGGGATGCCGGGCCGACCCTTCAAAAAAAGGTTCTGGCTTCTCCCCGGGTTATTCTATAGCACAGTACGCGCCCCTGAAGAACCAGTTCCGGTAGACGATCGGGGTGATGATGGTAGTCAGCAGGCTCATCAGGACGATCGCCACAAAGATGTTCTGGCCGATGAGCCCCGAGTCCAGCCCGATCAGCGCGACGATCATCGCCACCTCGCCCCGCGGCGCCATCCCGAACCCGACGATGAGGGCGTCTTCGCGGCACATCCCCATCGCTCTGGCGGGCAGGCCGCACCCGATGACCTTGGTGACGATGGCGACCAGGGTCAGCACCACGAGGAAGATGAGGATGTCGGGGGTGAGCGCCTTGACGTCCGCGAGGATCCCAAGCGACACAAAGAAGATCGAGGCGAAGATGATCTGGAAGTACTCGGCGCCTTCCTTGACACCCTTGCTCTGCCGGAGCTCGACGCTGCCGAAGGAGACTCCGGCGATGAACGCACCGATGATCCCTGATAAGCCCACGAGATCGGCGAGCATCGCATAGAGAAACGCCATCATCATGGCGAAGATAAAGACGAACTCTGGATACCTCCGCGCCAGGGCTGATGCGTCCATGCGCTCGATGAGCCTTCGAACGCCGAAGAGCCCGGCGACGCCGGCGATGACGATGAACCCGACCGCTTTGGCGAACATAAGGACGATCCCTGCCACTGAGATCTCCCCGCTCACCAGACCGGTGGAAACGGAGAGCACCAGGAGAGAGAGAACGTCGTCGATGACCGCGGCGCCGATGATCGCCTTTGCCGCTCCGGTCTGGAGCATGCCAATCTCCTTGAGGACGTTCGCGGTGATGGCGATACTCGTGGCGGTCAGCGCCGTGCCGATGAATACCGCGCTTATGAAGTCGAAATCAAAGAGGATAGCAGTGGCGTAGCCGCCAAGCCACGGTATGACCACGCCGAGGGTTCCTATGACTGCGTAGCGTGCTTTCAGGATATCCCTGACATTGAACTCAAAGCCGATGACGAAGAGAAGGATGATCGCGCCCAGGTGGGCCAGACTCCGGACGAACTCCGTGTAGGTGATCAGCCCGAGCATGCTCGGGCCGACCAGGAGCCCCACGAGAATGGCCCCGATCGTCGCTGACTGGTTGATCCTGGATGCCAGGAGGTAGCCGGCGAGCGCGAGGAAGAGGAGGAGACTCATCTGGAACTCGATAGATAGTGCGGCGCTTTCCATAATTACCCAGAATTAGTGAGTATCGAGGTCTTAAGAATTATACGGAACCCGCAGGAGTTGCAGGGCAATTGCGGGTTGGTTGACACCCCCCGGGGCTAAACGCTCATGAGGCGCAGCGCGAGGCTACACGAGCGGAAAACAGCCTTTCCTCCGGGCGGGCTCCATGCGGTGGACTGTTTCAGGGCTGGAACCCCTCTCCTGGAGAGGACGCCGCCTCCGGGACGTGATGGAAGAGAGCAGGGATGACCGTTCTGCGCTTCACCCGGCTGCAACAAATACACCGGTGAAATGACAGATATACGGACAGAAGATCCGCTGGAATCCTGCGTTGAAGAGCTTCTGCCGGTATCCCCGGAATGTATCGATATACTGGTAATTCTTCCGCCGCATCTCAATCATTCCTTCCGCATCGCCCGGGGGGAGTCCGTGCTCCACCATGTACCGGCGCCACCGGTTCCTGGAGAGTGTCTCCTCCCACTCGCTTTCCGGCCTGAATATATCGCCGTTGATGAAGCGCCCTCCTTTGTTGAGCGTTGTATGGATACGGCGAATCACCGTAGCCCGGTCCCTGTCTGGGAGATGATGCAGACAGAGGGTTGTGATCACGAGATCAAACTGCTCATCCGGCCACACATCCCTGAAATCCCCTTCGATGAAGGAGACACCATCAAGTTTGGGTTTGCCTCGTGCGACGGCAAGCATCTCCGGCGTCATATCGATACAGGTTACCCTCGCTCCCGGATTTCTCCTGAGGATACGCTCCGTCACATAACCGGTCCCGCTACCCAGTTCAAGAACAGAGAGGTTTCCCGGAGGAATGCAATCAAGGGCTATCCCGAAGAAATGGTCTGCATACGGAATTATCTTCTCTATCTGTTCTTCGTAATGGTCTGCCGTGTCGTTGAAATGCTCTTTTGCCTTCATCATTACTCCACCTCGGGAATGCTTAATTTACCAACCCTTTCTTAAATAATAGTACATGTGTTATCCTTATAATAGACATATGCCATGCTCACGTCAGATTCCTCACTACTCCGCTCGTACCAGAACATTACAACCGCCCGGAAGGAGTCGGGGGCTGTCGTTCAGGTCATGAGGGGCGCAGGAGACAAACCTACCTCGGCGGGGCTTGCGGGCAGGCATCGAGCAGGAGAGCCCCCTCCGCACGGGGGAGGTGGGAGCGGTGCCCCTTCTTCACGAATCCCCCGCACGGCTCACCATCATAGTATTTGAGGTGTCATAGGATAGTATACCCAATGTTTGCGGGAAACCTGGGCAATCGGGGCTCACACATAGCCCTACGGCAGGGACTGCCCGAACAGGATAACCAACGCCTGTGGAGATCACATGAGACCTCGTTTGAAGCCGGGTCGTTGAAACAGGAAGCCCGCTTGCGCAAGCACCGGGTGGTTCACCGAGAGTACCCCGCACGGTCAGGGCCACTCCATCCCCAATCCCGGGGAGACGCCGGGTATTATAGTTCTGCACCGTGCACCTCTATGCACAAACGACCCTACTCCCGGGCCGCGTGCAAGCACTGTAACGTGAGGACCATGTTTAAAAAAATCCCCTGTATTCCCATCGACGACGGCTCCGCCGGGCAGACCACCCAGGATGCCGCCGAGGAGACGCCGGTTGCGATCTTCGTCAACGGGCGGCACATGACGACTGCGATCCTGAGCCCTGCCAGATTCGAGGACTTCATCACCGGCTATCTCTACACCGAAGAGATCATCAGGGATGTTGACGAGATCGAGTCGGTCAGGATTGAAGAGAACCGGATAAGTGTCCTTACCAGGAACCTCTTCAAGCGGGTCAGCACAAAGAAGACCATCCTCTCCGGGTGCGGGGGGGCTGTCTCCTACATCGACACAGAGAAACTGCCCACGATCAACTCCGATCTCATTATATCCATCCCCGAGATCGCGGCCGCCGTCGCCGCCCTCCTCGCTCCAGATGCCCGCATTCCTGCCGGCAGGATCGAGGCAGTCGCCCTCGTTGCCGGTGGCAGCATCATTGCCAGATCGGAAGATATAGACCGGCACAACGCCCTCGACCGGGTTATCGGTTACGGGTTGCAAAACTCCGTCGACTTCCCCCGGACAGTTGCCGTCAGCACCGGGTGTATCACCTCAGAGATGGTCAGGAAGTGTCTGATCGCCAACATCCCGGCGATCATCTCCACCGGATCTCCGACCGCCCTTGCCGTGGAGGTCGCAGAGGAGACCGGGCTCTGCGTTGTCGGGTCCGCCGGCACCCCGGATATAGCAGTCTATGCACACGCGGAGCGGATAGCAGGAATCGGCGCGTAGGGCGGCAGTAAGTCCACCTTCCGCAGTAAGACGATCGCGTCCTGGAATAATGAACGGGTGGACCAATTCACCGTATGGTGCGGGTTTGTGGGCGTGATCGCCAGCCGCACGCGGGGAGCGCGAAGGGTGGCGGGGGGGAAGACACGTCCTTCGCGTCTTCGCGTCTTCGCGTGAGACCTTGGTGGACTCAGCTTGCCCTGGCACTCTGATTTAATGAGGGTGTGAGAAAAATGCCGGGCCAGAACTCTTACTGGGATGAGCCGGGTAAGTGCCCCCGGAGAGAGCGCTTTTTGGGGTTATCCCGGTTGAGCGCCTGTTCTGGCCGTGGTGGGAGCGTGGGGCAGGGGACGGCGCCTCACCTGCCCCGGCTGATCTCGCCGACGGCTGCAAGAAGAAGGTCGATCTCCTGCTCGGTTGTGTAGGCCGCAAGGCTCGCCCGCACCGTCCCGTTTGGAAGGCCGAGATGCTCCATGAGCGGCTGGCAGCAGTGGTGCCCCGACCGCACAAGAATATCTGCCTCTTCGTCGAGCAGGTGGGCGGCCTCCTGCGGGTGGATGCCGTCGATGGTGAACGAGACGACACCAATACGTGACCCGGCCCTCCGGGAGGCATAGACCCTGACCCCGTCGATCCGGGAGAGCCCGTCGATGAGCCGGGCGGTCAGGCGCTCCTCATACTGGTGTATCCTCTCCATCCCGATCGCTGAGAGGTAGTCCACGGCGACGCCGAGCGCTATCCCGCCGCCGACGTTCGGCGTCCCGGCCTCGTAGCGCTGGTAGCCCTCGGCCGGCACATACCCCTCCGACGTCACGCTCTCGACCATACCGCCGCCGAGGACCTGTGGCTCGAGGATCGCCTCCCGCATCCAGAGAACACCGGTGCCGGTCGGCCCGAAGACCTTGTGCCCCGAGAAGCAGAGGAAGTCGCAACCGAGCTGCGAGACATCCACCGGCATGTGCGGCAGGGACTGTGCGGCGTCCACCAGGAGCAGGGCACCGTGTTTTTGGCACATCCGGGCGATCTCCGGAACAGGCGTCGTCACGCCGAGCACATTCGAGGCGTGGGTGACGGCGACAAGCCGGACGCCGCCTCTCTCCAGGGACTCCTCGAGCGCGGCGAGGTCGAGCGAGTAGTCGGCATTGATCCCGATCACGTCGAGGGAGACGCCCTGCTTGCCAAGCGCTCTCCACGGCAGGAGGTTTGAGTGGTGTTCCAGGATGGTGGTCACCACACGGTCGCCCGGCTTCCAGGAGAGCCCCTGCGCAACCATGTTGATAGCTTCCGTGGTGTTCTTCGTAAAGATGGTGACGCCCGCTTCCCCGCCGATGAACCGGGCCACCTTCTCGTGGGCATGCCAGTAGCGCTGGGTCGCGATCTGCGTCAGGCGGTGGATTCCCCTGCCGACGTTGGCCCGGTAACGGTGCTCGAACTCGACGAGTGCCTCTACCACCGGCTCGGGCGAGAAACTCGTCGCAGCGTTGTCCAGGTAGATAATATCGCCAAGGATCGGGAAATCCCGGCGGATCTCTTCTGCGGAAAATTCTTTTCCTGCCGGTGATGCCGGCTCACAGGATCGTGCAGTCTCCATCTCTGCCACCTCTATCAATTCCTTCACCGGGGCCGCCTGCAACGTAAAGTCATCGTTGAGGGGGATGCCCCGGTCCCTGCAGAGTTCACGCATCTTCGGCGGCAGCGCCCGCCACCGCCAGAGCCCCCACTGGTGGTAGGCGTCCGGCATTCCTGTCTTCTTTGCCCACCGCTCGAGGAACCCGTCCCAGCGTTCCGTCAGCTCCGGGTGCATCTTCCGGAGCCCCTCGTACTCACTCTCGAGCGCCGCCGGGCAGAGGTAACAGCCTATCCGCTCAAGCCCCTTCTCGTAGAGCGGGTTTATGGGGGCCTTGCGCCACCAGAGGTAGAGGAAGACCTCGAGCGCTCGCCAGTTCCGTATCGGTGAGACGTTCAGCTGCAGGGGGTTTGCCGGGTTCTGGCTCGTCTCGTCAAGGTCAGCACGGTTCCAGGACTCGTACCAGCGGTTCCCCTGGATGGTGACACAGGGGCCGACACCGCTAAGGTAGATCTTTAAGGGATGGAGTTTCAGGAGTTTGCAGCACCAGCGGAGGTCCTTCCCCGGCGGACCGGCCTTCTCGACTGCCTGGAAGAAGTCGCCGCCTTTCCTGATGATCTCGACGCCCTGCGACGCCACGAACTCCACCGTCTCCGGGAGTTCGATCCCGGTATCGATGAAGAACGCCTTCTCCACCCCTGCCTTACGGGCAAGGTGGAGGGCGGCGGTGCTGTCCTTGCCGCCGGAGAACGATACGTTCACGCACGGCCGGTCGTTCATGTGCTTTCTGATGGTGCGGACTGCGTTGCGCTCAAGGTTCTTCAGGTGATACCGGTTCTTCCCGATCACCACGTCCCAGCCAGGGTCGGGGCGAGTCCGGGGCTCGAC
>Ga0265294_10005222_pt1 | contig 15905 bp, 12 predicted proteins | sample MunlanPumphouse3_FD_192504 | JGI IMG/M metagenome (GOLD analysis project Ga0265294, IMG submission 192504) | Groundwater microbial communities from a municipal landfill in Southern Ontario, Canada - Pumphouse #3 | ecosystem: Environmental > Aquatic > Deep subsurface > Groundwater | place...
TGAATCGGGAAGATTATCCTCGTCATCCGCTTCCACCATGGAACATTGACTATGACAGCAGCCTCTTCGATCTCGTTTGACAGCTGAAGCATCGCATTGATACCCGAGCGTGAGGCGAAGGGCAGGTATTTGACAGACCCGATGAGGATCAGCGCGAACATCCCGTTTATGAAAGGAAGCTTGCCGCTCATTGCCAGGTAAATTGCACCGAATGCAAGGCTCGGAAGCAGATACGGGAAGAACGACAGGTTGTTCACTGCCCCGGACAGCCATGTTCCTCTGCGCTTTACTATACCGTAACCGACCAGCACGCCGCAGGTTCCTGCAATTACAGCGCAGGAGATTCCAAGCAGCAGGCTGTTTCCAAGCGCCTTCAGGACCTTCGGACTGAACAGAATTCCATTGGCATCGCCTTGGTCAAGGTAATCAAGGTTACGGCCAATCCAGAAATCAAGGGTCATGTTCGAAAGCGAGTAATCACCAGCTTTGATTATCACCGACTCGAGGGCAAAGCTCACCAGAGGAAGAATAGCAAGAAGCACGAGCACTATCATGAGGATAAGTGCTATAGGCCAGTTGGCCTTCTTGAGGTTGACAAGCGAGATCTGCGAGCTCTTTCCGGTGACGGTAGTAAAGGATTTGCGTTTTCCAGTGAAAGACTGGTTTATGGCAAGGATAACGACTCCGAAAATAATCATCACCGAGGCGATTATGTAGCCCTGCCCTTTGTATGTGCTCATCAGGCTCATCATCTTTGTAGAAAGGACGTAGTAGCGCACAGGAGATCCAAGGAAAACGGGAACTGCATAGGCGCTCATAGTCGAAGCAAACACAAGAAGCAGGGTGCTGAGCATCGCAGGCATGACGATCGGCAGCGTTATTCTTGAAACAATGCGCCACCTTGGCGTCTTCAGGATCGAAGCAGCCTCCTCAAGGTTGGCATCCATGTTCCTCAGGATTCCGCCGATCAGGATATAGGCGAACGGAGCATAGTGCAGACCGAGGACCATGGAAATGGGGAAGAAGCCATATACGAACCACTCCGGCATCATTATGCCGAACACGGCGGCCATTATGCCATTTGAAGTACCAGGCCCGACATTGACGTTCTTGAAGAAGTTGGACCAGAACATCGCCAGCGTCCACGATGGCATGATGTAAGGGAATACGAATACGGCTGATATGAACTTCTTGAACCGGATATTGGTCCGCGTCACAAGCCATGCCACAACCCCGCCGAAGAGTATGGCAAGGAACGATGAAAGAAGCGAGACGGAAAGCGTATTGAAAAGCGGCGAATAGAACTGAATCCAGCTGGTGCTGCTCTTGTAGCCCTGCTCTCCACCATCGTCAAGGGTGAACAGCAGCTTCTTGAAGCTGTACAGCGAAAGCGTGCCACGCTTCTGGCCGGTTGCAATCGACTCTCTTCCTGCATGCACTGTGAACGTCTCGCTCACAAGAGTGAGAAGCGGATAGAGTGTGAGCATGCAGAGCAGCACGAAGAACACGACAAGTATCACATTGGCCGGCTTGGAAAAGAAGACAACGACTTTGTTTCCAAAAAGCATTCGTGGTGCTTTTGCTTGATCTTTCGCCATCAGGTACCTCATTGAAAACAGCGGGGATTGCTCCCCGCTGCTGAATAATCCACGAACCGGTCTAGAGGTTCTTTATTACGAATGAAGACACATCCTCATAGTTTGAAAGGATGAAGTCAGGATCTTCCATGACAAGGCAATCCTTCCATGTCGAAAGAGGAAGATCTCCTTCCTTTGCAGGGAGACTCCCGTTTCCGGAATAGGCTCCGATGCTCTTTCCCCATGGCTGGAAGCCATCGGCTGTCATCAGATACTCAATGAAGAGCATTGCAGTGTAGGGCCTTGTTGCATTCGATGTGATCATCGCATACATAGGATACATGAAACCGGCAAACGGCTCGATTGCAGTTCCAGTCTCAACTGCACGATACTCGCCTACTGTGAGGTTGTCTGAAAGCACTGATGAAGAGCGAAGCTTCGAAAGGACGAACAGTCCGGCCTTGCCGGCTGCGGTGTCCTGGCTTATCTCTTCGGCAATCGTCGTATCACTCTTGATGAATGTGCAGTTTCCAAGGAATTCGGCAACCCACTTGTAACCTGCGTTCTTGTAAGATCCCAGATCAATGTCCTTGCCATAGAGGTTCTTATAGGCCTGAGCAAGCTTTCCAGCCCATTTGTCGCTTGTGCACATGATCAGGAAGTTCATGTTCACCTGCTCAAGCTCAGGGCTCTTGAAGATCACGTTGCCCTTCATCTCAGGCTCGGTGAACTGCCAGACGTTGGTGAAATTCTTCACTGAATCGCCCTTGTTGTTCCAGATGAACAGCTTGTTTATGTACTGCTGCACCAGCGGATTCTGGTCGTCCGCATCAACGTATCCCTTCACTGAAAGAGGAACGAAATTCACAAGGTTGCCAGTGGATACCATCTGGCTCTTCAGCTGGGCTCCATCCTGGATCATCACCATGTCAGCTCCGTTGATCTTGCCATCGATTTCAATCTCCAGCTTCTCATAGATCTCGGAATCCTTGAGGTTCGAGGACTCAATCTGAATATTGTAAAGCTTTCCAAAAGCTTCAACGGCAGTCGTGATCCGGCTTGTGTTTCCATAAACTCTGAAAACACCGGTTTCATCTGACGCCTTCAAGACGAGCTGATCATGGGTAAGCTTCTCGCCGTCCCTTGCCAAAGCTGCGACTCCGGTCAGTTCATCTGCCGGGGTCTCGCCAGCGCCCATGGCCAGCAGCATTGCACATGATGCAATGATGATGCATGCAACTGATAAGATTTTCTTCATAGCAAACTCCTATTGACTTCATTGATATGAAATCTTGGCTAATTATAGAGGGAAACAAGGCCGTGAGCAAGAAAAATCTGGCCAATCCTAGTTTCTCCCCCAGAGCTGAGAAACAAAAATGCCAGACCGAAGCCTGGCATTGAGGTTAATTGCTTTCATTGAAGCTACTTCGAGACAGCCCCTGCCTCTTCGAGCCTAGCCTGAGCCTGCTGCTTGGCAAGCTTGCGGTTTGCCTTGAACATATCAAGCAGCCTTGGAAGAAGAACTGCAATGATCAGGAGCGCTCCTACTGCGATGGTCTGGTATGTTCCGTTGACCTTCATCAGAGTGAGGCCGAACTTCAGGAAGCCGACGAGGAAGCTGCTGATCACTACTCCGTACACAGTGCCCTTTCCACCGGTAATTGCAACACCGCCGAGCACGACGAGAGTGATTGTCTCCATATCATAGTTCTCTGCAATATTCGAACGGACCGAGCATATTCTCGAAGCGAGGATCACAGCCGCAATTCCGGCGAAAAGCCCCATCAGAGCAAAGTTGATCACCCTTGCCTTCTTCACCTTGATTCCTGAGAACCTTGCCGCCTCAGCACAGCTTCCTATTGCATACAGCCTGCGGCCGTAGACAGTCCGCTGCAGGACGAAGTACATGATCACTGCAAGAACAGCATACAGAAGAAGCGAGAACGGAATATGCGAGCCGCCCAGAGTGCCCTGCCCGAAGAACTGGAAGCTCTCTGGGAAAGTGGTGCATGCATGCTCGCCGAGAACGCCCTTGGAGATACCTCGGTAGATCGACTGTGTCGCAAGAGTGACTGCGATTGCAGGCATGTTGAGACCGGTGACAAGCAGGCCGTTTACAAGGCCGCAGACCAGACCGATTGCAAGACCCACAAGAACTATCACAGGGGTTGGAGCACCGGCTTCTGCTGCCATTCCGATTCCGAAACCGGAAAGAGCAACAATTGAAGCAACGCTTATATCAATGTCGCCGCACATGATGATGAAGATCATCGGCAGAGCCATTATGGACTTCTCCATGAACGTCCCTGACTGATTCAGAAGATTCTTGAGCCTCAGGAACTTAGGGGTGATGCTTCCGAAAACGATGAACATCAGCACGAATATGATAGCCAGAAGGACTTCCCATTTGGTGAAGAACTCAATCAGACGGTTCTTGAGCCCTGTTTCATCAACAAGGCGCGATGCTGCTACAAGATCCTGCTTCTTATTGGTTTTATCAGTCATTTGCTCACCCTCCTCTGCGCAAGAAGCTTCCTCGCCTTCCGGTCATCCACGATAGTGTTGACCATAAGCGCGATCAGAACGATAAGTCCCTGGACGAACAGCTGCCAGAATACATTGAGATAAAGCGATGGAAGCGCATTGTTGATGATTCCAAAGAACAGAGCCCCGAGAACCACCCCGATGATTCCGCCGCTCCCGCCTGCGAAGTTCACTCCGCCCAGAACACAGGAAGCGACAGCCTGCATCTCGAATCCGCTCGCCATTTCATTGACGGCAGAAGCATAACGGGTTGTCCAGAGAAAACCGGCGAACCCGCTGAGAAGACCGCTTATCAGAAAGACGATGAACCTTGTCTTCGATTCGGAAACACCGACGAACTTCGCCGCCGTCGGATTGCCGCCGATTGCATAGATTGCTCGTCCTGTGCGTGTGTAGCGGGAGAATACATATGCGATGACTATCACTATCAAGGCACACCATACAAGAGTGGTGATTCCAAGGAACCTTCCGCGTGGGAAGTGCTTGAAAGCGTCTGTCATCTCATGAGCAGTGACCCATGTGTTCTTGGAAAGAAGGAAAGTCGAACCGCGGAATATGCTGCAGGTTCCAAGAGTGGTGATGATTGGAGGAATCTTGCCGTAAGCCACCAGGGCACCGTTGATTGCACCCATGGCAAGCCCAAGCCCGAGCCCCGCAAGAATGATGACGAAGATCGGAGTGCCGGGATGGTCCTGGTTGATCATGCCGCAGGCCATGCCTGAGAAAGCGATGATCGCACCTACCGAAATATCGATTCCATTTGAAAGAATGACAAAGAACTGGGCAATCGACACGATGGCCAGAATCGCAATGTCATTGATGATCGTATCGACATTGGTCGAGCTGAAGAAATCAGGCGACATGACGCCGATAAGAAGACAGCTGATCAGCAGAAGGATGACAAGGCTTGCCTCTCTTCTTCCTCCGATCCACTTGCCGATTTTGTTCAAAGCCGTTTTTCCATTCATTTGCATTCCACCTTCTCGCCGATGGCGGCCTTCATGATATTGTCCTGGGTGATCTGGTCACCGCTGAACTCTCCCATCTGGGTGCCTTCATGCAGAACCACTATTCTGTTGCTCATTCCGATGACCTCGGGAAGCTCTGAGCTGATGATAATCACAGCCTTTCCCTTTGAAGCCATCTCCACCATGAACTCATGGACAGCGGCCTTGGTCGCCACATCGATGCCCTTGGTAGGCTCATCAAGGATCAGGATCTTCGGATCGGTGCCAATCCATTTGGCCAGAACAACCTTCTGCTGGTTGCCTCCTGAAAGAGTATCGGCATCAACCTGCCATCCTGCCGCCTTGATCTCCATCTCTTCGCCATGCTTGACGGTATAGTCCTCTTCGGCCTTTCGGTAAGTGAACCCCTTCTTTGAAAGCTTCGTTATCGCAGGAAGCGTGATGTTCTTGCTTATCGTCATCGCAAGGACGAGTCCCTGCTTCTGCCTGTCCTCGGGCACGAGAGCCATTCCTGCTTTCATTGCATCCTCAGGACCTCGCGGGCTATAGCTCTTCCCGAACAGCTCCATCGTGCCGCCATCGCTGCGGTCGATTCCGAACACAGTACGCATAACTTCGGAGCGTCCAGCTCCTACAAGACCATAGAAACCAAGGATCTCGCCCTGATGGAGGTCGAAGCTCACATCATGGAAAGCTCCATTCTGGCACAGCCCGCGTACTTTCAGAATCACAGGACTCTTCGGATCGAAAGAAGGAAGAGCTGGATACATCGTCGAAAGATCACGCCCGATCATCATATGAATTATCTTGTCCGGGGTGGAATCCTTGATCTTGCCCTCGCCGATGTACTGGCCATCGCGAAGCACTGTGAAGTAATCGCAGATATCGAAGATCTCCTCGAATTTATGGCTGATGAATACAATCGCCTTGCCCTCCGCCTTGAGCTGCCTGATGATCCTGTACAGGTCATCGACCTCATTGTTGGTCAGAGCGCTGGTAGGCTCATCCATGATAACGCACTTGGCGTTGAGCGAGAGGGCCTTGGCGATCTCGACCATGTGCCGCTGAGCGACGCTGAGGTTCTTCACCAGAGTATCAGGATTAATATCCAGCTGCATCCGATCCAGAAGCGCCTTAGTGTTGCTCTTCATCTCTTTCCATGAAAGAAGATGGCTCTTTCCTCTCTGATGATGCCCCATGTAGATGTTCTCGGTCACCGAAAGCTCAGGGAACATCGACGCCTCCTGATGGATTGCGACTATTCCCTGCTGCTGGGCATCTATGGCATTGTGGAAGACAAGCTTCTTGCCTTCCATCATGATCTCACCATCGGTTGGGGTATAAACGCCTGTGAGAATCTTCACAAGCGTTGACTTGCCGGCTCCGTTTTCACCTATGAGGGCATGAACCTCTCCTGTGCGTATCGTCATCTGGACACGATCCAGAGCCTTGATGCCAGGGAAGAACTTAGTCAGATTTCGTATGGTTATCAATTCTGCCACAGCTTTTCCTCCTTGTTTTGAATAAGGAATTCACCTATATCCAGGTTTATCGGGCCAATCCCTTATGCTTCCCTGGACAGAGGCAAATCCATGCACCCGCCACAGGGCGGATGCATGATTGCGATTCTTCAATCTAGAAGATTGCAGCGTACTGCTCGATGTTGTCCTTGTTGAATACGAACGGTGTGCCCATGACGGCGATTCCGTTGGTCTCTACATTGACTGTTCCCATTCTTCCGCAGGAGAAGGAAGTTCCGTCAGCGCCAGTGGCCTTTCCGGTCAGAAGAGCCTCGAGGATGTATGTTGAGGTGTATCCAAGGTCAATCGGGTTCCAGAGAGCCATCTGCTTGCAGGTGCCGTCAAGGATGTACCCCTTCATCTCTGAAGGAAGTCCAAGTCCAGTGACTTCAACCTTTGCACCGGCGTCCTTCACTGCCTGAGAGCAGGCGAGAAGTCCGACTGTGGTCGGGCAAACGATGCACTTCAGGTTCGGGTACTTCTGCAGAAGAGCATTGGTCTCTCTGTATGACTTATCCGGAGCATCATCACCGTAGACGACTTCAACAAGTTCCATCTTAGGATGGTTCTTCATCTCGACCTTCATGGCTTCGATCCAGGCATTCTGGTTCGTTGCCTGAGCAGAAGCAGAAAGAACTGCAATCTGTCCGGCATCGCCGATCAGCTCGGAAGCAAGCTGAACCTGCTGCTGTCCAATCAGAGAAGTGTTGGATGGGATAAGGTCTACGATTCTTCCGCCAGCATTGATGCCGGAGTCGAAAGAGATGACCTTTATGCCAGCAGCCATTGCCTTCTTGCAGACTGGAATCAGAGCATCAGCATCGTTAGCGGAAATTGCAATTCCGTCAACGCCGCGGGAGATAAGACCTTCGATGATCTCAATCTGTCCCTCTGCTGTTGTCTGTGCAGGTCCCATGTACTCGACTGTGACGTTTCCAAGCTCGGCCTGAGCTTCCTTGGCTCCGTTGTAGCAAGCATCGAAGAATCCGTTGCCCTGTGACTTCACAAGCATGACGAGTTCGAAGCTGTCCTTTGCACCAGCAGCTTCCTGGGCACCCTGTGCGAATGTCATTGAGCATGCCAGAACCGCAACGATCAATACCAAAGCGATTTTTTTCATTTTTGTCTCCTTTTACCCGGCCTTGACCGGGAGTATTACTATTTGCAAACACGCCATCCGGCGTGTCAATGCCTATTTTGCAGCCGAAACCTTGGCTCGGTAGCTTTCGACTTCCCAGTGCCTGATGAAATCGATCTGATCGGCGTCCATGAAATGCGGCCCGCCGAATGGCTCGGTGTAAGCTGCAACCTTCATTGTGTCCAGGAAAAGAGAGGCGGACTTCTCGCCATCGCAGAATGCCCCTGTTCCCTGAACAGCTACCACTTTGGGCTTCACCCCGTTGACCTTCTCATAGTCCAGGCAAGCTGCCTTGATCAAATCGGACGGAGTGCGTGACTTGAATACCGAATCATCGATCCAGAGCGGCTTGAATCCGCTGTATACTATATGGTCAGGAGTATAGGCGCTGCTGATCGAATAGAACGAATCAGAATTGGAAAGCCTGTTGGACAGCTCCCTGTTGAGAATCCCGATGCAAGGCTTTGCGAAGTACTCGGATACCGCCTCGCTGGCAGCTTGAAAGCGCTTCTTGTTGGGCTTGACCTCTTCGAAGTTTGGCTGACGCGTAACGAAAGAAGCAAGCTTGTCCATGATGATCGAATACTGTCCCTTGATATCAGAGAATGTCTCGCCGGCGACGAACACTCCATGATTCTGGAGGAAGATCACCTTTGCGAAGCTTCCGGTCTCTTCCTTGCGCTTCAGATAAGCAGCTCTGACAGTGCTGGCAAGGATGAATCCGGGATTGACCAAAGGAATCCATAAAGCCTCCGGGAACAGACTCCGGCATGCTGTCTCCCCGGACTGACCGCAAGTCATGCCGTTCACAAGTGCAGGATGAAGGTGGACAACGCAGTCAAACGGAAGAAATGCATGAAGCAGAACCTCCACCGACGGCCTGAGAGTCTCGCCCTCGACGCGCGCATCCATCATGTCAGACAGAACTGCCGCCTCGCGCTCTTTTGTATCGGAAGGATAGCTCTTGAGCCAGATTGCAGCAAGCTTGTCAAGCGACATCCTGACAAACCCATGCTCATCGATGGTCCCAAGCTGGGTCCCAGAAGCCTTGATCCACATTATGCCATCTTTCTTCAGCGAAGTATTGCCTCCGCCAAGTAGCACAAAACGGGCATCACTGCCGTATAACCTTGAAGTTTCAACCAGCTGCTCAATTCCTTCCATTCAGAACCTTCTTCTCATAGCCTTCGATTTCAGGCACAAGCTCATTCTCCAAAGGAACGTTGCATCTTCTGCAGTACTCATCCCATACAGCACCGAAAGGAAGAACCTTCTGCTGTTCGGACAGTGCAAGCTTCTCAAATCCCTTGCCATTTTCTTCAAGCTTCACCAGTCTTTGCTGCGGAGACAGCAGCGCTTCAAGAAGCGCCTTCTCCATCGCACGAACACCTATCGCCCATGCGCCGATCCTGTTGATCGAGCCATCGAAGTAATCCATTCCGATATTGGCCTTCTCAAGCTTGCCTGAGAACACCAGAGCCTGGGCAACATCACGCACTGTGTCATTGAAAAGCACGACATGGTCGCTGTCCCAATGCATCGGGCGGGAAACATGAAGAAGAATCTCGTCGTGGAACAGCAGAATCGAGCTTATCTTGTCCGACACATCCTCGCCGATATGGAAATGACCGAGGTCCATGCATGGCATCTGCCCGTTTCGTGCGGCATATTCCATATAGAACTCATGCGAGCCCACTGTAAAGGCCTCTGCCCCTATTCCGAAAAGCTTGGTTTCAAGCGCATCTCTCATATGTGAAGCGGGATACTTGATTGCAAAGCACTCGTCAAGCGATTGCTTTAGAATCTTACGGTATCCGTATTTGTCCATCGGAGAATCCTTCATACCATCAGGAATCCATGTGTTGAGTATGCAAGGAATCCCAAGCTTGGATCCCATGTAATCTGCAATTCTGCGGCTGCGCTTCTCATGTTCGATCCAGAAGGCTCTGACTTTCGGATCCTTGCTTGAAAGGGTCATGCCCGAGGCTGCCATCGGATGGCTGAAGAACGTTCCATTGAAATCAAGTCCTACGCCGTTGCGTTCAGCCCAGTCGATCCATGAATCGAAGTGCTTAGGCTCGATCTCGTCGCGGTCAACGAACTTCCCGCCGAAATCTCCATATGAAGCATGAAGCGAAACCTTGTGGGTTCCCGGGACAATCCTCAGCACCTCTTCCAGATCCGTCCTGAGCTCAGCAATGTTGCGAGCCTTTCCAGGATAGTTTCCGGTGCATTGAATCCCGCCGCCATCCAGCGTGGCACCGGGATGCTCGAATCCGCCAACATCATCACCCTGCCAGCAGTGAATTGAAACAGGCGTCTTCCTGACAACAGCCAGAGCCTTTTCCACATCACAGCCTTGATCGGCATACATCTGAACAGCTTCTTCAAACATTCGGTTCACAACACACCTCCGCATTGTATTGATAGGTTAAACCCGGAAATCAATGCCCGCCTTGACAAAGCTCTCAAATTATAGCACAATTTTGTCATGAGAAACCTCAAGCTATATTCTGATGATTACTTCTACGACCCTTCATTCCCGCTCAAGATACTGCGCCGTGACCCTGAGCTTGCCTATCCCCTTCATTCCCATGATTTCTACGAGATGGTAATCATCGCAGCAGGAAGCGGAATCCATTTCGGCAAGACTCATGAGTTCGAGCTCAGGCCGGGAAACGTATTCGTGATTTCTCCAGGCATGGAGCATGGCTACAAGGACATCAAAGGCCTTGTCCTGTACAACATTCTATTCTCTCCATCGCTATTTGGGGACAAGTTCTTCGATCTCAGGCAGATGGCCGGCTTCCAGGCATTGTTCTACATCGAGCCAAGCTGCCGAACCGACACCCCGCTGACTGAACGGTTCCTTCAGCTTTCACCATCGCAGATGGCGGAGATCATGCCGATGCTTGACTCGATAATGGCAGAGACAGACAGCATGGAAATCAACGCAGGAAGCCGCGCCATGGCATTTGCAAAGATGCTTCAGTTCCTCGTGTTCCTGTTCCGGACCTACGAGAACTCCACTGCAGCCAACCCTGACCACCGAAAGATCATGCGCCTGGCTGAAGTATTCTCATACATCGAGAGCCATCTGGACAGCACGATCACTACCGAAGAGCTGATGGACAAAGCTGCAATGAGCGCATCGACGCTCAACCGCTACTTCAAGAAAGCCACAGGCCTTTCGCCGGTCGAGTATCAGATCCACAAGCGCATCGAACTCGCCTGCATGCTGATGCGCTCCACCGACCTCTCGATGATGCTCATCTCCGACCGCACAGGCTTCTCGGACTCGAACTACTTCACACGAACGTTCCGCAAAGTAATGGGCGTGACTCCATCGCGGTACCGAAGCGACAAGACTCTCTGGTACTGATTCAGCGATCCATTGCCTGCTTGAATACTTCTTCGATTATCTGCTTGCTTGCAGCGCCCTCATGAACCTTCTTCCCATCAATGTAGAATGTCGGCACATAGTAATAATCAAAGGAGTCTGCCCGCTGCTTCTCTGCATTCTCATCGACAGTCTCAATCGGAATCGCTGCATAAGCATGATTCTCCTTCTTCAATTCATCAATCCAGTCAAACGCCTTGCGGCAATACGGACACCATTTCTGGTAAAACATCAAAATCTTCTTCATGCCACCATGATATCGCTTTCTCAATCAAATGCAATAGAACGATGCCTGAATCATATGACTCATGCAATTCAATGATGAAATGTACAATGCCATCATGCAAAAGACCGTATGAAACAGGAACAACAGGTTTGGTGGATCACCATAAAGGCTTGCCCTCTCCTTCATTGATCTTGAGAAGATTCAAGACTAAAACACATACTTATGCTGAATCCTAAAGCTAATGAAAAACAAAATCACATCAACGATTGCCTTTGTAACCGGTTCTGCAATAAAAGGAAAAAAATAGACACCAATTGACGTGAGGAGTGCACTTAGCATCATTTGCACTGAGGCAAGGATGATATATCTTATCGCAGGCCTCATATAGGTTTTCTGACTTTCGAATACAAATCTGAAATTGATAAAGAAATTGTAGGTTCCGGAAATCAATCGGGCTATAATTGTACTGAACAATACATATAATTCCGTTTTGCCCTTTAGAATATAGCAGAGGAGAGTGAATGCAAGCAAATCGATGACAAATGACGAAACAGCAGAAAAGAAGTATTTAAAGAAGACTTTTAGAATTACATTATAAATTCTAATTGAATCAATAAAATGATTAAAATGAGTCTTATGTGCTTCTGCTGAATCATAGATTGTCTCAATAGGCACTTCCAGTATCTTGAATTCCTTAGTGGCTTCAAAAAGCATCTGCATCTCAAATTCAAAACGGTCATATTTGACATCAAGCATGGTTTCCATCAGAAGTCTCGGAATTCCTCGCAAACCAGTCTGGGTATCGTTGATTTTCACGCCTGAGGCAAATTTGAATATTTGAATAGTAATCTTATTTCCCAAGCGGCTTTTCCAAGGAATATCCTTGGAATCAAATGTCCGAGTTCCCAATACCAGCGAGTTGCAGTTATTCTGCAGGGCAACCACCACTTCAATAATTGAACTGGCATCGTGCTGTCCATCAGAATCTGCCGTAACAACACCTAAGGCTTCCGGATATTCCTTTAAAACATAATCAAACCCTGTTTTAAGCGCATGACCTTTCCCTTTATTTTCTTCGTGTCTTAGAATAATCGCTTTATCTTTTGCCTTCTCAAAAATAGGATCATATTCGTGCCCACTACCATCATTGACGACAATGATTGGACCTAGAGAATAATCATGCAAGCTATCTAGCAGTACAAGAAGTTCTTCTTCTGGTTTGTATGACGGAATTATCAATGGAATCATTTTCTATCCCTAAATCTAAAGGTTCACCATCCATATTCCAGTAGCCGCAACTACTTCTCCTAAGATTATATGAATAATGCTGCAAGACCAAATGTTTCTGCATTTATTGTAATACAGACACATCAAAGTCATGAACACGAGGCATACAAGCATCATGATAAACCCATAGGGAATATGGAAAGCTGTAAAAAACAGAGATGTAAGAAGAATTGAATAGGCTTGCTTTTTCTGCTTGTTTTTTTCTGCATCAAAAATATTTCCAAGATTATCCTGCACAAGAACATGAATCATGACTTCTTGGAAAAAGCAAGAAACTAAATATACTGGAGCAAGGGTTTTACCAGGAATCAAACGATCAAAGTTATAGAACGGCAGCTCTGAAGGAAACGCATTGGGATTATTTTGAATAATCAAGTACTTCGCCAACAATATCAATCCTGCGACACCAAGCGCAAACAACAGAGCTTTCAAGCAATCGTTCAGCATTTTTTTCTTATTGATCAAAAAGGTCTGCTTCAAGGAATTAAGACTCAGGAAATGAAAAAAGACAGCAGTATACACGATAGCCATAACATATATGACGTAAATGAATATTCCTCGCGGAAAATTATCTGGGAATAAGAATTGAAAGAATGCATAAATGAAAACATAAACACAGATCAAGCTCATATGAACAACAAAGCCCAAAGACATTTTCTTGGTGTTGACTACATTCTGTTCTCTTTCGGTGACATCGGAAATAAGCAGCGTAATGCCTGAAGGCTCGCTATTCACATCACACATATTCTTTGAAAGGGTTATTTCAATTTTTCTTTCGTTTCCTTTTTGGGAAAAATAAGAAACAAGCTGCTTTTTTATCTGAGCTTTATTCTGGACTACATCAATGAACAATTGCGAAATCTGATCGTTTTTATCGTCTTCTCAATCAAGAAAAATTGACAAAAGGCTTTGTTGAACATAATTTTTCGCAGGAAGCTCAAGAATTGCACAGGCTGCATCATTGGCATAAATTATTTCTCCGGTGTTATTTACAGAGATAATTCCATCACTCATGGAATCAAGTATTTCAGAAGTTATCTCTTTTTTATTAGTCTCCACCCTGCATCCTCCTTGCTACTGCAAAATAACCATTACAAAGATATCATATACCCAATATTTGCACAAATAAAGCCAGAAAACCTTATTTCCCTTGAATCCATAAATGATACCGAACTCTAACGCAGAGGTATGACCTACCGCAGATGCTCAATCCGAAAAATTTGGGCAGCTTTCATTGTTTCTGGCATAAATATTTCCCTAAATCAGAAAATGGAAATTTCTACAGAAGCGTGTTAGAGAAATCAGGGTTTTGCATGGATTTTTTGACAAATCAAAAACCGGATAACAATTTCTGATATCTTGGGTGTGCGTCAGTACTACCAGCATCATAACCTTTGTTCTTCTTCCAAGCGGACATCAGGCAATGCTTCGCCTGCACAGAGGAAGAACTGCCCAAGGAGGCGTCCCATCATCTTCTTCGTCTGACTGTCCATTCCCTTGATCTGATCGATCAGAAGCGGAATGCTCTTCTTCCAGTCCTTGCGGAACTGGTGGAAAGTGACACCGTCGCTGCCATAGCTTAGGAAAGCTGCAAACAGCTCATCGACGAATTTCTGCCGTTCATCCTCTGACAGCGAGACGAGCCAGCTATGCAAGGTCTGGTCAAACAGCCTGCTGCTGACAGTCCTGGCATCAACCCTTTCAAGCCTTGGACCTGAAAGCTGCCAGGAATATATGTCATGCTGCATTATCCCTGTGTTTGTGCTTCGGATAACCTCTGGGGCAATCCAATGTCTCAGGAGCATCCCAATCACTGAGGACTGCGGAACGAAGAACTGATATCGCCCTTTAAGCGGCTCATACAGACTGCTTCCAATGCTGTTTTCCTCAAACCCCGGACCGTCATGGTCGGCAACCATCAGTATCCTGTCCTGAATGCTCTTGCTGCAAAGCAGAGCGCAGTATTCGGCAAGATTGCCGCCCTTGGAGTGGCCACAGAACACGAGCTTGTCATCAGGATGCCTATGAGCCTCATCCTCTACGAATTCAAGCGCATCGTTCTGTGAAGGAACAGGGGTCTTGAATCCCATGTTGAAGTCTTCCTTCCAGCCTACTATCGTTGAATCAGTTCCCCTGAAATCAAACAGCAGTGTCTCCGGATCAAGCCTGAACAGAATAGCGCAGAACTGCTCCTCTGACTCCTTTGAGAATATCTTGTGGAAATCAACAACCTCGATGCCCGAGAAGCGGCGGCTGGAAGCAAGCGCAGCTGCAAGCGGCCTGTCCTGCTGCATAAGGAACCTGTCATCTTCAGTGAACATCCCGATAGCATCTTTCAAGGTTCTGCCCCTGCATTCATGCATCTCGAACGGAAGATAGGCCATCCTTGAAAAAACAAGATAATCAACTTCGCAAAGCGGCGAGCTTTCGAAACTCAGATCTCCTCTCCAGAGAAGATAATCAAAGATTTCTGTTTCCTTCTTCTTCATTTACTCAGATCACTCCGATCTTCTCAAGGAACTCCCAGACTGTCTTCTCATATTCCACCGGATGATCCATATGGCTTCTTGCATGCTCGGATCCTTCGAAATAACGGCACATCCTGAACCCTTTCTTCTGATTGTAGCATTCCATCATCATCTTGGATGGCACGAAATGGTCGTTGTCTCCGTGGACGAAGAGCATCGGCACATTCTCGCTCCTGGCTACTGCATCCATCGGTCTGACATCATTCACATCATAGCCCATCCGCTTCTTCATCATTGCAATCACCCACTGTCGGACCGGCCACTTCGGAACATGATACTTCTTGGTTCCAACATATACTATTTCATCCTCAAGGCTGCTGTATCCGCAATCCTCGACGGTAAAAGCCAGATTCGGGATCTCCGGTGTTGCAAGCATCACAGTCGCAGCACCCATCGATTCGCCCATTATGCCCAGAATGCAATCATTGCCGAAAACGGTCCGGGCATAGGCGCAGACCTCTTCTAGATCCTTGTGTTCATAGTATCCCATCGAGCAGAAATCTCCCCCGCTATGTCCATGATACCTGTGGTCGTAGAGAACGCAGTTGAATCCCTTGTCGTAGTAAATCTTGTAGTATCCGCACACTTCAACGCTGTTCGAAGTCCAGCCATGGCATAGTACAATTACCTTCTTCTTCTCGGACTTCTCCCAGTCAGGCTGTAAAAGTATCCTCCCCTGAAGCGTGTATCCTCGTGAGGACTGCACTGAGAAGTCTT
>Ga0265294_10005224_pt1 | contig 15905 bp, 12 predicted proteins | sample MunlanPumphouse3_FD_192504 | JGI IMG/M metagenome (GOLD analysis project Ga0265294, IMG submission 192504) | Groundwater microbial communities from a municipal landfill in Southern Ontario, Canada - Pumphouse #3 | ecosystem: Environmental > Aquatic > Deep subsurface > Groundwater | place...
ACAGTTGACGATAAATCTGTACCATTTCCATAGAGACCATAGGTAGCAAATTGGTTTCCAACTTGATTTAGTCCTCTCCAATATTGACTGAAATCAGCGTATGCGTAGGGAATACCGTTAACTTCAGCCATAAAAGAAAGCGGTGTAGAAACGTTAGTGAATTGACCGTTAGTTCCTGATTTCATTAAATCTGGAATTTCAACGGCTAAAGATATTTCGCCATTTAAACTAGAGGTGGTATTTATCATATAGCTCCAGCCAAAGAAATCCAGATAGTATAAAGTCACTGTGGAAGATTGAGGATAACCTTCGCCAGTAAATTGGACATTGGCACCTCCAGGACCAGAAGATGGAGAAATTTGTAGAGACGCAGTAGAGACAAAAATCCTGATTGTAATACGAGTCTGAGAGTCTTCAATTGCAATGTAGTGTTCGCCTGTAACGACATTTTGTGGAATTGTAATTGAAGTGCTAAAGGAACCATTTAAAGTCGAAGCAGTAGTTTGAATTACTTCGGCAGTTAACCATTCGTCACTTGTAACAGTACCCACTACGTTAAGGCTGTCCCAGCGAATATAAATTGCATCATTTGAGTGGAACCAATTACCAGACAAGGTAATTGTATCACCTGGTTTTGTCCGAACATCAGAAGTTAAATCTGTGCCATTACCAAATAGTCCATAGGCAGCATAATTTCCAACTATATTTAATCCTCTATGATACTCATTGTAATTAGCGTAACTGTAAACGTTGTTATTTATCTCAGCGCGAAAAGAAATTTCGGTATATAACTCAGGGGAATCGTATGCACCCATTGACTTCATTAAATCGGGAACTTCTGAATCCACCATAATTTGCCCAGTTACATTTGAAGTTACAGAAGTAAAGTAATTCCAATCACCAAATGTTGGGTCATAGTATGAAATTACCACGTTTTGACCAGGAGGATAATTAGAACCAGTAAATTTTATTGGAATTCCACCTGGTCCTGAATTAGGTGAAATGTTTAATGTTGAATTGTAGAGAATTGGAGTAATCGTAATGTAAGTGTCAGTTACTGCAAATGGCGAATTGATTTGGTCAATTGCTTTGATATAATAATTACCTATGCCTGAGATGAAAGGTACACTACCATTAATCCAATTACTTCCTGCAACCCAATTACCATTATCATTAGAGTAAAAGGTTGTCACTGTTGTGTTGGCAACATCATAGACTGAGAAGGTTGGAGTATATATTAAACCTAAACCCATTTGTGTAGAACTATCCTGACTTAAGAATAACCAGAACGAGTCCCCTGCCCAAGTGACACCACCAAAGTAGAGATTCACTGTACCGCCTGCTTGAACCTCTTGCCCTAGCTGGCTTGTAGTCTTACTGTTTATCGTGATTGACCCAGTTGAAGATGAAACAAAAGCCAGAAATGACGAGGTGGCAACTGATAAAATAAGAATCACAATTAAAAAAACACTAAAGGCGCGTTTCATACTGCAATTCCTCATTAACTAAACAAAATATAAGCTTATTAAATTTTCCATAAAAAAGTATCATGCAACATCATCAGCTTCTTAAGTAAATTATTTTTTCTAAATCAATTTAAATTAATTGTATTAATTAGTCATAAAATCATGTTAATTAATCAAGCATAAAATATGGAAGAAAATTTATCTGTCGTAAAACAAAGTAATAATATGTTTGATGCATAAATGAAGAAAAAGCATTTTGCAGTAACAGCAACAATCATCATAGTTATAGTGTTGTTATCAAGTTTATTTGTCATAAATTATCATTTATCATTAAAAGTTGAACCCCCACATGCATATGTGGGAATAGCATATTGTGGAGACAGCGTTACTCAAGGAAAACTTTTAATCGATAAAGTCAAAGGCTACACTAATCTTTTTGTTCTACAATCAGGTCTGCTCCAAAGAGATTTAGATTGCGTTAACGAACTGGGAGATTACGCAATCGATGCTGGAATGTACTTTTTACCATATTTTGGAAATTTTATTCAAGAATCATTTTCAGTTTGGCTTGAGTCTGCTAAAACAAAGTGGGGAGATCGCCTTCTTGGAGTTTACTATACTGATGAACCGGGAGGAAAAATGTTAGATGACTATGTCAAATATAAAGATAATACAACAGGCGATTCCATAACCAAAACAAGGTATGGTGATGTTGTCTTACAGAAACTCAACGGTATAGTTATCAATTATGAGTTTGATGGTGATATACGTCTATCAGAGCCACCGCCAGCCGGAAGTAACTCAGACATTAATAGTGAGGTATTATTCCGCGCTGATGGCACCGTTGAGATCATCAAAGATGCACCTAAAGGTTTTAGCTATAAAACTTATCAAGAACTCTACGAAATTAGACCTTTCAAAGATATAGATGAAACTGCACAAAGGTTTCTTTATCGTGACAGTGACAACATAGATTTTTTAAAAAATTCAACTAAGGTGTTTACTTCTGACTATGGTCTATACTGGTTTGACTATTTGGCTGGCTATGATGTAGTTTTAGGTCAAATAGGATGGAATCTAAGTGTAAATCAACAATTATCCCTATTACGAGGCGCAGCAAATATGCAACAAAAGGATTGGGGAGTAATTATAACTTGGAAATACCAGACACATCCATATCTTGATAATGGCACCGAGATCTTTAGTCAACTACAAACCGCCTATGAATGTGGAGCAAAATATTTTGTGCTGTTCAATTACTATGACTCTAACTCGGGAACATATGGAACAATGCTGGAGGAACATTTTCAAGCTCTAAGTTCATTTTGGCATGATGTAGTAGAGAATCCACAGATAATTCAAGGGTCAGTTAAGGCAGATTCTGCAGTGGTTTTTCCGAAAAATTATGGTTGGGGAACACGATGGGAAGAAGACAAAGTTTGGGGCATCTTTAAAGCTGATGAACAAACAAAACAATTATGGGCATTAACACAAACAGCGATTAGTAAACATAAGTTAAATGTAGATATCATTTTTGACGATACAGAATTCAGTATACCTGCATCTTATGTTAACATATATTCCTTAAACAAATGAAACTTAAGAATTAATTAAGAACAATCAGATTTTTTAAAGAATACGTCTATTAAAAATTTGTTGTAATAATAAAATAAAAAATAAAATGAAAGGGTTTATGGACCCTTTTTGGTTATTTCTTTGATTGCGCCTGCTGCGACGGTGGTACCCATGTCTCGGATTGCAAATCTGCCGAGTTCGGGGAAGTCAGTGAATGTTTCGACTGCTATTGGGTGAAGTGGTTCCATTCGTACCCAAGCTGCATCTCCTGTTTTAAGGTAGCTGGGGTGCTCTTCTGACACTTGGCCTGTGCGTGGATCGATTTTCTTTAGGAGTTCAGTGAATCTTACGGCAATTTGTCCTGTGTGATAGTGAAGTACAGGGGTGTATCCTGCTGCGATTGCTGTTGGGTGGTAGATGACTATGATTTGTCCAATGAATTCTTTAGCTACTGTTGGTGGATTGTCTGCTGGACCTGCAACGTCGCCACGGTGAACATCGTTTTTAGCGATTCCTCTTACGCTTATGCCAATGTTGTCTCCTGGTTCTGCCATGGGTATTGAAGTGTGATGCATTTCGATTGATTTTACTTCAGCAGTCTTGTTAGATGGCATAAAGACTAAACTTTGACCTGGTTTCAAAATTCCTGTTTCTACTCTACCAACTGGAACTGTACCAATGCCTGTGATAGTGTAAACGTCTTGGACGGGTACACGAAGCGGTTTGTTTGTTGGTTTAGCTGGTACCTCTAAGAGGTCAAAGGCCTCTACCATTGTTGGACCTGTATACCAGGGCATTTTTTCGCTCTTTGTTACTAGGTTATCACCTGTCCATCCGGATACAGGTATGAAGTGCACTTTCTCGATTTTATAACCTACCATTCGGAGCATTCTTGATATTTCATTCTTCATTTCGTCGTAGCGGTCTTTGCTCCAGTTAACAGTGTTGTCATCCATCTTGTTAATTGCAACTATTAGTTGACGAATACCCAAGGTAAATGCAAGAAAAGCATGTTCTCTTGTTTGACCACCAGCACCGATTCCTGCTTCGAATTCGCCTTTTTTAGCTGAACTGAAAAGTACTGCTGCATCAGCTTGGCTTGCACCGGTAATCATGTTTTTGATGAAGTCTCTGTGTCCAGGGGCATCGATAACTGTCATGTTGTATTTTTTGGTCTGGAACTGTAAGAATCTAAGGTCAATTGTTACACCGCGTTCTCTTTCCTCTTTAAGGTTGTCTAAAACCCACGCGTAGTGGAATGTGCCTTTGCCCATTTTTTCTGCTTCTTCTTGGTAGGCTTTGATGGTTCTTTCATCAATTGCACCCATCAAATAGAGCAGGTGACCTGTGGTTGTAGATTTACCGTTGTCAACATGCCCCATGATGATGATATTTAAGTGGGGTTTATCGCTTTTGCTCATTTTCATTCCTTCTATTAATTCTATCTAATTTTATGAATTCGTTAACACATCAGTCCTCCAGTTATTAAAAGTTTATGATACTGGGATGGCGTTTATGAATTGGAGTTCCAATCAAAGAAATACTTTTTATCAGAAGTAAGAATATCATTGGATAGACCTCGGATACAAAACCAAAATTAGAAAAAGACTCTAGATCCATCAAACTAAATTAAAAAAGAGAAAACTCTGTATATAGCCATTTAGAGTAGGGTAGTTGTTATAACATCAAAAAGTGTTAACAAAAAATTAATCAAATAAGCATTCGTCTTTGCTCTTCTTCATCCAATTTCTTATTAACTAATGCATCAGCCCTTTGTATGTGTGGATGACTTCTAGGAACGCTAATAAAACATAGTTTTATAAAGTGAATTTTCAATGCTTGCACTTGATTGAACAATAATTGCAGGCCATGATTTTTTACAGAATATTCTCCATTAAGTTGTTTAACGACTAATTCGCTGTCTAGATAGCAGATAACCTCAGGTATTTTCAGGGAGGCAGCAAATTTTAACGCCATAATAAGCGCCTCGTACTCCGCTTGGTTGTTAGTATTAACTCCTATGAAACGTGAATCAGTTTTCACAGTTTTACCTGAATCAGATAAAGCAACATATGCGATAGCTGCTGGTCCGGGATTGCCTCTTGCGCCGCCATCAGAGAAAACCATTAGTCGTTGACTCATACAATTGCCTCATACAAATTAGCTAATTTAAGTTATTTAAATTGTTAAGTAGAAAAGTAATTTTTAAGTCTAATTGAACTTATCGAAGAAAGATTATTTTAAAAAGAGAAGAAGAAATTAGAAATGAAAGTAGTTTTGAGTATTTAGTAGTTAACTCATTTGTTTAAGCATATCCATAAGTTTTGGCATTAACATGCAGCCACGTTCAATTAAGCCTAGACTACCTTTTGCACATTCTTTTTCAGAAAATTTGTCAATACCAGAATTATGTATTTTACCGCCTGAAATGAGAATAGGAACAGGAGTATCGCTGTGAACTTTTAACATACATGGAGTTGCATGATCAGAAGTAACACAGATAAGAGTGTCATCAAGTGAAATCTGCTTTAGCAATGGCCCAAAAAAGTATTTGTCAACACTAGAGATGACTTTTGATTTCAATTTACAGTCTCCATCGTGACCAGGTTCATCTGGACCTTTCAGATGGATATAGAAGCAGTCATGGTTAGGCAGTGATTGAAGAAGAGCGTTAACTCTAAAGTCATAGTCTTTTTGCAGGTTACCAGTGGGTGGAGGAAGAAGCGTCGAATCCATACCGGCCAATTTAGCTATACCAACCTCTGTGTGCATATCAGCTAGACACGCAAAATCTACATGGTAGTGTTGATTAATATTGAAGAAACTTGGCAGCATATGCCCTGCGTCACGTGCCAAAATGATGTTAGCTTTGAGTTTGCCCTGCTTAGCTCGTTTTTGGTTGATTGGATGATTATCCCAGATTGCATGTGACTTCTCAATAAACTCATTAACTAGACCAGCTGAAACCTTTGCTGCTTCTGTTTCATCCATAGGTTCAGAGGGTTTAAGAACCATTTCTACGTTAGTCTGTGCAACACCTATACCGTTAATTATCTTGTATGCAGGGTCACTGTTGGTTATGAGGCTGGATAAGGGTTTAGCTTTACTTTTAAAGAGTAGTACCGCACGATGACCTAAAGTGTTTTTAAATTCAAAAGTTGCTGGATATGATTCAAGTTTTACTTCTTTGTTAACTACTTCGGTTAGTTCAGAAGCCTCTTCAGTGGTTAAGCTTCGACCGACACGCCGGTCAAGGATAGTTTTTCCATCGCCAAGAGTAGCAAAATTACATCGTAAAGCTAAATCGCCATCATTCATCTTTAGGCCTATACCCGCAGTTTCTATTACGCCCCTACCAGTACTATAAATGAAGGGGTCATAACCTAAAAGAGATATAACTGCCACGTCACTTTGAGGTGCAACTCCCTTTTTAACTGAATACATTAACCCAGTTTTTCCTTTTTTAGCTAAAAAATCCAGATTTGGTGTTTCTGCCACTTCAAGGGGGGTTTTGTTACCTAAGGCTTCTATGGGTAAATCGCCCATGCCGTCTATTGCAACAAAGAGTAGTTTCAAGCTTTTACCTCTCTAATATGCTAAGGCTATGTCACTAGCCTTATTATTTTTTGCATTAGAAAACATCTTTTAAAAGATATAATTAACAAAAACGATTTAAAATTTGAACAACAGCAAGATAGACTAAAAATTCTTTCAACATTTCTTCTAATCCTAGATTTTTGAATAATTAAATTTCTCAAGGAAATCAAGTGTTTCAGGTTGTTATCAGGTTTATTGACAGCAAAGCTTAAGAAAGGTAATTTTGCTTAGGCGGATATGTTGCAGTATTTAAGAGGAATTGCCCAGTTTATTTCTGTAGAACGAGGAATAATGCTTTTCATGATTTCAGTTGGCGCCACATTCTTGTTTAGCCAAGAATTCACATGGCTTATTGCATTGTTTTTGGGCACAATCGTTTTTTGCGTTTGGAGTGCTGTTGATGCAATAAATAACATCTATGACGTTGAATTAGACAGCATATCTGATCCTTCAAGAGCAAAGTTCACCAAAAAACTTGGGAAAACAGGCTTAGCTGTTGCAGTCGGTTTTACAGTGTTATCTTTAGCATTAGGTACCACAACACTGATGCCCTTTGTGGTATTGTTTATTGGTTTGGGGATAGTGTTTGGAGTGTTATATTCTGTTCCACCATTCAGGTTACGGAAAACAGCTTACAAACCCATAGTTAATTTCAGTGTTGGCGCTGTACCCATGATGATTATAGCAGCGTTCTTTAACAGTTACACAATAAACATAATCGTTTTAATCGTTCTCATAGGCGTAACTACAGCCATCAACAGTCTTTGGGAAGATTTAGCTGATTACGCATCAGACCTTAACAGCGGCTCAAGAACAATACCAATAATCTTAGGTTTTCGACGAGGCTTACTATTCACCATAGGAATGGGCTACGTTTTGATTCCTCTAATGGTACTCGCAGGGTTTCTTTTTGAGTTACCACTCATTTACTATACAGCGTTGGCAGCTCTTACAAGTTTCATCACAATAAGGTTAATTCAAAAAAGAAATACATTATTCAAATACAACAGTGATTCACCAAAACTATGCAAACTCGGAGAAGTATTAGCCAAAGATTTTGTTATAGTAGCAATAATATTCACTGTAAGTTTGATGTTAAGTAGCTTATTAAAAATTAACCCGTTATTCTAAAAGTACACTTCTTTTTGCCCTAATAATAGCTAAAACAATTTTTAGAGGTTGCTGCAGATGTATTTATCAGTTAGAGTGAAATTGAATATCAGCAAAAACTAATCGTGCAGGGGTCGCCGAGCATGGTCAAAGGCGTAGGCTTCAGGAGCCTATCCTGTAGAGGTTCGTGGGTTCAAATCCCACCCCCTGCACTTCGACGTAAACGCTCATCATTAATCCGAGGCGTTATTTTATAATCAAAGAAAGTGCATAAAGCAAAAACACAACTTTTTTCTTTAAAAAATTCAGCCTGTTTATACAGAATTTTTACTTCACTAAAACTATAACCCAAAATAACAGAGTTAATACAAGTCATCTTTGTTACTTAATTGGATTTAATAGATTCAAGTTTTCCAATTGCTTTCAGCTGAAGCAGGTTTATTAGTATTAAACACCTTAGTAAAATTTAACGTAACAACCATTTGAGCTGCTTAAAAAATGACTGAGCTGGATAAAGGTGCAAAGAAAAGTCGCAGCATACTAACTGTTGCGTTAATTTTTGTTGTAACATTATTTGTTTTCATTGGAACATTACTTTCTCCGCTTTATGACCAGATTGTTCCTAACGTAGAAGGTACAATTGACATGATTCTCACGTTGGCAACCAACGTTATTTACCTGATTGGCGGTGGAATAATAGTTTTTGGAGCTTTGGCTGCAGCGGTGAGGTTTATTCAGGCAAAATTGAAGGATACTTACCAACCATCCTATGCAAGAAAGTTCCTGTCAGGGTATTTGACGTTAAGCTTAGAATTTTTTATAGGCGCTGAAATTATCAAGACAGTACTTACTAGAACACTTGAAGAGTTTGCGGTTCTTATTCTGGTAATTATTAGTAGAGGACTTTTCAGTCTAATTCTTTATTGGGAAAGAAAGTGGCATGGAACAGCTGAAACAGAGTAAAAAAAGATAATTCTTGTATTTAGCTAAATAACGAAATTAAAATAGTTACCATAAAAAATGGAGCACAATTAAACTTCTATGATTTCGTTTTCTTCGGGAATACATACATCAGTTATATTTGAAATCTTTTCTGAGAGCAATTCAGCTTGTTCTAAGTCTCCGTGTACGAGCGCGGTGCGTTTCGGCTTCAATTTGGTGATTAACTGGATTAGTTCTGTTTGGTCTGCGTGCCCTGAAAGCTCAATTTGTTTGACTTCAGCGTTAACTGTGTAAGAGTCTTCTTCTAATTTGAAGAAGCCTTCTTCTTTTGCCTGCTTTAATGGGCTATCTGGAGGAAGATAACCTGAAGTTAAGATGACAGAGTTATCTTTATCTCCTGCCCAATCAGTTAACAAACGAAGACTCGCCCCAGCGTGACCGAAACCTGAAGTGCATATAACGATAGCGGGCTCTTCAATTTGCCCAGTTCGATACAAATGTTTAACATTCCGATATGTAAAGGGGTGCTTTTGTTGTCTAATGGCTTTAGTGAACAATGGTTTGTTATGATTGAAGTAACCGTTTATTCTGTGAGCGATATTTGATATAGTGTAAACATTGTAAGGTGGCAAAATGCCTTTTTCAATTGCAGTATCTATTCTTTTAGCCATCTCTTGGCTTCTGTGAAAAGCAAAAGTTGGAATTAAAATGTTACCGTTACGAGCCATTGTCAATGACATTTGTTCAAAAAACTGTTTTATCAACTCTTTTCTGGGGGGACGAACTTTTCCACCATAAGTTGATTCGCTAATTAACAAATCAGGTTTTTTTGGAAGAACTTCCAATTTGCATCCCTGCAGTATTTCAGTGTCGTGAATGCAGAAGTCACCAGTGTAAACTACCTTTTTTCCCTCACTTTGGAGACTAGTAATTTTTGCTCCAGCAACATGACCGGCAGATTGGAGCTGAACGTTTAAACCCGGTAACGCAAAGGAATCGCGGCTCCACCAACAGTCCCTAATTCTTTCAGCGTCACTGCTTTCAAATTCGTAAACTCCTTTTTCACTTTGAATTTTTACCATGTCATGCAGTAAATCAACAGTAACATCACGTGTAATATCAGACCCTACTATAACTGGGTTATTTTTGGATAAACTCAGAAGACTACCTGTATGGTCCAAATGTGCATGACTTATAATTACCGCATCAAAATCTTTAGGTAACTTTTTGGGTTCTTCATCAAGTTTTGTACCGTAATCTAACGCAACCTTGCATGAATCGGTTTCTACTGATATACAGGAGCCGCCCACTTCTCTAGCTCCGCCGAGGAATTCAATTTTCAAATATATTCACTTCTGTAAATTCTTGAAACGATAGTCTCACAAATATTGGGTAAATAATCCAATTTAAAGACATAACCAAACAAAAAGTGTTCAGTCCATTACGTTTCCAGCTAAGTTGGACATTGCTAAATATTAAGTTATTGACTAATTACTCAAATTTGACTCATATAAGCGCTATAACAGATTAAAACAAAAATACGCATCCATAATTTTGTTAATAAGTCAAATAAAATAGGTTATATACAGTTTTTAATTTAAGGCTTAAAAGTAATTTATTGTATCATAAAAGATATGGATCAATTAACTAAAATCTTGGCTGCAGTAGTAATTGTATTAAGTGTTCTATTAAGCGTAGAGACATATTTGCTGATTATGGCTGAAACAGAAATAGAACAGACACAACCTATCCGCGTAGCATGTGTAGGAGATAGCATAACCAGAGGCACTGAATATACTTTATACCTTTGGGATCTGTTAGGTTCAGACTATATTATAGGAGACTTTGGTGTTGGAGGAGCAACTGCTACTTTAAACTCAGAAAGCTCCTACATGAACGAAACCGCACTTGAGCTTGCGAAGCAATTTCAACCTGATATGGTAGTTATTATGCTTGGAACAAATGATGCTGATTCGGCTTTCAATGATTTTGAAGAAGAATTCATTTCAGGTTATATTGAATTAATTGTGGTGTTCCAATCTCTTCCCAGCGAGCCTATAATCTGGATTGTTCAGCCGCCTCCAATCTTTAACAGCAGCTCAACCCTCAACAATGAAGTTCTTGTAGATAGAGTTATTCCAAACATTTGTAAAATTGCTAACCAGACAGGCAGCCAATTAATAGATGCATACACACCATTAATCAATCATCCAGAGTATTTTATAGACGGAATTCACCCGAAAGTCTCAGGAGCTAAAATAATCGCTAACACAGTCTATTCAGAAATAAAAACAAGTATTAGTGAATAAATCAAAAATGAATAAGGAACAGTCTAAAACATAGCAGTAACAAAGTAACTATACCCAAAAACTGGTCTAAAACAATCGAATACATATTTATTGGGTTTGTACCAACCAAAAATTAAAGAGCATAAATATTTTAAAAGAAAGACTTTAACTCTAAATTACATTTCCCGCTTAAAATAGTGTTCAAGTAACCTACGGGTGCCTCTACGTAAAATTTCTGAAAGAGTCGCGGACGCAATTCCTAATTTTGAAGCAAGTTCAGCCATATCTATTTGGCGTGGATAGTCAAAAAATCCGCTTTTTAGTGCCAACCAAAATATTCTTTCCTGATTTTCAGTCAATACTCCAGTTTGCTGTTCAAATTTACCTACTTTACGAACAGTTACTTTATGTCCTGTTTTTTCTAAATCAGTTATTATACCGCGATACGCTTGAAAAGTAGGGACCATGAAACTGTATGCTATTGTGTTTCCATGCATGCTTTTACCAGAAACTAGAAATGCGTCGTAACTAAGAATAGTGTTACAGACACCGCAACCTTCGCTTTCTAGCCACACTGTTGATTTACCATCAGCATGTCCTTTTGCAGATAATTCTTTGGGCACTTTTTTAGCTTGATCCTCACCAACATCCATTAAATGCCTAACAGATCCACTATTAGAACTGCGTACATCCACTACTTTCAAATGTTTAAAACCCAGTGCACCAAGTTTACTTACCATTCTGCATTCGTTATTTTCAACTTCAATTACAACATGGTACGGTTCCCGCCAAGCATCGACCAAACTTAATCTACCTTTGAATCTGATTAAGAAAACACACTGTTAAAGGTAATTAAAAAGATAGAGTTCTATCGTGAAGATTTTTTATTATGCACTGCGTTAAAGCCAAAGAGGGAAATGTAAAGAGTAATCTGCTAATTAATCATCATTAATTTATCTGTATTAAAAGTAAGTGATTGACTAACTATAATAATCGTAAAGTGGAATTAGGAATATATTGTTAAGAAAAGAGACTCTACCCAACCATATTTATCGATACTGTAACTGTCACCTAAGGTTTAATCATTGATTATTTTTAGTCGTTAAAATGTATAAAGTTGTTACTCTCTATTTCTTACCAGAAACTTTCTTAGCTCCTCGGCAATAAATACTGAACTGGAAACAAGAAGGATTACAACCCAATCCATCACTGCTAAGCTAGTTGTTCCGAATGCTACTTGGAAGATGGGCAACTCTGTTACCAAGAATTGGAGTAAGAAGGAACCTAAAATTGCCAACAGTAACCATTTGTTCGTAAGAGGACCTAACTTAAAGAAGGAGAGATTTCTTGATCGACAATTAAGGGCATTAAAAACCTGAAATAGAGCTATGGCTACAAATGCAAATGTTTGTGCCTTAACATAGTCACCATTGTTTAGTCCAGTAGAAAAGAGGTAAAGTGTACCAATTGCCATGAATAGACCAACGAAAACTATGTTGAAAACCATTTCACGGTTAATCATTTTTTCAGTTGGTTTTCTTGGCGGTGAATCCATTACGTTCTTTTCTTTTGGCTCCATAGCCAATGGAATAACAAGTAAACCGTCTGTAACAAGGTTAACCCATAATATTTGAACAGCAGTAAAAATTAACGGTGCAGTTGGAAGAAGAATAAGCGCAGCAAGAATTGTAATTATTTCGCCAGTATTAGTACTTATTAGGTACTTCACTACTTTGCGTATATTCTCAAATATCACGCGTCCTTCTTCGATAGCGCTAACAATACTGGCAAAGTTGTCATCAGTCAACACCATATCGGCAGTTTCTTTGGTTACATCAGTTCCAGTAATACCCATTGCAATCCCGATTTCTGCAGCCTTTAATGCTGGAGCGTCATTAACACCATCACCTGTCATTGCAACAACATGACCTTGTCGACGAAGCGCTTCTACTATACGGAATTTATGAGTGGGAGATACACGGGCAAAAACAGTTGTCTTTTCAATAATCTGGTCTAGTTGTGTATCATCCATTCCGTCCAGGTCTACACCTGTTAGAGCACCTGTTGAACTTGCAATTCCAAGTTCTTTTGCAATTGCTTCTGCGGTCAATTTATGGTCTCCTGTAGCCATGACCACACGTATTCCAGCCCGTTTACATAATTCAACAGCGGATTTAGCTTCGCTTCGTGGTGGATCAATCATTCCTGCAAAGCCAACGAAAACTAATTTGCCCTTTTTCTCTTTAAGATCAACTTTAGTTTGTTCTATTTCATCAACATTTATTGTTTGATAAGCAAAAGCAAGTACTCTAAGAGCTTGACTAGCCATATGGGTACTAACGTCAAGAAAACTCTGTTTCATTTTTTCTGTAAGTGTATTAGCAGTACCTTCTTCTAAAACTTCAGAACATAAAGGCAAAATTGCCTCCGGAGCGCCTTTAACGAAAACCCTAACAGAGGAAACGTTTTCTTGGTGGAAAGTAGCCATATACCTATCTTTTGAGTCAAAAGGAATTTCGTCAATTCTTGGATATGTTGACTCAAGTTTTGTCTTAAAGAGTTTAGCTTTAGCAGCAGCGACAACTAATGCGCCCTCAGTTGGGTCTCCATTGATTTCCCAGTGAACGCGCTCTTCACTTTCTATGTGCTTAAGTTTAGAATCATTACATAATGCACCTATTTCCAGTAAGCGAATAAGGTGCTTATCTTGTGCAACCTCGAGGATATTGTCTTCGAATTCAAATTGTCCGTCTTCAGGATCAAAACCTTCACCAGTAACAGTGATTAATTTTTTATTAGCAAAAACTTTTCTAACAGTCATTTGATTAGTGGTTAAGGTACCAGTTTTATCTGTGCAGATAACTGTCGCCGATCCTAAAGTATCGACAGCCTGCAGTTTTCTGATTAGAGCATTACGTTTAGCCATCCTGTTTACTCCTACAGCCAAGGTTACAGTTAATACTGCAGGTAACCCTTCAGGTATAGCTGATACAGCAGTTGCTAAAGCAAATAAGAAAGTCTCAAAAATTTCAAAACCACGTAAAACAGCAATCACAAAAACTAAACTGCTGGCTACTAAAGCAAATAATCCGAGTTTTCGACTTAAGTCTTTGGTTCGTTTTTGAATTGGAGTCTCAACGCGTTCAGTGCCTTTAATTAAAGTTGCAATTTTTCCAATTTCAGTTTTATAACCTGTTGAGACGACTACAGCTTTTCCTCTGCCTTGAACAACAATTGTTCCGGAAAATGCCATGTTAACCATATCGCCGAGAGCCAATTCGGCAGTAAGAGGCTCAACTTTTTTTCTGATTGGCTGTGATTCCCCAGTTAACATTGATTCGTCAATTTCTAGATTTATCGCTTGAAAAATTCGAGCGTCTGCGGGAACTTTATCCCCTGCTTCTAAAACAATTATGTCTCCGGGAACAATGTTTTTTGCTTTCACTTTAACTTCAACGCATTCATCCGGACGAGGACATTTCCTGATAACTTTAGTTTCAGGTCCAGCCATTGATTTTAATGCTTCAAGCGCAGTTTCAGCCTTATATTCCTGAAAAAAACCAATTGCGGTATTAAGAATTATTACTGCCAAAATTACAACAGCGTCAATTAAGTGATCAACAAATAGGGAAATCAAAGCTGCAACAATCAAAACGCCAATAAGGGGATTCTTAATTTGATTTAGTATAAGAGTTAACTTAGTTGTACGTTCTCCCCCAGTAAGTTCGTTGACTCCGTACCTGGCTATCCTTTCATCTACTTCAGCCTGTGTTAAGCCATCTGAGCTAGTTTCTAACCTCTCAAATGTTTCTGCAACATCTAAGCTGTACCAAGTTTTTTCCTGAGTCAACTAAATATAACTCCTAATTAATGAGATGGGAATTCTAAAAAACCCCATACAGAAAATGTTATTCCTCTAATATATTTGTTGCACGGTAATAGCAATAAAAGTGTCATTATAACCTAAAGTGTAAAGGAGCAAAATACAAAAATAGCCGAAAACAAAAATAAGGAGAAAACAAACAAGTCCAACAAATCCAAGCATCTCCAGTAGGCGGAGACTTCCAAAAAGCGGCCGGGGTGATGTATTTTTCGTTTCTTTAGGGGTGCATTTATCGTCACTCGTAACCCCTTATCCTCTTTTTCCTTTTGAATTAATGACTGGATGATTTGTTGAGTTCTTCCATTGTTTCATGGAAATGAGGCAAGAAGTCAAAGAATGCTTCTTTCTTGTGGTATATTTCTTTCTGCAGGATCTCAAGTAAAGAGTTTACAATTGACATATGAAGACGAGTAATCTCTTTAAATTTGTACTCATAAATTTCATGCTTAAAGGTTTCAAGTGCCTCTTTCTCATCTGTCGAATAGATAAAAAGTGTTCCTTGTTTTATTTCTCCATGGATTACGCATTCTTCTTTAGGTAACCATAACACTTTAAGTGGTAGGTTCAAATGGTTGATTGTTTTTTGCATTTTCTCAGTTAACATTTTGGTGCCCATATTTATCGGTATTATTTCTTTTTTCAAAACTTAAGTTTTGAGTCAATGCAAATGGCTTTTTTTAAAAAAAGAATACTGGCTTTTTTCCCTACTAAACACCTTTAGAAAAGTATGAATACACTTATTATTCGTAAATATCATACTTTTATCGCGAGGGTTAGAAAAAGAATGAAAACTGGTGGGCTACCTCAAAAAGAAGCTGTGTTTTTACTATTTGCCATTGTGTTTTTTGTTTTTTCGTTGTTTTCACTCTCGAGGCGTCCTAAAATAGCGGAATTAATAGAATTAAACCGACCATCTCAGTGAAGTACGTCTTAAATAAGGTCGCAATAGACATTTTTTACTTAAAAAGGTAAGGGCTTTTTATACAAAGTTTAGCACTCTCGACCATGTGGCAACTTCCAAAAACACTTATGGTCTTCTCTGAG
>Ga0265294_10005226_pt1 | contig 15903 bp, 16 predicted proteins | sample MunlanPumphouse3_FD_192504 | JGI IMG/M metagenome (GOLD analysis project Ga0265294, IMG submission 192504) | Groundwater microbial communities from a municipal landfill in Southern Ontario, Canada - Pumphouse #3 | ecosystem: Environmental > Aquatic > Deep subsurface > Groundwater | place...
GATATCAGTAATATTTATAATTGGATATCAGTAATATTTATAATTGTATAATTCAGTGCTCAACATGTTCACACTATCTCAGAATTCCATGCTTTTCACCTGAGCACAGGGAGAAAAACAAAGACTAAAAAGTGAGCAGTGTTGCTGTATAGCCTTACAGAACAACACCCATAAGAGAATATTCAAATTTAGAATTTCCTGTGGTTAGGAAGGCATTCCCTGCAGTAAACCGGCCGTCCTTCTGTTGGCTTGAAAGGAACTTCAGTCTCAACACCGCAGTCAGAACAGATAACCTTGTGCATTTCTCTGGGGCCGCTGCTGCCGCCTCTGAAACCACCGCGGTTGCCATCTCTACCACCCCGATTGCTGTCTCTGCCCCTGAAGGAGTTTCTGTCATTAAAACCCATTTTTGTTTCACCTCCGCGTCCAGCGGATAAGCATGCTCATAAAAATATGATTGGATATAATTTATATTAAAAACAAAAATGAGTTTTTAATAACAGATTATACTTCTCATTATTTTTACTAGTTCTACAATCTTTTTATCGTATATAAAGTTAATCTACCAAACATAAAAAAACAAAGAGGTAGTTCTCAGAAAAAAGTAAGGAAAAGGCTGTATTGAACAGGATATCTGAATTGAAAATAAATAGACAGGATTTGAAACATTATAATCAAGGTTTCCATGTATAAATTTAAAATAGTAAATATTTAAAATATCCGGGCTTAGAACTTCCGGTGTTTCGGAAGGCAGTCCCTGCAGTAAACAGGTCTTCCTTCAATAGGTTTGAATGGAACCTGGGTCTCAACACCGCAGTCAGAACACACTGCAGGATACATTTCTCTGGGACCACTGTTGCCACCTCTGAAACCCCCGCGGTTGCCGTCTCTGTCACCCCGATTGTTATCTCTCCCCCGGAAGGAATTTCCTCTGTCATTAAAACTCACTCTTGTTTCACCTCCGCTTATAGCGGATAACCTCTAGCGTGCTATAAAAATAAGATCCTATACACTCTTTTATTAAAAACAGAAATGAAGTTTTTAATAACAGATTATATGATTCTTTATTTTTACTGCCAATATTTTCGTAGCCGGCATAGTATATAAATTTATCTCAAATGATCGTCGTGTATGGAAAGCTCTTTCAGGCAGGCTGAAGCTTTATTTGTCGGAATCAAACCGTATATTGAGGACAAAAAAGTTCCAGAGTTTTCCGGCAAATACATGGTTTTTAAGGTATTTTCATATTCATGTATTAATCAGAAGTTCTCCAGGTATAACAAAATAAAGAAATAAAGTAGATCAATAAATTACAGGCTATAAACCTGTCAGCACTAACAGACTGCTTAGCAGATCAGGAATATAAATAAAGAAAGTATAAAGGGCTAACAGCTAATAATTAATAATAGAAATAAAATTATCTATTAATGAATTATTATTATCTTCTGTTACTTGCAATACTGTTTGAAGTTTGCGGAACAACCTGCATGAAATTATCTGATGGCTTTTCAAAACTGACCCCATCGATTTTGATTTTCGTATTTTATGCTATCAGTTTCTTTTTCTTTACTCTTGCCCTTAAAGGGCTGGATGTGAGCATTGCATACGCAATATGGGCAGGGTTAGGGACCGCTTTTATAACAGTTATAGGAATATTCTGGTTCAGAGAACCTTCCTCGGCCTTCAGGCTAATTTCTCTTGCCTTTGTAGTTATGGGAGTGATCGGGCTTCATCTGAGCGATAGAGTAGCATAAACCATTCTGACAGCATTCTGACAGGGCAGGTTGATCAGATTGAAGAGTTCCGTACTGAGTAAAATCTTAAAAGATAAGATCGAGCTTCAAAAATATCAGGTTTGAAGCCCTTCAGCTCCTGACAAAATTGTCTGCTGCCTGAAATTTAAAGTTTCTGAGCAATAATTACAAACCCCAGAATTTTGTTCCCTGTCCTCGTCTCCAGTTCTTTGACCCTGAAATAATCAATTTCAAATCTGCAATCTGTGAGCAGGAACACAAGCTCTTTTTCAGTAAAATGGTGTGCAATAAACTCAGTCTCCCCTGTTTCAGGGTCACGGGCAAGGAAAGACCCTTCTTCTTTTGTAATTGGGAAGTCGTGGAGGTATCGTTTCCTGTAGAGCTTCAGGTGCCAGTTCTGGCCGAATTCCACAAGGTACAGATAAGCTCCGGGTTTCAGGACTCGAAAAACTTCTTTAATTATCCTGGATCTTTCCTTAGGGTCCGGCACAGAGGTCAAAAATGCCTGCATGACTGCAAAATCAAAACTTGAGTCATGAAAAGAAAGAGAAGAAGCATTTTCAACCTTAAACTCAGCCTTCCCTCCAGTCTTTTGATTCAGACCAGGGCTTCTTGCAGCAGTTTCTGCAAGCCTGATCGCTTCAGAATTTATATCAATTCCTGTTACCGAATACCCCAGGGAAGCAAGCTCAAGACTGATTTTTCCAGACCCACATCCGATATCAAGAATTTCATCATCTTCCTGCAGGTAGTTGTGAATTATAGGGTAAAGATCAAGGCTTGAAGGTATGTTCTTCCCGGATACCTTTTCCCAGTATGATTCAGGCATAAAGAATCAGATGCAGGTGAAGAATAAAGAACATTTCGCAATTCCGGACTTCACGAGTTTTCGAGTAAAATAGAAAATAGAAGCTAAAAGAACTGCAGGAAAGTGGAACACAGAGTGTAAACAACAGATGTGAAAAAAATAGAAAGGGGTAGATAAATAATTGAAAATCAATAAAGATATTTCAGGCAACTCCTGAATCCGCCCTGCAGGTGTTGCCTGAAAAATGCTTATTGTTAAGGTCAATCCTTTTAACGCGAACTTTGGCACCGCCAGAGTAGCGTTTAACTGAGGGTCTATTCCCGCAGTGGATCCGGACAACCTGCCCGGATCACATAATGTAATCTTTGCGGGATAACTCAGCAGTCTCTGCTACAGGTTTCCGAAAGAAATCGGACGTTGACATCAATGAGTGTGCAACAGAGCTGCTGTTTCGTGATGGAAATGCCCTTAACATTCAGGTTTTTTTTCAATGCTTTTGGAGTACTTTTTGGAGATTTAGCTTCTCCTTTTTTGAGACCTTTATTCTTTGTTTTTAAAGACCTTTATTTCCTTCACATTCTTAAAGATCTTTTAATTCCCGCAGATTTATTCAAAGCTTTTAGTTTAGCTTTGTCTGAAAAATCATTTGGGATTAGAATTTCATATTGTAAAATTAGAATATAAGTATACTTTTTGCAATAGTTCTGTTTCCTGACAGGGCCAATACTTTTAAAGCTTGATAATGCTTTATTTTCCTTGATAAAAGATCTGCATAATTTATAACGAATAGAAAGTGCACATATTATCTCTTATTAACAGAAGCACACCTTACAAAAAAAATAAACAAACCCTGAACCTTCACTACCCTCCGATCTGCCGTAGAATATATAAAATAATCATTGAGGGGTGCTGAAAGCGGTTTAATATACTGAAATCCTTTAACCTTCTCATACAGTCTTTAAAAGCTGAAAAACCTGCCAAATCGCCTGCACTCAAAGAAAATTCAGGGTAACCTGGATGGACTTGTCCGGAACCTGCAGAAAGGAGAAATAATTCGCAATTAATTAAGCCAGCCGTATCTGTAAAGGTTAAAATGAAACGGCATCACGGGACCTCTTTAAATTCTGGAAGAGAAATAGTATAAGGGGCAGAAACACATATATTCCTTCGATGGAACAGAACTCGGGAACTTCCTCTGCAAGCGGCAGAGCACTTTTTCCATTATATGCCATAACATTTATAGGAACCCTCGGGTTTGGCATCATACTTACTTTTCTCGTATTCCTTGTAACAGACTATGGAGGCAATGCCCTTGTCTACGGCATACTCGCTTCAACTTACCCTGCCTTCCAGCTTATCGGAGCTCCTGTACTGGGCAGGTGGTCTGACCTTTATGGGAGAAAAAAGATTCTATTATTGAGTCAGATTGGGACCATGCTTGCCTGGATCATTTTTTTTGCCGCCCTGTTTTTTCCAGTAATCCCGCTGATAGAGGTCAGGTCTGATCTTCTTGGAACATTTACAATTACTCTCCCTTTGCTTATACTCTTTTTAGCGAGGGCTCTTGACGGTGCTACAGGGGGAAATGTTTCAGTTGCCAATGCTTATCTTGCCGACCTCACCTCGGAAGAAGAAAGAAATAAAAACTACGGACGAATGTCCGTAGCCTCAAATCTGGGATATGTCTTTGGTCCTGCGATTGCCGGAGTTCTCGGGACAACAGCCTATGGCGAAATTCTGCCAGTATCCGCCGCACTGGTGATTTCAATCATAGGAACTCTTATAGTACTTTTTCTTCTCCCAGATTCCCGGCCCTGCGCCATTGAAGAATACCCCGAATCCACCGGGATTAGAAAAATACTCGGGCAGGAACAAAAAGAGTGCTATCAGGTTGAGGCAGGAAGTAAAATAACATTTCGTGAAGTCTTCAAGCTTGAGTACATCCCTTTTATGCTGGTTGTTTACTTCCTTATTTTTCTGGGCTTCAATATATATTATACCGCATTCCCTATCTTTGCCGTTGTTGCCCTTGAATGGAGCCCTGCGGAGCTGGGTATTTATTTTTCCGTAATCAGTGCGCTTATGGCATTTGTACAGGGCCCGGTCCTTGCAAAGCTTGCCAGAAGATATAGGGAGTCTATAATGGTTGTTGGCGGCGGTTTTATTCTGGGACTTCAGTTTATCCTTATAGTATCCGGAGACTATCTTCTTCTGTACCTTGCAGCCGTGTTTTTTGCTTTTGGGAACGGGATTATGTGGCCTTCTATTCTCTCCATCCTCTCCAAATTTGCGGGTAAAAAATACCAGGGATCGGTTCAGGGCTTTGCAATGAGCGCGAGCAGCCTTGCAAGCATAATCGGCCTTCTTGCAGGAGGCTTCCTGTATACGCAGTTTGGAGTTATAGCCTTCCTTATCGCAGCCGCAATAATATATCTTGTAGTTTTCCTCTCTTTCAGGCTTCTAAGAATTGAGAAAGAGAAACTGATAGAAACTGAGGCTGCGAAAACTCCAGTTTAATCCTTAAAAAAGTGACTGGTTTTTGGGATATTGAAAAATGACTGGCTGGTTTTAATGGATCTCAGAATTTTAATAGATTTCCTTAACCCTGCCTACCTGCCCATCGGACAGCTGGACTTTGATCCCATGAGGGTGGGTCGAAGAATTGGTTAAAATTCTCTTCACAACTCCACGAGTTATTTTCCCAGTCTTCTGGTCCTGTTTTAAAACGATTCCCACGTTTAATCCTTCTTTAATGTTTGATCTCATGCTTCCGTTATTCATGGCATAAGGTCAATTCCGTGGTATATAAACCATTACGTTCAGAAAACTTTTTTATAAATAAATCACCTGCCTGTAAAATATTATAATTCTGACTTTTTCACCTGTTCTCTGTTTTCAAGCCAGTCCAACACCCTGGGCCAGAGGGACAGTGAGATAATTATGGTAATAATAAAAACGAAAATGCAACCCATAACAACGTCTACCAGAGTATAGGATGTTTCTCCTGAGTAAATATTAGCTAACAAGGTCCCGAGCAGGAAAAGGCTCATCAGCACCACGGAAGTGGCAACACTTAATAGAAACACGGCCCGGTTCTTGTCTTTGGATTCGAAATTTACCATATTATCACCGACATTGAGCGGAAGTCATAAAATCAGTCCTGAACTTACTTAATCCTGCTTCTTTTCATCAGAAGGGAATTGGTTGTCACCGAAACCGAACTTAATGCCATAAAAGCAGCAGCCAGTTCAGGCGTAATAAGAACTCTGTGAAAAAAAGGATAAAGAATTCCGGCTGCAATAGGGATGCCTATTGTATTGTACCCGAAAGCCCAGAGAAGGTTCTGCTTGATCTTACGAATGGTAAGCCTGCTCAGGCGAAGGGCTGCTACCACGTCTATGGGGTCATTTTTAATAAGCACAATTTTTGCGGATTCCATTGCCACATCCGTGCCTGCTCCCATTGCGATCCCCACGTCCGACTGTATAAGGGCAGGGGCATCATTTATCCCGTCGCCTACCATTCCAACAAGCCTGCCTCCGCTCTGGAGCTTCTTGATTTCGTTTGCTTTGTCTTCTGGCAGAACCTCGGCAAGTACTCTTGAGATTCCGACCTCCGATGCAATTGCCCCGGCTGTAATGGAGTTGTCACCGGTTATCATAACCACTTCAATGCCCATATTCTTCAGGGTCTCCACTGCCTCTTTAGAATTCTCTTTCAGAGTATCTGCAACTGCAACCAGCCCCATAGCTTCATCCCCTAGAGCTACAAGCATTGCAGTTTTCCCGTTTTCTTCAAACCTGCGCATCTCGGCTTCAAGACCGTCAAAAGAAATTGAATATTCTTCCATAAGCTTGCGGGTGCCCAGCAGAACCCTCCTGTCCTCGAGATAGGCCTCTATTCCTTTTCCCGGAATAGAACGGAAATTTTTTGCCCCTGCAAGGCTGATTCCCTGTTCTTCCGCCCCTCTTACAATAGCTTCTCCGAGAGGATGTTCAGACCCTTTTTCAGCCGATGCAGCAGTAAAAAGTACCTCCTTTTCCTCACGTCCGGAAACTGCAAATATATCTGTCAGTTTAGGGGTGCCTTCAGTAAGAGTCCCCGTTTTGTCAAAAACAATGGTATCAAGTTTATGTGCTCTTTCAAGGGCTTCTCCTCCTTTAATAAGAATTCCGTTTTCCGCCCCTTTGCCTGTGCCGACCATTATGGCTGCAGGGGTTGCAAGCCCGACTGCACACGGGCAGGAGATAACAAGAACAGTGATAGCTATAAGCAGGGAAAAGAGGAAAGGGCTGGTGCCCCTGAGAGCTTCGGACTCTCCTACCCCATAGAACCAGTAACCAAAGAAAAACCAGAAGAAAAAAGCCAGAAGAGCAATTATATGTACGGTTACGATGAAGTTTCCGGCAAAGACATCTGCAATCCTCTGGATAGGAGCCTTGGTTGTCTGAGCTGCTTCTACAAGTCTGATGATCTGGGCAAGGGCGGTATCAGCCCCCACTTTGGTAGCCCTGAACCTGAAAGATCCCATTCTGTTAATGGTAGCCCCAATAACAGTATCTCCTTCGCCTTTTTCAACCGGGATGCTCTCTCCTGTGATCATGGACTCGTCCACTGCAGAGCTTCCTTCAACCACAATTCCGTCAACAGGTATTTTTTCACCCGGACGGACAATAACAATATCTCCGACTACTACCTCTTCAACAGGGACCTCTTTTTCCACACCGTCTACAAGGATCCTTGAGGTTTTAGCCCTTAACCCCATCAGCTTTCGGATAGCTTCTGAGGTTCTGCCCCGGGCTCGTGTTTCGAGATACCTGCCAAAGACAATGAAAATAATCAGAAAAGCCACGGTATCGTAGTAGAGAACGTCATATCCTGGACCCAGGTCAAGGAAAGTTGCTGCTACACTGATAAGATAAGCCGACCCTGTCCCCGCGGCAATCAGCAGGTTCATGTCGGTTACGCCGTGCCTGAAGCCTTTAACAGTGCCTGCAAAAAACTGCCTGCCCGGAAAGAGGAGAATAAGAGTGGACATGATGAAAAGCACGGTGTGATTGGAAAAGATGTCTGGAACAAAAGAGAGAAACGGGAACATCATGCTCATATTTCCGAGAGATACGGGGATCCCCAGGAGGAGGGCAATGATCAGGTTATTTCTCTGCTTGAGGATCTCAGCGTCCCTTGAGATCTGTTCCCTATCTTCATATTCTACAGTCTCAGCCTGCACTGATGCTCCATAACCTATTCCCTGGACTGCAGCAATAATCTCCCTGACAGATATGCGGCTTGAATCGAATTCCACAACGGCTTTTTCGAGGGGAAAATTTACGGAAGTCGAGATTACACCCTCGGTTTTATTGAGAATCCTCTCAATGTTTGCAGCACAGGATGCGCAGCTCATCCCCTGGAGGTTAAGGGTTACCCTGTCTTTCTCAACTTTATACCCGATGGACTCGATAGCTTCTTCAATCTGCCCGGGGGAAATAAGAGAAGGATCAAAGCTAACATTTGCCCTGCCAAGTTCCAGATTAACGGTTGCGGAATCCACTCCGTTTTCTTTCTTCAGGACTTTCTCAATATTCAGGGCGCATGCCGAACATGTCATCCCGGAAACACCGAGAGTGATTTCTTTAAGCCCTTCTTTCTGACCTGAAATTCGGGAGACTTTTTCTTCTGCCGTTTTGCAGGTTTCTGTGAGGGGACATGCCTGAGAACTTCCCTGCGCCTTATCCTCATATTCCAGACCCTTATCAGCAGAGTCTAAAACCTGTCCTGCTTTCTCTTCTTCCATGGCAGGCTCTGAGCTTTCCGTCCGGACTTTTTCTTTATCTTCTTCAGTCTCCCCTTCGCGTTCTGTAGAATAGCCAGCCTTTCGGACGGCTTCCATAATATCTTCAGGGCTTAATTTTTCAGGATCAAAATTAACATATGCACGTTCAGCTTCGAGATTGACATCTACAGATTCTACACCATCAAGTGAAGCAATAGCATCCGCTACTCTTTTCTGGCAGTGACCACAGGTCATGCCGTAAACTCCTATCGCAAGTTCCATCGGATATGCCGCCTATCCAGTTTTTTCAGACTTCCCTGGCGCTTAAAAAGCGTTCATGGGCTCTCTTACATTTTTATAACCCGCTTCGAGCAGGGTCATCCTGATGACGTGTGCATCAGTTATCCGGCTGTCATAAGTCACGTTTACCGTCCTTTCCGGTACATTCACATTTACACATGAAACCCCGCTAATAGAGGTAATAAGTCTGGTAACCGTGTCTTTACAGTACTTGCAAATCATGTCATCCACTACAAATGTTGTCTCCCCCGTGTCTTCACCCCCGGATCATCAGCTGCTTTTTAAACAGGCGCTTCACCCATATTATAAAAATCTGTGCCTTTTACTATATAATGGAATTCCTCGAGCCGGATAAATAAAATGTCTCAGGATCAATAAAACTCAGACACATAATTCCAGTTCAAGCTAGTTCATACCCGCTTTCTCGGACTGCAGCCTTTATTTTCTCAACATCTGTTTTCTCTTCATCAAATTCGACAACAGCCTGTTTGTTCTCAAGGCTGACGTCTACTTTCTTTACACCCTGTACATCTTCAATTGCTTTTTTAACCCTCATAACACAATGCCCACAGGACATACCTTCGACTTTTATAGTTTCCTGAGTAATCGTTTCAACCTCCAATATATTTATCAGAAAGAATTTGCTTACCATCTTTATAAAAGTGTTCTTGGCGGAAATAGATAAAAAATCTGTTAAAATAATTTGTAGTTTTTTTACATTATGAGAGTATTTTCTATTTAATATATTACAATAGTTTCTCATAGTCTGATAGAAGAATACGGGCAAAAAGAATATAGAAGTAACCCCCTATTTTAAAAAAGAACATGTATCTACCTTATTTCACGTTGCCGCTCTGGATTGCATTTCACTTAGTTCAAGAACTATTTCCGTGTAAATAATTCCCTGGTTTAATAACTGGCATCTCCATCAAGTTGAGATCTGCAGTCAGACATCCGGCGAAGCTAGTACTTCTGTTCTCATCTGTATACGGGTGACTTCAAAAGGAGAGCCCGATAATATAGATACCAATGACAGTAACAATACAGGTTCTCATCTGTATACGAGTGACTTCAAAAGGAGAGCAGCACTGGATTGAAAGAATTGAAGTGCAATTCAGCCCATTCAGAAAGAATGCCAGCAAATTAACTACAGGCACCTGAAGCTGAAAAATGATCTTATTTATGGAGAACATAAAAAAGAAACAAAAAAGCCTAAATGTTCTGAAATCGCGAGAAAAGATATTGTGTAAAAAAATACAAAATCTGAATTTATCTTTTCCTATCCAGATAGTTTTCAGGGGAATTTATCAGAATAAAATTCCCCTGTTAAACTATTTTTTAGACTTGGGAACTTAAAATTGTTTTTAACCGGAAAACTGAAAAAATAACGTTGATTCCAGTAGAAAAATAAAAATTTAAATGAAATTTTTATTTTGGAGACGCTGCTTTTGATGCCGCTTTTGGTTTCTCTACTATCGGAACCACTACTTTAACAGTTTCTTTCGCACCGGTTTTTGGCCTTTCATTGGATATTGATAGGCAGTCTTTCGGGCAACCAGTAACGCACTCTGTGCACATAATACACCGGAACAGGTTGATTTCCCACGTTTTGTCTGCTTTGGTAACTGTAATCGCATCCGGTGGACATTTCTTTTGACATAGCCCGCAGAGGATACAGTTTTCAGGATTGATAACAATCCTTCCTTTAAACTCTTTATAAGTTTCCCTTATCTCGAAGGGATAAAGTCTGGTAGCCGGTTTATGAGAAATGTTTGATAATACAAGGTTTAGCATACCCATTTTAATCACCCTTCCACTTCATCTTTCAGTGCAGCTAATGCAGGGGTCTATAGTGAGTACAATTATAGGAACATCAGCGAGTTTTACGCCTGGGAGCATTACTAGCAGTGAAGGTATGTTTGCAAAGGTAGGAGTCCTAATTTTAAGCCTTTCCAGGTTTTTAGTACCGTTACCTTTCACGTAATATACAACTTCACCTCTGGGCTGCTCTGTTCTCATAATTGCTTCACCGGTAGGGAAGCCCTTTACAGGTACTGAAATGTCGCCATTAGGCAGCCTGGAGATTGCATTTCTTATTATTTCAATAGAATTAAGTACTTCGTTGATCCTTACTTTAGTTCTTGAGTAACAATCTCCGTCTTTCTCCACAGCTGTCTTAAAACCGAGATCCTTATAAATTGCCCAGTCATCTATATCTCTTACGTCAATGGCGTTATCGCTTCCTCTCAATGTAGGACCGGCAGTTCCCAACTCATATGCTACCTGCTTTGACATTACACCTAATCCCTTAGTTCTTTTCTTAACGGTGTAATTATTTACGAACACCTTTTCAATGTTTTTAACTTGGTCTTCCAGTGTATCGCACAGTTTCAGAAGCATATCAGTATGTTCTTTGGTCAAATCTCTGGTAACTCCTCCGACCTTTGATATTGAGTGTATAACCCTGTTTCCACAGATTCTTTCCGCTGCATCCTGTACTCCTTCTCTGTACTTCCAGCATTCATAAAAAAGGCTTTCAAATCCAAAACCATCAGCAAACAGACCAAGCCAGAGAAGGTGACTGTGGAGTCTATTGAGTTCACCAACTATTACCCTGATATACTGAGCTCTTTCAGGGGGTTCTAAATCGAATAATTTCTCAACTGCCCGTGTATAAGTTATACCATGGAGGGCACTGCATATTCCACAGATTCTTTCACAAATGTATGTTGTTTGAACATAGTCCTTTGTGTCTATGAACTTCTCAAGCCCTCTGTGCACATAGCCTATTGAAGGAAGTGCTCCAACAACAATATCGTCGTCAAGCTCAAGTTTCAACGCTACCGGTTCGGGTAAAACGGGGTGCTGAGGACCAAAAGGTATTACAGTTGTCATATGATTCTCCTCTCAAATTGCTTTAGGCTAAAGGAGCTTTCGGACTGTTTGGCGTTAAGTAAAGGTAGCCTTTATAGTCTATTGCTAAACCTTCGAAAGTCAATCCGAAGAGATCCTGGTACTCATTCTCGATCAAGAGTGCACCTAGATAAATGCCTGATATACTCTTGGGCTTCTCACCTGGTTTCAAAAAGTACCTCAGGTTTTTCAGTTTATAATCTTTTTCAAAGACATAGATCAAATCATGACCATCGTTAGCTTTCAGGCATATCATAGTAGCGTTTCGATAGCCATCCTTTTTTAATTGCTCTACGGTTTTTAGCAGCTCTTCGCTACTTTTAATTTCTACCTCATTCTTAAGCATTCGATGGCACCTCTTTTCCTTTCAATGGTACTTCTTTTCCTTTGATGTTCCCTTTCTTCTTATTTTCAAGTATTGAAAGTGCTGCTACTACGCCGTCAAGTATGGCTTCGGGCCTTGGACAGCACCCGGGAACATATGCATCTACGGGTATTATCTGGTCCACTCCGCCTATAACATTATAGCAGTTATGGAATATCCCACCAGTAGATGCACAGGCACCGACAGCTAAAACAACCTTCGGGTCCGGGATCTGGTTGTAAAGATTTTTGAGTACATTGACATTTTTATAATTTACAGAGCCTGTAACTACCATTATATCAGCTTGCTTGGGAGTACCGATATTTAAAACGCCAAATCTTTCAGCATCATATAAAGGGGTAAGACAGGCTACTACCTCAATGTCACAGCCATTGCAGCTGTTACAATTCACATGTATGATCCATGGTGATTTTGCTAAACTCATAAATAGCCCTCTTTCACACTAATTTTACTCCACTTACGTACAGGTACACTATGTTCACAAGTGAAATTGCTAACAGGAATGTCCAGCTCAATTTGAGCATCCATTGCCAGTAAACTCTTGCAGTAATATTGTCTATTACGATTACCAGCAAGAAAGCAATGATACCCAGAAGCAAACCTATTATTGGAGTTGATGCCCAGAATAAGAATATTAGTCCGGTTAAGAACACGTATTCATAGAAGTGAGCAATCTCAATTGTGGCAAATCCTGGCCCTGAATATTCGGTTGTCATACCTTTAACCAGTTCCTGGTGACCGTGGTGAGAGGTTGAATAATCAAAGGGCGATTTTTTCAATTTTATATTCAGAACAACTATCATTGCTATGAATAAAAGAGGCGTATATATCAGCAGAGGAGTGGATGCTTCTAACAGCGCGGATACTTTGAAAGTGCCGGTGACCAGGTAGATTGCAAGGGCATATAAAATCAAAACCGGCTCATAAGAAAGTATAGCCATGATCTCCCTTGAACTTCCTACTCTGGCATATGGAGAACCGGTGCTCATACCTCCTACAATAAGAGCCAGAGAAGCTACAGTATATACGAATATTATCATCAGCATGTCTGCCCTGAATATTAACATCAAGAGGCTCAGAATGATAAAGACCAGGTACACGACTACGTAAAAGTTCTGAGAGCCGTTTACGATCATGTTTTCTTTACTCATGAGCTTCCTGACATCATAGTACGGCTGTAAAAGAGGTGGACCGACTCTACCCTGCAGTCTTGCAGTGATTTTCCTGTCAATCCCCGAAGCTAAACAGCCTATGATAGGAGCACCAATCAGAACAAGAATAGCTAGCAAAACATCGTTCATAGCTACCATTATAGTACCCCTCCTGCCAATGCAATTACAATAAGAATTATGGAAATTGCATATCCAAGCGTTGTAAGTTTATTTTCTCCAAAAGTGTTCTGGAGATATATATTGGAGACATTACTTTTATCGTAGGTGCAAAGCCCATTTCTGAACATTAATTTGTCCCTTTCCATGTTGTTTTCTCCACACATGTAATATCCAGCCATACGTGGAGTGAACATGCTTCTTGTAGCGAGATAGAGGATAATAGCCAGAGCAAGCACTGCGAATATTGCTGCATAAGCAAATGCCCCTATTTCAGAGGTGAATTGTCCGGCTTCTCCTGAAATAGCAGGAGCAGTATTGAGCAGTATTTCAACCTGAGGTTTGATGAAGTAGTCATATATTGAAAACACAAGAACGCTTGAAACTACAATTGAAAACCCGAGGACTGAAAGTGGGAAATATGTTTCCGCTCTCTTGTTGTGAACTGCATATTTATCCATGGTTGAGGACAGGATTGTTCCGAGCCATTTAGCATAATACACTGTTGTGAGTGCACTTCCGAGTATAAGGAAGACTATCACAATAGGGTTGTTAGAAGCAGCTTCCATCGACACCCATTTTGTGAGCAGCACACCAAAAGGAGGCAACAGCATGGATACCATTCCCAGCGCTGCAAGGGTTGTGAGATATGGAGCCTTTTTAATTAACCCTGCCATGTCTTCAATATCTCTGCTTCCTATGGTGTGCTCAATTTCACCTGTGCAGAGGAAGAGAAGAGCTTTGGATATTGCGTGGAACAGGATAAGCATAATTGCAGCAGCTACAGCCAGAGGTGTACCAATTCCTGCACTTGCGATAATTAATCCCAGGTTTGCAATTGTAGAATAAGCGAGAACTCTTTTTGCGTTTCTCTGGGATAAGGCTAAAGCCGAGCACATGACGAAGGTAAAGCTTCCGTAAACTGCAATAGCTGTACCGAGACTTGAGCCCGCAAAAGCTGGTACAAGTTTGACGACTAAAAACACACCGGCATTAACCATTGTGCTTGAGTGCAGTAAGGCAGAAACCGGAGTTGGAGCTACCATTGCACCCAGGAGCCAGCTCTGGAAGGGCATCTGAGCGGATTTCGCAAAGCCTCCGATACAGAGTAAGGCAACGGGAAGGGCTACAGCGGCCATCGCTGTTGCATCAGTTCCAGCGTAAATTCCAATTCCGGAAAGGGTGCCTATATCATAATTTAGAGCTAGAATAATTATGCCTACAGATAAAGCAATTCCACCAACCAGGTTTAAAGCCAGAGCTCTGAAACCATTGTTTATTCCTTCCTGGTCCATGTTGTATGAGATCAAGACGAATGAACAAAGAGTTGTCAGTTCCCAGAAGAGAAACAGCCATCCGAGAGTGTCAGCCATGACAAGACCGTTCATGGATGCCAGGAAGAAACTCATTGTGAAATAGAATGTTCTCTGTCTGTTTAAATGCCTGTGTTCTTCATATTCATCCATATAACCGGTTGCGAATAGTATGATCGCAGTACCGACTATATTGACAATTAATATCATTACCTGAGAAAATTGATCAATATTAAAAACAGCGCTTTCAGCATGCGGAGCATTAGTAAAAGTGTAGGCAAATACAGCTGCTGAAATTATTCCGAGTACAAGTGTAGGCCAGTTTTTGTATTTTGCTGACACAGCAAGAATGAATAGTATAACCAGTACTTCGAGTACAAGGACAACATTTTCTAACATTGCAAAATCTGGTCCAGTTATTTCATAAACACCAACACCATCCCGAACTAACTGAACTGAAGCAATTACCCCAAATACAAAGAAAGCCCAGGCAAGAACTTTGTACATACTTTTGCCAAGACCCAGGAATAAAAACGAAAAAAGTAGGGGTACTGCGATTAATAGCATTACTGTTGTTTCTATCATACAACGTATCCTCCGACCTATTTCCTCCTATCGATTTACCTTTGACCTATACTGTTGGGACTTACGCACTTGAAGAATAAAATCAAACTCAATAAGCTTTGTTAGGAGTGTACGTTTTTAACAGTTCAAGGCTTACGATATTGATTTTTGATCCAACCGAGTAGTTTCCGGAACATGTAAGGACATACAAAATATTTAGGACAAAAAATGCCCAGAATAATTATAAGCCCTTAAATTAAAATTATAACAAGATAATAATGCCCAAACAACGTAGAAATATATAATATCTACGCTTCCAACTGTTAATCTATCATAGCCATATTTAAACATGGTGATTTTTTTCCCACTTTTATATTACTAATATGAATAATTGCCTGAATCGTCAAAAAAAAACAATCTCAGGTGTCGCTGGAGAAAAAAGGACAAAAAATCCAGAGGTTGGGAAGAACATGCATGACGACATAGAATTTATCTTTAAATATATTGTGGTACATTTAAATAAAATAAAGAAATGCCTTTATTATAGAAGCTAAAATAAAGCTACTTTTTTAAAATTAATAAAATATTCAGTCCAGTACGTCCAGAACAATGTGGCTTTGAAAATTTACTATAAAAGCTGCAGTATATCCTTCAGGAAAGATTTTCTAAGTTTTGATACATTATAAAGATAAAACATATCCTGTTATATATTAGAAAGAAAATGATTTTGGTTTTAGAGAAATTTGAAAATATGATTAAAAAGAA
>Ga0265294_10005227_pt1 | contig 15899 bp, 14 predicted proteins | sample MunlanPumphouse3_FD_192504 | JGI IMG/M metagenome (GOLD analysis project Ga0265294, IMG submission 192504) | Groundwater microbial communities from a municipal landfill in Southern Ontario, Canada - Pumphouse #3 | ecosystem: Environmental > Aquatic > Deep subsurface > Groundwater | place...
TTTTAATTCCAATTTTTTCTAATAGTGAATGAGTGTTCCTCGTATCTTCTGCTGCAATTATATCGGCATTGCTTAATATATCAATTGCTCGTTTCGATATTTCAGAAAGATTGCCAATAGGAGTAGCAACTAGATATAAGATAAAACCACAATTATTAAAACTTTTATTTCTTTTCATTTGACGATGATCTTTTTTTAACAAAATAAGCTTGCTTTTTTAAATCATCAAAAGGAATAAATTTCACATCTTCAGAATTTTCAATTTTGATGATTCGAGAAATAACATTAATGTTGGTAATTGTGTACTCAACTTTATCAATGAAAAGTTTGCTGCCAAGATCAGGATACATTTTTTTGGCCTCTGTATAGGCATCATCTTCATATTTAAGACAGCAAAGTAATTTTCCACAATGTCCACTTAACTTTGGAATGTTAATAGAAAGCATTTGATTTTTAGCCCGACTAATTGAAATTCCATCGAACTCATTTAAGAAAGTAGCGCAACACAAAGGAAGGCCACAGACACCAATGCCGCCAATCATTTTGGCTTTGTCACGAGAGCCAATCTGTCTCAATTCAATTCGAGTATGAAGACGAGAAGCTAAGGTTTTAAGCAATTCTCTAAAATCAACGCGTTCGTCAGCTAAATAAGAAAACAATACTTTAGATTTATCTAAAGTGAATTCACAAGAAATTAAATTCATTGGAAGATGGAGCTTTTCTGCTTCACTTCGGCATATTTCTAACGCATGAACCGCATCTTTTTGATTAATTTCATATAAGCGTATATCAACATCAGTTGCTATCCTTATCACTGGCTTTAAACCAATGCTAGATTGATATTTTGAGATATCGATTGGTTCGATAGCAACAGTGCCTAATTCAAGGCCTTTAATTGTCTCAACAACAACTTGATCATTGATATTTAAAGAAAGATTTTCAATTCCGAAATAATAAATGCGTGGAGTAGAAATAAACTTAATTCCGACGTAGTGATCGTAGATGGAATTATCTATTCGTTCTGGGGTTTGATTTTTTTGGTACATATTTTTACTCCTTTGTAATGTCTAACATTAAATGATCAAGCAGAAGTGAGATGTTGACATTAGTATTAATAAGATTTCGGCATCTTAATATTTCTAACAAACTATTCTCAACATTTGACAAATTCTTAGCGAGAATAGTTAATTTGCTGTTATAACTTTTAAGGATTGGTTCTTTCCCATGCTTGATACTAACCAAATCTTCAAAAGCTTGTATTAGTATATCAAGAAAAAACCTCGCTGACTCTTTTGTTTTGATAATAGGAGTAATATTTGTTTCACAAGTGTAGATGGATTCACTGTTATTTTTGTTTCCTAAAGCGTCAATGAGTTGAACAAAACCATTTTTTGCTTCTTCAAATTCTTTTGCGACATCCTTATTTTTTAAAGCATCAATAATAAAATCAGCATCATTATAAAAGTAGGACAATAACTCAGCATCTTCTTCTGAGACTTCTTTAGCTGTTGCCTCTTTGATGACTTGTTTTCGATCAATGAGTTTCAAGTGCATAATTTGACAGCGAGAAGTGATGGTTGGCAAAACATTACTTTCATTATTTGTGGTCAAAAAAGCATATATTTTATTTCCGGGCTCTTCGAGAAACTTGAGAATAGAATTAACAGCAACCGGAGTCATATTTTCAACGAGATGCAAAATATAAATCATTACTCCCTTACTCTCAAAAGCTGTTTTATCAAACTGTGCTTCAATGGCTTCAACCTCTTCCTTTTTGATGGTATGCTTTGAGCCATCATAGATAATAAAATCAGGATAATTACCATCATCCACTCTTAAGCAAGAAATACAATTATTGCACGCTAATGGAGAAGGATTATCACAGATAATGGATTTCGCTAAATATTTGGCTGTTTCAAGCAAAGGGGTTCCAGGTTGACCAGCGATAAGATAAGCATGAGAAAGATGTTGACTCTGTAAAGAATTAACAAAAGTCTGGTAGATGATGGGCTGATATTTTTTTAAATATTCTTCTATTTGCATAATCGCGATAAAATAGCGTTCAACGTTGCCTGTGCCACTTCTTCCTTGGATTTGCTTGCATCAATAATGACATAACGAGTAGGGTAGCGTTTTGCCAATTCAAGAAAAGTAGATCGGACCTTATTATGGAACTCTATTTTTTCGAGGTCTAAACGATTGATTTCGCGTTTATCATTACTGTTGATACGTGCTAAGCCAATATTGGGATCGATATCAAATAAAAGTGTTAAATCTGGCCAAGTATTTTCTGTCGCAAACAAATTAATATTTAATACCTCATCAATTCCCAAATTTCTTGCTCCGCCTTGATAGGCGAGGGAGGAATCAAGATAACGATCACAAATAACAATTTTTCCTTCTTTTAATGCTGGCCAAACCTTTTCAACAAGATGTTGTCTTCGACTGGCGGCATATAAAAGAGCCTCGGTTTTGCTGTCCATGGCGGTATTAGCTTTATCGAGAATAACATTTCTGATTTGCTCACTGATAGGGGTGCCACCTGGTTCGCGTGTGCGAACAATTTGATATCCCATATCTTGTAATTTTTTTACCGCTGTTTCAACAGCAGTGGTTTTTCCTGATCCTTCTGGTCCTTCAAGTGTGATAAACATAGCAAAGTCCTTCCTAAATTTTTCGGCGTCCTTCAAAGGCTTTCGATAAAGTCAAGGCATCGGCATAATCAAGATTACCGCCCATGGGCAAGCCATAGGCTAAACGGGTAACGTTAACACCCATTGGTTCAATTATTTTAGCAAGATATAAGGCAGTTGTTTCACCATCGACAGTTGGATTTGTGGCGATGATAACTTCCTTAATAATTCCTTCTTGAATTCTTTTTATCAATTGAGGAATTTTTAAATCCTCAATTCCTTTTCCTCTTGAAACTGAGATGGTTCCACCTAAAACATGATAAAGACCATGAAAACTTTCCGCTTTTTCAAAAGCTAACAAATCTTTAGGCGATGAAACGACCATTAATGAAGTTTTGTCTCGCGCTTCATCGCGACATATGTCACAAATTGTTCCCTCAGTGAGATTTCCACAAATTGGACAGATGTGAATAGAAGATTTGAGTTCTTTGATGGCTTCAGAAAATTCATTCAAATCGTCTTCATCCATTTCAAGCATTGCAAAAGCCATTCTCTCCGCTGACTTCTTGCCAACGCTGGGGAGCTTAGATAATGATTCTTCTAGTCTTTCCAGAGCTTTTAATTTTTCCATTACATTCCTAATCCATTACGACGACCAGTGATGCGTTCATTGATATCACCGCGTTCTTTTTCAATCATGCTCATAATTTCATTGGTTGTTAATACAATGAGATCTTCAATCATTTCTTTATTTTCTGGATCTAATGCACTTTCATCAATTGAAATTGATTTCATCTCATGGGAGCCAAGCATAGTAACTGTGACCGCGCCACCTTTTGTAAGCGTGAATTCTTTTTGTTCTAACTCGCTCATCGCTTTGTTCAAATCCCGCTGCATTTTTTGAGCTTGCATCATCATTTGTTGCATATTCATAAGTATCTATTCTCCTATAAACTTTAAAGTTGATTCATTAATTTTTGGTAACTTGTTGACTTGAATCATATCCATATACATCTTTTGTAATCGAATTGAATCTTTCCTCGAGACAGCGTAAACAAACATTTTTCGATTAAAAATATTGGAAATGACATCTTGAATTTCTTGTTGATTTTCTTGAGAATTAACTTTTGCAACAGCCTTGTCAAGTGGATATTCGACAACGAGAATCTTATTTCCAGCAACAAGTGGGTGGCCATCGACGAGGAGCATAGCGGCTCTGCCAAGAGATGGATGAGTTGTCAATCGATTGATATTTTTCCAATTTTTAATCAAATCATTTTTTATATCCTTTTTACTGGTAACCATGATTTTAATCATTAAATCATCATCAACAAAAAATTTATCTTCAACTTTTGTGTTTTCTAATAACAAGACCCCTTCGCCAAAAATAACGGGCTTTTGGGGTTCATCAATTTGTGATAACTCCTCAGAAAGAATTGACATCTGATGAGGTACATTATTTTTAGTTTCTTGGCTATTTAACTGGCTTTTTGCGGTATTTTCAATGTTTGTTTCATCATTTTTGGCAATTGCATTTTCCCTAATGGAAGTTGAAACATTTTCCTTTTTTTCAAATTTTAGACTAGCCAATTTTAAAAGCATGACCTCAAATAATGGAGCAATCGAAGTAACATTTTTATATTCTCGAAGAGTATCCATCAAGATTTCAATCATCTCCATTGTCTGCTTTTGATTAAATTGATGAGAAAGAAATTGGACATCTTCTTTTTTGAGAATTTCTAAATAATCAAATCGATTAGTGGTTTCGAAAATCAAAAGATCTTTTAAAATTAGAAGCAAGTCATCCGTTAAACGTTTTATATCTGTTCCACGAGCAATATATTCCTTTAATCGATCAAGGACATCGGTAATATCGTTTTGAGCAATCGAAGTTAACAGTTCAATTTTTTCTTGCGTAGATTCAAGAGCGAAAATATCAAGGACATCATCCTCGTTTAAGCGATTGCCGGAATACGCTAAAACTTGATCTAAAATTGATAATGCATCACGCATACCACCATCGGCTAAAGACACGATTAATTTGACAGCTTTTTCATTGTATGGAATTTTCTCTTGCTCCAAGATATCTTTGATTCGACTATTGATATCATTTTCACTAACCTTCGAAAAATCATATCTTTGGCAACGAGATAAAATAGTTGGCAAAATTTTATGTGGCTCAGTAGTGGCTAAAATAAAAATGACATGTTCTGGTGGCTCTTCAAGTGTCTTTAATAAAGCATTAAAAGCACCAGCGGTCATCATATGGACCTCATCGATAATATAAACTTTGTAGCGACCGAGAATAGTGCTGTATTTGACTTTGTCAATTAAGTCTCTGATTTCATCGACTCCGTTATTGCTGGCGGCGTCAATTTCAAGAACATCAGGATGAGTTCCTTCGTTGATGGCGATACAGTTTTTGCATTCATTGCATTGATGGCCAATTCCTTCATCGCAATTTAAGGCTTTGGCAAGTAACTTTGCCATTGTCGTTTTTCCAGTTCCGCGTGGGCCAGCAAAAAGATAAGCATGAGCGATTTTGCCTGTTGCTAATGCGTTTTTGATTGTTTTGACGATATGTTGCTGCCCAGCAATTTCATCAAATGTTAATGGTCGATATTTTCGATAAAGCGCCTTGTAAGCCATAATTGTTCACCAATTAAGATTATACACAAATATGTGGTTGCATAAAAGCCTTAATATTCATATTAAATAAAAGCAATTGAACCTTTTTCTTTAGGTTCTCCTATGATAAAATACATATCGCCTAAAGAGAGGTTTTTATGGAAAAAAGCATGTATCAGCGTTTAGAAATTGCTGAAAGACGATTGAAAGAAATTGACGAAGAACTCATGAGTGAAAATATCATGAATGATATCGCTCATTTTCGGCTTATTTCTAAAGAAAGAGCTTCTCTAGATGAACAAGTGGAATGTTTTCAAAAGTTCAAGAAGAATGAAGAAGATTTAATTGGGGCTCATGAAATGAGTCACGATAATGATGCTGATATATCTGAAATGGGAAAAGAAGAAATAAAGCGCCTTGAATCTGAGCAGATTGTTGTTGAAGAGAAACTCAAAGAGTTGTTGCTTCCAAAAGATCCGAATGATGGGAAAAATATTATTGTTGAAATACGCGGCGCGGTTGGCGGAGATGAAGCAAATATTTTTGCTGGAGACCTTTTTCGCATGTACACACGATATGCTGAGACACAAGGGTGGAAAATTAAAATGCTTGATGAAAATCCATCTGAGGCTGGTGGTTTTGCTCAAGTATCTTTTAAAATAAGTGGTGATAATGTTTATTCAAAATTGAAATTTGAAAGTGGGGCGCATCGCGTTCAAAGAGTTCCAAAGACAGAAGCCGGTGGGAGAATTCACACTTCAACAGCGACTGTTTTAGTAATGCCAGAAGCTGAAGAAATTGATGTACAAATTAATCCAAGCGATTTACAAGTTGACACCTATCATAGCCAAGGGGCTGGTGGACAGAATGTTAATAAAACTGAATCCGCAGTTCGTATTACGCATATTCCTACTGGAATTGTTGCTACTTGCCAGACCGAAAAATCTCAGATTCAAAATCGTGAAATTGCGATGCAAATGTTAAGAACGAAAATGTACACAGCGGCTCTTTCAGAACAACAAGAAAAAATCGGTAGTGAACGAAAATTAAAAATTGGAACAGGAGAGAGATCGGAAAAAATTAGGACATATAATTATCCTCAAAATCGTGTTACTGATCATCGAATTGGTTTCACTATTCAGAAATTGGATCGGGTTATGGAAGGCAATCTTGATGAGATTATTGATGCCCTTATTCATTATGATCAATCAAGCAAAATAGCAGGCGAATAATATGCCCACAAATCGTCAAATATATTTTAATTTATTAAAATCTGGAAATAAATATCTTACTAGATTCGTCATCAAAAGTTTACTGTGCGATGTGAATAAATTTAATGATGATATTACTTTATATAAATCTTTTGATTTTCAATGCTTAAATTATGATAGATTACTTGAAAATATCAAACGTGTTTGTGGTGGTGAGCCATTTCAATATGTCTTAGGTTATTGCAATTTTATTGATCGTTATTATGAAGTTAATCCTCATGTTTTAATTCCTCGTCAAGAAACAGAAGAGTTGGTGGTTAATGCTAAAGCCCTTATTGAAAAAGCGTTTGGCAAGTCAATTATCTCTGTTGCGGATATTTGCACTGGGTCTGGATGCATCGCAGTCGCTTTAAAAAAATATTTTCCACTTGCTCATATCTACGCCACTGATATTGATAAGGAGTGTTTAATAGTAGCAAAGAAGAATGACTATTCAAAGCAGGTTACTTTCCTTCAAGGTGATATGCTTGAACCATTAATTAAGCAGAATATTCAAATCGATATCATTATTTGTAATCCTCCATATATTGAAAAAAAAGAAGAAATTGATGAACAAGTTTGGAAATACGAACCCCATCTTGCCTTATTAGCTTATCCGGATACATTTTTTTACGAAAAAGTTTTTAAAAATTGCGATAAAATATTAAGCCCACAAGGGATGATGATTTTTGAAATTGGTGAGGACATGGAAGAAAAACTTACAGAATTAATTGCTAAATATTTACATGATGTTGTTGTTAAGTTTTCAAAAGATATGCACAATAAGACGCGTTTTCTTTATATAATAAAAAAAGGAGATAATAATTATGCTTAAAATTGCTGTTGGCTCTGATCATGGTGGTCTCGACTATAAAAATGAGATTGCTAAATATTTAAAATCTAAAGGTTATGAAGTTTGTGATGTTGGAACGAATTCATATGATTCTTGTCACTATCCAGTCTTTGGTTTTGCAGCCGCTAATTTGGTGGCCTCTGGGCGATGCGATTATGGCGTTGTTGTTTGTACATCTGGAGAAGGCATCTCCATTGCTGCCAATAAGATAAAGGGTATTCGCTGTGGCGTTGGTTATAATGATGATGTGGCAAAATTAATGCGCCAGCATAATGATTGCAACATGATTGCCTTTGGACAAAAATTTATGGATTTGTCCGATGTCTTAAGAAGAGTTGACATTTTCTTATCAACATCATTTGAAGGTGGAAGACACGCTATTCGTGTCAATATGATTAAAGAAATTGAGAAATAAATAAGAAAAAAATAAATATGAGCGCTCTTTAATAGATATGAGCGCTTTTTTATTTGTTTGTCCTATCTGTGGAAATCATGATCCAAAGTTGTTTGGAATGAGAAATGGCAAACCATATTGTCGGTGTTGCCTATCGTTTAATGGTCAAAAAGTTTCTAATATAAAAAATAATCCTACTGATGCTTATTATCATCTCGATTATGAACTCTCTGATGATCAACTTAGACTTTCAAGGCTCCTGTTAACAAATTTTAAGAATCATCAGAATTCACTAGTTCATGCTGTGTGTGGATCTGGAAAGACAGAGATTGTTTTACAAGTTATGGCCTACGCTATTTCTCATGGACTAAAAGTTGGTTTTACAGTTCCGCGTCGTGATGTTGCTATTGAATTATATAGTCGTTTTCGAAGTATTTTTAAAACTCTTGATATTGCTTTGATATATGGCGGACATACAGCTAAACTTGATGGCAATTTAATTTGTTGTACGACACATCAGCTTTTTCGTTTTGATCATTTCTTTGACTTGCTCATTATTGATGAAGTTGATGCTTTCCCATTTAATGGTAATAAGATTCTAAATTCTTTCTTTAAGAAATCGATAAAAGGAAACTGTATCTTGATGTCAGCAACACCATCAAAACAATTACTTAATGACTTTAATAAAAATGGCGGAAAAATCATTGAATTATATTCGCGGTTTCATCGTTATCCACTTCCCGTTCCTGAATTAATTATCAAACCAAAAATAATTCTTATTTATGAATGTATTAGGTTAATTAAAGAATTCGAAAAACAAAATCAACAAGTTTTTATATTTACACCCACAATTCAAATATGTGAAGAGCTATATAATCAAATAAAATTCTTTTGCACTAAAGGAAATTGTGTTCACTCAAAAAATAAAAATCGTTCTCAAATTATAGATGATTTTAGAAATAAAAAATATCACTTTCTAGTAACGACAGCAATTTTAGAAAGGGGGGTGACAGTAATGAATTTGCAGGTCATCATTTTTTTGGCTGATCATTCAATTTTTTCATCTTATTCTTTAGTGCAAATCTCTGGAAGAGTGGGACGAAAAAAGGAAGCGCCAGAAGGGAGAGTGATCTATCTTGCAAGCGAGGAAACAAAAAGTATTAGCCAATCTATTAGAGATATTCAAGCCGCCAATAAAAATTTGCAAAATCTGTTTAAAACCGATACATAATTGGAATATATATAGTTTTTTTCATCAATCATGTTCCGTATGTTCAATTTGTCAAAATAGACTAGTTCCCCTTTTTTACAAATTTAGTATCAATCAAATCCCTTGTTTATCAATATATAAATACGACGATAATATTAAAACATTTCTCTATCAAGTAAAAGCTTGTTATGATATTGAACTTGCTACTATTTTCTTGGAGCGTTTTGCAAAAGAATTACATTGCAAATATCATGATTTTTATCTTGTTCCCGCACCATCTTTTCACGATGACGATCTTAAAAGAGAATTTAAACATGTTGAAGAAATTTTTAGACCTTTAAATTTACCATTCTTACCAATTGTTGAAAAAACTGCGCCTTACAAACAAGCCGATCATAATAAGGAGCAAAGAAAAGAAATTAATCTTTATTTAAAATTGAACACAAATAAAAAATTGTATGGTAAAAAAATTTTAATTGTTGACGATGTTTTTACTACTGGTTCCACAGTTAAAGCAATCATTAAACTTGTAAAAGGGTTGAAACCGAAGAAAATTGACGTTCTTGTGATGAGTAAAACATTCATGAATTAGCAAGCCGCAATTTAACCTAAACTATGAAATAGTGTTAGACTAATCAGCTCTTGAATGATAAGATAGGTAGGCAAATGTTAAGAACATTTATGATATTAGAAAGGCACATTCTAATTGTGTTGGTGAAGTAATTATGGGATTTTTCGACAGACGAATGTTGAATCAATATGAAAGAGAGGCCACAAAAGTTCTTGCTCTAGAAAAAGGAATGGCTTCTTTATCTGATGAAGAATTGAGAGCAAAAACTCCGTATTTTAAAGATTTGCTTGCTCATGGCAAAACTCTTGATGATATAAAGATTGAAGCTTTTGCTGTTGCGCGAGAAGCTGCCAAGAGAACTCTTGGTGAGTTTCCTTATAAAGTTCAAATCATTGGAGCGCTTGTCCTTCATGCTGGCGATGTCGCAGAAATGAAAACTGGTGAAGGTAAAACTTTGACAGCAACCATGGCTGTATATTTAAATGCTCTTGCTGGTAAGGGTGTGGAAGTTGTCACCGTTAACGAATACCTATCACAACGTGATGCGGATTGGATGGGACAAATTTATCGCTTTCTTGGCTTAACCGTTGGTGTTAACTTGAGAAGCAAAACAACAGAAGAAAAAAGAGAAGCTTATCTCTGCGATATTACTTATACAACAAATGCTGAACTGGGATTTGATTATCTAAGAGACAATATGGCGGTTGATATGGAGCATCGCGTTTTACGTGGACTCAATTACTGCATTGTCGATGAAGCCGATTCTATTCTTATTGATGAATCGAGAACGCCTTTAATCATTTCTGGCGGCGCTAAAACCTCCGCTTCCCAGTACACTGTGGCTGATCGTTTTTGCAAAGCTTTGAAAAGGGAAAAAGATTTTGTTATTGATGTTAAAGAAAAAACCGTCAATTTAACGGATGACGGAAACGCTAAAGCAGAAAAAATGTTTGGCATTAAGAATTTGTACAATCCTGAATTTGCCGATTTAGTTCATCGAATTCACAACGCTTTAAAAGCCAATTATATTATGGATCGTGATGTCGACTATCTTGTTGATGTCGAAGGACAAGTCCAAATTATTGATCAATTTACTGGTCGTGTACTCCCTGGTCGTGAGTGGTCTGATGGTTTACATCAAGCCGTTCAAGCTAAAGAAAACGTTACCATTAAGCAAGAAACCGTCACTATGGCGACAATTACTTATCAGAACTTCTTCCGCCTATTTAAGAAAATGTCTGGCATGACTGGTACCGCTAAAACCGAAGAAGAAGAATTCCAAAAAATTTATAATATGCGCGTTATATGCATTCCCACCAATAAACCTATTGCGCGTACTGATGCTCTTGATTATGTGTATGCACACAAAGCTCCTAAACTCGCCGCTTTAGTTAAGGAAGTTAAGGAAAGACATGAAAAAGGTCAGCCAATTCTTATTGGTACGGTTTCTGTAGAATCTTCGGAAGAAATTTCCGCCTTATTAACTGCTGCTGGATTAGAACATGAAATGTTAAATGCTAAAAACAATGCTCGTGAAGCTGAAATTATCGCCCATTCAGGTGAAAAAGGTCACATCACTTTAGCTACAAACATGGCTGGTCGTGGAACTGATATTAAAATTAACGATGAAGTGAGAGCTCTTGGCGGATTGTGCGTATTTGGAACAGAACGTCATGAAGCACGACGTATCGACAATCAGTTGAGAGGTCGTAGTGGACGTCAAGGTGATCCTGGCTTTTCTCGTTTCTATGTTTCATTTGATGATACTTTACTTATTCGTTTTGCTGCCGATAAATATCGAGATTGGATTCAAAAACAATTTGGTGATGAAGCTCTCGAAATGAAAATGGTTAGTAACATGATTACAAGTGCTCAGAAGAAAATTGAAGGAATGAACTTTGATACTCGTAAAAACTTGCTTGATTATGATGATGTTTTAGCGAAACAAAGACAGATCATTTACGACAAGAGAGATCGTATTATTGAAGGCAAAGATATCAAAGATATCATTGAAGAAGTCTTTGATACAACAGGTGACTTCTTAGCACATAAAGCTGTGCCAGTGGGAAGTCGTGAACAATTAGTCTCTGGCGATTTATTAATTAAACAAGTTGAACCAAGGTTTTTGCCAAGTGGTTCTATTAAGAAGTCTTTATATGAAGAGTCACCAGTCGAAGATTGCGGACCAGATTTAGGCTTTATTCTTCAGGCTCGTTATGAGGAGCGAAAAAAAGAATGGCCCGCTGAAGTTGGTGAGAAAATTGAGCGTGCCATTGTTCTTCATACGATGGATCAAAACTGGACCAAACATATTGATGCGATGGCTCGTTTGCGTGAAGGTATTCATCTTCGTAGTTACGCAAATGTCAACCCATTACAAGATTATGTTAATGAAGGATATCGAATGTTTAAAGAATGTCTCGAAATATCATCTGTTGATGCTGTTTTGAATCTCTTGAATATTAAAGTTGAACCTCGTGAAGAAGCGAAGCCAGTTGATGTTGTCTCTGAACAAAAACCTGGCGAATCAGCAAAGGAGAACGGCTAATATGAAAGACATCGTTGCAATTAAACAACAACTTTGTGCTGTTGGCGAAAAAATCCGCCAACTCGGGTCTTCTCTTTGACTTTGATAAATTAGATTCGGAAGTAAATATATTAAGTAAAAAAAGCGAAGAGCCTGATTTTTGGAATAATTCCGCGGCGGCACTTGAAGTCATTTCGCGTCTTAAATATTGCAAAGATTTAGTCGTTAAATATCGAAAGATGTCTAAGGACTTTGAAGATTTATCAGAATTATTATCGTTAGGGGACGATTCTATTCTTGATCAAATTGATGAAACTCTTCTTTTGCTAACAAAAGATGTTAAAGATTTTGAATTGCAAATTCTTTTCAGTGGGGAATTTGACAATTTAAACGCCATTGTAGAAATTCATCCAGGCGCTGGTGGAACAGAAGCTCAAGATTGGGTCAGTATGCTTTATCGTATGTATATGTGCTATGCTGATTCCCATCATTTTAAAATTGCCCAAATTTATTATGAGCCAGGTGAAGAGGCAGGAATAAAATCCGTAACATTTAAAATCACTGGTTCTCATGCATACGGTTTGTTAAAAAGTGAAAAAGGTGTTCATCGATTAGTGCGAATCTCTCCTTTTGACTCAAACAAAAGACGGCACACATCCTTTGCATCTGTCAATGTTATTCCTGAATTTAAAAATGATAACATCGATGTACAAATCAACGATGCAGATTTAAAAATTGATACCTATCGAAGCGGAGGAGCGGGTGGCCAAAACGTCAATAAAGTGGAAACCGCTGTTCGCATAACTCATCTTCCAACTGGGATAGTTGTTTCTTGTCAAATTGAGAGAAGCCAATTATCCAATCGCGAAGTGGCAATGCAAATGTTGAAGGGCAAATTATATTTGCTTGAATTAGAAAAACGCAATAATGCATTAAAAGGTATTGTAGGTGAAAAGAAAAACATCGAATGGGGAAGTCAAATCCGCTCATATGTCTTCTGTCCTTATACTTTAGTTAAAGATAATAGAACTGACTATGAAGAAGGAAATGTCGCTTCTGTCATGGATGGAAATATAGATGGATTCATCTATTCTTATTTGCAAAAGGAGGCCAAAGAAAATGAAAAACATAGTGACAAGAAATAATGTTAAACATTATTTAATGCAAATTTTCGTTGTTATTCTCGGTTCCTTTCTACTGGCTTTTGGCAATATCGTTTTTCTTAGTCCAGCAATGATTAACGCTGGTGGATTAAACGGTATATCTATTATCGTTAAATCATTTTTTGCTGAAGGATATCAAGATATTGTTTATAACATAACCACAGCCTCTTTATCTATTTTGCTTTGGATTGTGGGTTTAATTTTTATCGGAAAAGATTTCGCGATAAAAACTCTCTTATCAACAATTATGGTTCCTGTGGCTACTTTCTTTTTCACCTTTACTCCTGGTGTTAGCGATTGGTGTCAAAATATTACATCAGCGATTCTTTCTAGTCCAATGGAAACGGGTGAGATTCTTTTAGCCGGTATCACAGGTGGCGTCATCGTTGGAGTAGGCGTGGCTATTACTTTTGTTGGCGGTGGCAGTTCTGGTGGTGTCGATGTTATAAGCTTCATTCTAAATAAATATTTAAATATCAAACAATCAATTGGCAGTTTTATAGTGGATGGATCAATTATTATCATTGGTTTGTTTGTTATTTTACCGACCGATATGAATTTTCTTGTCAAATGCTTATGCGGAATTTTATCAGCTTTTATTACTGCTATTCTTATTGAATATGTTTATGTTGGTGCTCAAACAAGTTACCAAGTTGATATCATTTCTGAGAAATGGAAAGAAATCAGTGCTTATGCTCAAGAAGTATTGGGAAGAGGCGCGACAATTATTCGAGCGGAAGGTGGATACAAAGGCAAAGAAAGAATTATTCTTAGAGTTGTTTTTGATAAGAGTCAATATCACAAGATTAGAGATTTTATTGTAAAAACGGACCCCAACGCTTTTATCACTTTTACGCAGACAAACGCGGTGTATGGTGAAGGTTTTAAAAAAGCTCATGTTAATCGAAAAAATATAAAAAAGTGACATTTTGCGGGAAAAATGATGGAAGAGGAACATAAATTTACATTAATATCGCCGTATAAACCAACCGGCGATCAACCACAAGCGATTGAGAAATTAGTGGATGGAATCAACCGCAATTTATCATTTCAGGTTTTGCTTGGCGCCACGGGTACTGGCAAGACTTTTACAATGGCTAATATTATTGAGAAAGTCCAAAGACCAGTTCTTGTTTTAGTGCACAATAAAACTCTTGCTGGACAACTTTATTCCGAATTTCAAGAATTGTTTCCTCATAACCGCGTCGAATATTTTGTTTCAAATTTTGATTTTTATCAACCAGAAGCTTATATTCCTAAAACTGATACCTATATTGATAAAAGCGCAGTGATGAATGATGAAATTGAGATGTTGAGAACATCGGCTATCAATTCAGTCATTGAACGACGCGATACAATTGTCGTCGCTTCTGTTGCTTCGATTTACGGATTAACTGATCCTGATGAATATCGCAATCTTGTTTTTAATATTCGTATTGGCGAAACTATAAACCGAAGTTCTTTCTTTAAAAAACTTGTTGATGCTCAATATAAAAGAAATAACTTAGATGCTGTTCCTGGAAGTTTTCGAGTGCGTGGGGATATTATCGAAATTATTCCTGCTAATGCTGAAGCAAATAATGTCATTAGGATTGATACATTTGGTGATGAAGTTGAGAAAATTCAACAAGTTGACTTATTAAATGGTGAAATAAAACATTCATTTCATTCATATCCAATTTTTCCCGCTTATGATCATGCTTCTACGAGACAACGTATTAAAGAAGCCTGTGAAACGATCAAGGTTGAATTAGCTGAAAGAATTAAATTTTTTAAAGAGAATGACAAACCATTAGAAGCTGAGCGCATTGAGATTCGCACTAATCAGGACATGGAAAATATGCAAGAATTTGGCATGTGTCCAGGTATTGAAAATTACTCTCGCCATATCGATAAAAGAAAAGTTGGAGAAAGACCATTTTGTCTATTAGATTACTATCCAAAGGATTTTCTTCTTTTTGTTGATGAATCTCATGTCACTTTTCCTCAATTAAGAGGGATGTATAATGGTGATCGTTCACGAAAAACTAGTCTTGTTGATTATGGCTTTCGCCTTCCATCAGCTTTAGATAATCGACCTTTAAATTTTGAAGAATTTGAAAAAATAATGCCCACTGTTGTTTGCACAAGTGCCACTCCTGGTGATTATGAAATGCAAAAGAGTGATGGGCCTATTATTGAACAAATTATTCGTCCGACGGGCTTGTTAGATCCTCGTGTTGAGGTGCGTCCTACACGCGGACAAATTGATGACCTTCTTTCCGAAATTAAAAAGAGAATCCTTGCTCATGAACGAATTATGATTGTCACATTAACTATTCGCATGGCAGAAGATTTATCTTCATTTCTAAAAGAAAAAGGTATTAAAGTCGTTTATCTTCATCACGAGACTAAGACTTTAGAAAGAAGCGAGATTATCTATCAATTGCGTAAGGGAAAATACGATGTTCTTGTTGGCATCAATCTTTTGCGAGAAGGACTAGATATTCCTGAAGTCTCACTAATAGCGATTCTAGATGCTGACAAAGAAGGCTTTTTACGCAGTGCTCGCTCTTTGATTCAAATTACTGGTCGAGCTGCCAGAAATGAACACGGTTTAGTGATTATGTATGCAGATCATATGACTGATTCGATGAAGATTGCCATTGAAGAGACCAATCGCCGTCGCGA
>Ga0265294_10005228_pt1 | contig 15895 bp, 18 predicted proteins | sample MunlanPumphouse3_FD_192504 | JGI IMG/M metagenome (GOLD analysis project Ga0265294, IMG submission 192504) | Groundwater microbial communities from a municipal landfill in Southern Ontario, Canada - Pumphouse #3 | ecosystem: Environmental > Aquatic > Deep subsurface > Groundwater | place...
AAACAGACTTCCCATGATTGGAAATAAGAACTCTTTAAAATGATAATTAGGAAGTCTTCAGTGCTATGATAACTGTCTTTTGTGAAAATAATCAAAATTGGTCCGATTATAAATTCGGAACTAACATTCAGCAAATTGCTCAAAATGAAGGGATTGAATTACCGCATCCCATTTTAGGCGCACTTGTTAATAACAAAGTTCGCGATTTGAGCTATCGAATACACAAACCTTGTCAAATTTCTTTTTTCGACATTACCTCTGATTTCGGAAACGATATGTACAAGCGTTCCCTCTATTTTCTTTTATATAAAGTGGTAAATGAATTATACCCTGAAGCAACATTAAAAATATTGCACTCTATTGCCGGCGGTAAATATTGCGAAATTGACAATTTGTCAGCTCCACTTTCTCAACAACATGTGTCGGTAATTAAAGAAAAAATGCAAGAGTATATTGATGCCGATTTACCCTATAGACGTATTGAATTGCCTACGAATCAGGCACTTAAAGAATATCAAAAACACGGGCTGACAGAAAAAGCCAACCTTTTTAAATATCGGAAACGAATTTATACCAGCATTTATGGTTTGGGCGATACCATCAACTATTATTATGGATTCTTAATCCCGTCCACCGGCTATATTACCATTTTTAATGTGGAATTATATGAAAAGGGATTGCTCCTGAAATTGCCTTCCCAAAGCTACCCCGACTCGCTGAGTCCGACCTATCATCTTCCTAAATTATTCTCTATCTATCAGGAATATAAGAAATGGGCGCTCCAATTAGGCGTTCCTTATGTTACCGAAATGAACGATAAAGTTTTTGCCGGTGAAGTAGGCGATATCATCAAGATTACGGAAGCTTACCACGAAAAGAAATTTGCGCAAATTGCCGATGAAATTTTCGCCCATCCCGATGTGAAAATGGTACTTATCAGCGGTCCTTCGAGCTCCGGCAAAACAACTACTTGCAAACGCTTGTCCATTCAATTAGCTATTTTAGGTTATGATCCCGTTCAAATTTCTGTGGATGACTTTTTTGTAGAAAGAGTCAATACTCCGAAAGATGAAAAGGGAGAATATGACTTTGAATCGATAGATGCCATTGATCTAGAGCTGTTTAATAGTACATTGCTGCAATTAATGGACGGGAATGAAGTGCAACTGCCCACTTTCGATTTTGTGAAAGGGAGCAAAATATGGAACGGAAAGCGCGCGAAAATGAAACCCAAATCGATTCTTATTATTGAAGGAATTCATTGCCTGAATCCAAAACTAACGGAGAAAGTGTCGGACGATTTAAAATATAAAGTTTTTGTTTCGGCTTTGACTTCCATCTCCATTGATTCCCAAAACCCGATTCCAACGACAGATAATCGTTTGATTAGAAGAATGATACGTGATTATCAATATCGGGGTTATTCGGCATTGGATACATTACGAAGATGGCATAGTGTCCGAAATGGTGAGAATAAAAATATTTTTCCTTATCAGGAAAATGCAGACGTAATGTTCAATACTGCACTGATTTATGAGTTGGGAATTCTAAAACCATACGCGCTGCCCATCTTGCGCGATGTTCCGGAAACGGAACCCGAGTACGCCGAGGCAAGGCGTTTACTGAAATTCCTCTCTTATTTTAAAACCATCTCAAACAACGTTATTCCGGGAACTTCCATCTTAAGAGAGTTCGTAGGCGGTAGCCAATTTCATTATTAATATTGTAACATGATTACCCTTCATCATTACCAAGATATTTTTCAATTGGTATCTCAGAAAAAAAGCAATGAGATAATTACCGTTTTAGGTCCGACGGCAACCGGCAAAACGAAATTGGCGGTTCGACTTGCCCGTGATTTGAACGGAGAAATTATTAGTGCCGATTCGCGTCAGGTTTACAGAGGTATGGATATTGGTACCGGAAAAGATTTGTCGGATTATACGCTTGACGGGCAAACCATTCCGTGCCATTTGACCGATATCGCCGAACCCGGGACAGAATATAATGTTGCTCAATTTCAAGTAGCTGCTTACCAAGCAATAAAAGAGATTCGGGGTAGGGGAAGAGAGGTGATTTTGTGCGGGGGCAGCGGAATGTACATTGAAGCACTCTTGAAAGGCTATCGTCTCTCTCCCATCACTCGCGATGAGGAAGTTTTTGCTCAATTAAATGCAAAAACGGATGAGGAATTGACAGATATTCTCGCTTCTTTCGGACCGTTGCACAATCACACCGATACTTGCGAAAGAGAAAGATTGCTCAAAGCCGTTGAAATTGAACTATATTACCAAAAACATCCGGAATGGCGTGAATTGTCGCAACCTACTCCTTCGCTCATTATTGGGATTGCCGGCGACCGTGACAAAATTCGCGCAAAAATTACTTCCCGTTTGAAAGAACGTTTGGAACATGGAATGATAGAAGAAGTTCAAAATTTGATTGCGGCAGGGGCAAACCCTTCTCAGTTGATTAAGTATGGACTTGAATATAAATATGTTACACTTTATTTACAAGGTGTTTTGGATTGGAATACCATGTTCGAGAAATTGAATATTGCCATTCATCAATTTTCTAAACGGCAAATGACATGGTACCGCAGAATGGAACGCAATGGCATGAAAATTAATTGGGTAGAGGTTGGCTTTTGAGATATTTAAGGCATACTTGTAAAAGTCAAAAAAAAATATAAAATATATTTTTAATATTTACAAATTAATGTAAATTTGCCGCTTGAAAAATAATTAAGCGATGAATGAAAAATTGATGCAAATTTCGGGGTCTCCACATATTCATGGAGGCGATTCTGTAAAGAAAATCATGTGGGCAGTAGTGATAGCATTGCTACCGGCTTTTTTAGTCTCCGTATTCTATTTCGGTCTTCCTGTAATTATCTTAACTGTCGTATCTGTAGCAAGTTGCGTCGTTTTTGAATACTTGATACAGCGTTTTATGCTCAAAAAACCATGTAGCATTTATGATGGGTCTGCGGTGATTACCGGCCTGTTATTGGCTTTTAATGTTCCGGCAAATTTACCCATTCCTTTAATAATCATCGGGGCATTAGTGGCAATTGGAATTGCGAAAATGGCATTTGGCGGCTTGGGAAACAACCTGTTCAACCCCGCCATTACGGCCCGTATTTTTCTACTTGTCTCCTTCCCGGTGCAAATGACCACATGGCCTGTTGCTCGCCCCATCTGGAAATTGGGTGCTGACGTAGTTACCGGTCCGACGCCTCTCGGTATTCTGAAAGAAGCACCGGATAATGTTGCCGTTGATTCATTGATGCAAAACGGTCATTATGTTACGTCCGACCAAGTGATGCATCACATTCCTGACAATATTGATATGTTGCTCGGACAAATGGGCGGCAGCTTTGGTGAGGTATCCGCCATCGCTATCTTAATTGGTGCCATCTTCTTGCTGATACGTAAAGTAATCACTTGGCATATTCCGGTCTCATTCCTTTTAACTGCTTTCATCTTTGGAGGTATCTTTTGGTTAGTGGAACCAACGCAGTTTGCCAATCCTCTTTTCCATCTTTTGACCGGTGGTTTAATGCTGGGTGCTTGTTTTATGGCTACCGACATGGTCACTTCGCCTACCTCGCCTCGGGGAATGGTGGTCTTTGGTGTCGGGTGCGGCTTGCTGACCATTATTATCCGTTTATTTGGAGCTTATCCCGAAGGGGTTTCTTTTGCCATTCTGATTATGAATGCCTTGGTGCCACTCATTGATAAAGCTTTCAAACCGAAAGCATTTGGAGTCTAAATTTATTAGAAAACAAAAATTAAAAATATATTATGGCTAAAAAAGAATCAAACCTCCGCAATATGATTTTTTCGCTAACGCTCATTGTCCTTGTAGCGTCCGCAGCGTTGGCAGGAGTTTATGTCATTACAAAACCATCGATTGACGGACAACAAGTTGCCAAAACACAAGAAGCAATTAAAGCCGTATTACCCGGATTCTCAGGCAAAACAGAACGTGTTGCGATTAAATTACCGAACGATGCCGATTCCGTTTTTGTCAATTTGGCATATCAAGACGGAGAATTGTTCGGTGGTGCCGTTCAAACATACACCGATAAGGCTTTTAAGTCATATTTTAGTTTGATGGTAGGCTTTGATGCTGCCGGAAACATATTGGAAACCGAAGTGATTAAAATGGAAGAAACCCCCGGCTTAGGCGACAAAATCGATAAATCAAAATCCAATTTTTCGGAGCAGTTTGTGAAAATGTGTCCGGCAAATAATGAGTTTAATTTAAAAGTAAAAAAAGATGGCGGAACCGTAGATGCTATCACAGCAGCCACGATTTCTTCCCGTGCTTATTGTGATGCCGTTAATCGTGCCGCAGAAGCTTTTGATATCGTAACAAAGAAAGGAGCTAATAATGAGTAAAGTACGAATCCTAACGAAAGGTTTATTGAAAGAAAATCCTACTCTCGTTCTTATATTGGGGATGTGTCCGTCGTTGGCAGTGACCACTTCCGCCATGAATGGCTTAGGAATGGGGTTGGCAACCACTTTCGTGTTGCTGATGTCAAATCTCCTGATATCTTCTTTAAAGAACTTTATCCCCGATTCTGTGCGAATTCCTGCCTTTATTGTTATTATTGCCACTTTTGTTTCTATTGTAGATCTATTAATGCAAAGCTATCTACCGGCATTATCCGACAGCTTGGGACTTTTCATTAAGTTGATTGTCGTTAACTGTATTGTACTGGGGCGTGCCGAAGCTTTCGCCAGCAAAAACTCAGTCTTCGATTCCATGCTCGATGGTTTGGGAATGGGATTAGGTTTTACGCTGTCGTTGACACTGATTGGCATTATTCGCGAATTGTTGGGCAGCGGTGCCATTTTTGGACATACACTGATTAGCGGAGACGGAATTTTGATTTTCGTGTTGGCACCCGGTGCATTTATTGTGTTGGGCTTCCTGATAGCTTTGGTTCGCTATTTACAACGTAAAAAAAATTAATAATTTAAAAATACAACTACTATGGAATATGTATTAATGATTATTGGATGTATTTTTGTCAATAATATCGTTCTGGCTCAATTTTTGGGAATATGTCCCTTCTTGGGCGTTTCTAACAAAATCAACACCTCATTCGGAATGGGGGTCGCAGTTATTTTTGTTATGACACTCGCTACCTTAGTTACTTCCCTGATTCAAAATTATGTCCTCATACCAATGGATTTAACCTTCTTAAAAACAATTACTTTTATTCTTGTTATCGCTGCATTGGTACAAATGGTCGAAATTGTCCTGAAAAAAACAAGTCCCTCTTTATATCAAGCCTTAGGAATTTTTCTTCCTTTAATTACCACCAATTGCGCCGTATTAGGGGTTGCCATTGCAGTTACCGAAAAAGCAGGATTTACTATCTTGGACAGCGTAGTCTATACCGCTGCTACCGCTATCGGTTTTACATTAGCCATTGTTATTTTTGCCGGATTGCGCGAACAAATGGACTTGGTTAAAATCCCCAAAGGAATGCAAGGCGTTCCCATTTCTCTAATTACTGCCGGAATCCTCGCGATGGCTTTTATGGGGTTCTCCAATTTGGTTCCTTCTTTTTAATTTTTATATGTTATGAAACGTTTTGCCCTTTTGTCCCTGATCGTTTTATCAAGTTTGTTCTCCTTTTCACAAAAAAATGTAGTGCCTTTACCGGCAGACAGTGGTATGGCAACTACCGGAAACTATTTCTATTATGCCCTGCCTAAAACTGCTTTTAAAGTTGATGTAGTCGTCAATAAAACTACACAAATGAAAGGTTATTATGGAGAATATGCGGAAAAATTGCTCGGACTAACCAATATTATTAAACAGAATAAAACATATTTTGAACTGAAAAGTGTGCATATTGAGTCGATCATTTTGCCAGATGAAAATTTCCAATATGCCGTTGAACTTTCTAATTGTCAAGTGAAAAATGGGGCATTAGCGCAAATTTATGCGTATCGCGACAGCCTGTCACAGCAAGTAACGGAAAGTTCCTACACGGTGCAGACAACAGCCATCCCCGACTTTTTTCGCTATTATTCCGATTTATCCTACATGGACAAGGAAAATAGTTATGTGGAAACGCAAATTATTGATGGTGTTGTGCGACAAGTGCCGGCTACGACTACTCAAAAAGTGACCAAAACCGATGAACAAAAAGCATTGCAAGCCGCCGACTTCATCGCTAAAATCCGCGATGACCGCTACGCCATTTTGACCGGAGAACAGGAAGTCGCCTATTCTAAAGAAGCGATAGAAGAATTGGTGAATCAGCTCAATAACTTAGAAAAAAATTATATTCAACTTTTTACAGGTTTTACTATTAATGATGAAATACACTATTCGTGGGTCGTTTCTCCTTTAGATACATCAGACTTGAGGCTCTCTCTGTTTTCCGTTTCTGAAAAATCAGGTTTTTCTACATGTACGAAATCCGCGAAAGACGACGAAAATTACTATTTAAACATAAAACCTCAGTTTTCTTATCAGAAATGTCAAGATTTCGCAGCTGAAAGAAAAAGTTTGAAAAAGTACAAAGATAATAATGGCTATCGTATTCGTCAGGCTGTTCCGTGTTCTGTTTCAATTGAACAAGGAAAAAACACCATTTTTAATTCGGGAATTTACTCCATTTATCAGTTCGGGAAAATTGAAACCCTCCCCATTCGGCAAGATAATTGGGACATTTGTAAATATATGATAATTTTTTAATGATGAAAGTAATTAATAATTCTGTTTATTGTGTTGTATTGGTGATTATTCTGTTGCTAACTTCGTGTGGCAATGGTGAAAAGAAAACCGAGGAATTGTCGTTAACCGATAGAATGACTGAACTTGCACAAAAGTATGTAAAACAGGAATTGGAAAAACAGATGAACATTACCGGATTGGATTCGATTCGGGTAGTAAAAATCGACACCGTTGATAAATATGAATATATCTGTGTTGTGCAAGATATACTGCCTAAAATGAGAACAGATGCCATGATGAATTATCAAGTTGCATTAGAGCAATCGGACAGTGCCAAAATGAAAGAATTGGAAATTGAAATAGATGAAATGGAACAAGTTACGAATTTTTACGAGGAAACTAAATCTAATACATCGGAAAAGGACAAAACCTTGTTTTTGTACCTGATTACTGCCAATTATTATGCAAAAAGCGGAATCGATTCATTCTATTTCTTCGTAACACCTGATTATAAAATATATATTTTAGACCCGTTTGATACATCTCTTTTAGAAAAATAGCTCACGATTTCCCGTTGTTCGCTGATTTGTCATCTTTTTTGTTATTATTTGTATTTTTTTGCTTTTATACCTTGACAAACGCTTTTTGAAGTTGTATTTTTGCGCACTCAAAAATAATAGAATGAAATTATCACAATTTAAGTATCATTTGCCTCAAGAAATGGTAGCGTTGCACCCGACAAAAGAACGCGATCAGGCAAAATTAATGGTTTTAAACCGTAAAAATCAAACAATTGAACATAAAATTTTCAAGGATATTCTTGATTATTTTGACGAAGGCGATTTGTTTGTGACGAACAATACAAAAGTTTTTCCCTCTTTATTGTATGGCGAAAAAGAGAAAACAGGTGCCAAAATTCGAGTTTCCTTGTTGCGCGAATTGGACGAAGAAAGCCGTTTGTGGGACGTTTTGGTTGACCCTGCCCGAAAAATCCGTATCGGAAACAAGTTATACTTTGGCGATAATGGCGACTTGGTAGCAGAAGTGATTGATAATACCACTTCGCGTGGCAGAACACTTCGCTTTTTATTTGATGATAATCATGATGCCTTTAAGTTGAAATTACGCGAGTTAGGCTCAACCCCGATTCCGGAAGACATTCAGCGCCTGCGCGAAATTATGCCCGAAGATGAAGAAGATTATCAGACCATTTATGCTAAAAATGAAGGTGCCGTTGCCGCTCCTACTGCCGGCTTCCACTTTAGCCGCGAATTAATGAAAAGATTGGAACTGAAAGGTGTTGAGTTCGCCGAACTCACTTTACACGCCGGTTTGGGGAACTTCAGAGATATTGATGTAGAAGACCTGACCAAACATAAAACAGATTCCGAATCGATGTTCATTACTGAGGAATGCTGCCAGAAAATTAATGATACCAAAGACCGACATCATCGCGTGGTGGCTGTCGGAACCACGACCATGAAAGCATTAGAGTCTTCGACTTATACAAACGGACACGTGAAACCCTACGAAGGTTGGACTAACAAATTTATCTTTCCTCCTTACTCTTTCTTGGTTTCGGACGCTATGGTTACCAATTTCCACGCTTCGCAAAGTCCGATGTTAATGATGGTTGCCGCTTTTGGCGGTTACGACTTAGTTATGAAAGCATATAAAGAAGCTCTCGCCAATAACTATCGCTTTTTGACCTTTGGAGATGCCATGCTGATTATTTAATTCAGCTACTTGTTATCTGTTGAATGAATCTCTTTTTCCAATGAATCATACCATAATTCGCCGTATTTCCGAATTAACGGTTCTTTGAGGAATTTGTAGAGGGGAATTCCCACTTCTTTCCCTTTTTGGCAAGCACTATCGCAAACCAACCAGCGATGGTAATTTAAAGCATCATAATCCGGTAATTTCTTGATTCTGATAGGATAAAGGTGACATGAAATAGGCTTTTGAAAAGCGATTTCATGGTTTAAAAAGGCTTTTTCAATCGCACACTTGGCAATGCCCTCTTCGTAATATACAAAAGCGCAGGCTTCGTCTTCCAACAACGGGGTGACAAAATCACCGACGGGGTCATAGTCAAAAGTGCCGTTTTTATCGACTAATGCTATGCCCTCGTCGGTCATATATTTTTTAAAAATAGGATAATTATCTTCCAAATCTCCGATTTCGTCCGGCTCAATAGGTGCACCTAAATCCCCTTCAATGCAACACATGCCGCCGCATTGAGCCAAATCACAACAGAACGAATCGGTGATTAATTCTTCCGATACCAATACGTTTCCGACAATCAGCATACGATTATCCGAGGCGTTTTAATTGAACGGTGAAGTGTCGCATAAGTTCGGCTTCCCAAGTAATTTCCAAACCACGGGTAATGGTTTCGCGACGGTCATAAACATTTTTCAGAGCCACGGCGATAACGTCCATGTGATTGTTGGTATAAACGCGACGCGGGATGCAGAGACGGAGCAAATCCAAACCGTTGAAGCGATTTTGACGTGTTACTGGGTCACGGTCTGCCAAAAGATAACCGATTTCGCAAGCGCGGATGCCGGCTTCAAGGTACAATTCGCAAGTCAGCGTTTGAGCAGGGAACTCCTCTTTCGGAACGTGGGTCAACACGCTATCGGCATCAACAAAAATGGCATGACCACCGGCAGGACGTTGGTAAGGAATACCGAATTCATCCAATCGTTGTGCCAAATATTCCACTTGTTTGATACGGGTTTGCAGCATGTCAAATTCCGTGTTTTCGTCCAAACCAACTGCCAAAGCGTTCATATCGCGTCCGTTCATTCCGCCGTAAGTCAAATAGCCTTCAAAAGGAATGCAGAAAGCCTTGCAACCGTCAAACCATTCTTGTTTGTTGGTGGCAATGAAACCGCCCATATTCACTAAACCATCTTTTTTGGCACTCATCGTCATGCAATCGGCATAAGAGAACATCTCTTTGGCAATTTCTTTAATGGTTTTATTTTCGTAACCTTTTTCACGGGTTTTGATAAAATAGGCATTTTCGGCAAAACGGGCGGAATCCATCACTACAGGAACGCCGTATTTATGACATAATGCGCTGATTTCTTTAATATTAGCCATTGATACCGGCTGTCCACCTACGGTGTTGTTGGTTACGGTCAGGACGATAAATGGTACATTTCCTCTGTTTTCTTCTAGGATTTTTTCCAATTTTTTAGGGTCTGCATTGCCTTTGAAAGGAATTTCCAATTGCGTATCTTTGGCTTCGTCAATCGTGATGTCAATAGCGAAAGCTTTACGGGATTCAATGTGACCTTTCGTAGTATCGAAGTGGGCGTTGCCAGGGATAATGTTTCCGGGTTTAACCAAATAGGAGAAGAGAACGTTTTCGGCTGCGCGTCCTTGGTGAGTGGGAATAACAAAATTGAAGCCTGTGATCTGCGTCACGGCATCTTTGAATTTAAAGAACGAATTCGCGCCGGCGTAGCTTTCGTCTCCCAGCATCATGGCAGACCATTGACGGTCGCTCATGGCGCCGGTACCGGAATCCGTACATAAGTCGATATATACTTGTTCTGCCTTTAACATAAAGATATTGTTATGGGCTTCTTTTAACCATTGTTCACGCTCTGCACGTGTACTTTTGTGGATGGGTTCCACCATTTTAATTTTCCAAGATTCTGCGAAAGGTAATTCCATAATATTGTTTATTAATTATAATTTATTTTTTTGATTTATCAGGCTGATTATTAGATAGTTGTACAGCATCTTTATCTTTTTGAAGCAATGTCATGCACTTAGGGCAGCTTCTGCACACCACCGTATTAGCATCTGCTACAATGATTTTTACTTCTTTTCCATCTTCTCCATAAAATTTCCATTCGCCCGTGCAACAACCGGTTTGGTCATAATGACCTAACTGGGCAAGTTGTCCGTTTTCGTAATACACTTTTTCTTCGCCGACAGAAATCCCCAAGCGATAATTGGCAATGACTTGTAATTTGCCGTTTCTGTGGTAGGCTTTCCAAACGCCGTCGCGCAGACTGTCGTTTCTGATACTGCCTTCTATGTACTTTTGTTTCAGTCCGTTACTCTGTGTTACGTCGTTATCGAAATAAAATACTTTTCGGATCAGTTCATCGGTAACGTTGCCATTTTCGTCCACGCGATAGAAGTTTACTTCGTTGGGTGCGCCGCTGGGGTAGGTAGATTCCACTTTGCGACCCGCAATGGTATCATCGGGGTCAATGACGCGCACGGTATCTTTTAAGTTCTTTTGGTCGTTGTTATGGTTGCAGGCAACTGAAAAAAAGATAATTATTGCCAAAAGTGAGATAGAAATGAGTCTGGTTTTCATTAATTATTTTCTTTGTTTTTAAACGGTTTATTCAGTTCAAACAGAACTTCTTCCGTAATGTCTTTGGTTGGATCTTTATAAATCATGAAAGGAACATCTTTTTGATAGGTAAGGATATACGATGCGTTTCTTTTTTGATTGATTCGAGCAGCAACATTTTTAACAGAATCAAGCATTCGGTTGTTGGCCTCATATTGACGATTACTGAGGTCTTCAATGGCTTGTTGATAATCGGCTTCTAACTTTTGTGATTCGGCTTCCAGTTGTGAGCTTGTGTTCTGAACTTGTGTTTCGGTTAAGATACCTGCCTGATAATTTTTTTGGAATTGAGCATATTTTTGTTGAAAAGCACTCTGACGCGCACTGAAAGCTGCCTGTTGTTTATTCTGTTCGGCTTCCAATTCAGCTTTGAGTTGCTCCATCAGCAAATAGTTGGCATTGATGGAATCTACGTCAATATATAATACTTCGCCGGTACCGGGCTTATTCGAACAAGGAGTCGGGACGAATGCTTCTGTTGCCTCTGATTTGTTGCTTCCCCAAAAGTGCAGAATAAACAACGCAACCACTGCAAGGAGCAGTATTCCCATTAAAATCCAAGTCCCACATTGACAGAAAGAATGTGTGTGGTTACACTTTTTCGGAGTGTTTTCACACGTATCAGAATTTTCTTGATCCTTTTTGATAAAAATGTTCTCTTCCTGCCACCTGTTTTGGTCGGTAATATTTGTACCGTTTTCATTGTTTAAATTCTCTTCCATTCTTCTTCGTTTTTTTTGTATGTTATTGTATTTCTGAAATTTATACTTATCTTTTGGAATAATTGATTCCCCCAAAAATAATCGTGCAAATATAACTATTTTTTTGAATGAGTGTTCACTGAGAAATGAATTTTTTTATTAATTCCTGTCCTGTAAAAGTGTAGTTTTGCGTCAATCATGCCATCTTCCGCAATTTATCCTTGCAATTCGCCACTCCGCAGGCGCGTCGGAAAAGTTCCGATGAGGAGTGATTTTTTGATTTTTATCAAAAATTTCGCACTTTTTTATGATAATATTTTTATTTACTATTTGGGCGTGTCGGCTACGCCGCCGGCGCCCGGCTGCAAGTCCGCAGCCGCCGGTCGTGTGCTCGCAACGGTGCCAAAGGAGCTCCCTTCGGTCGCTCTTTGGCACCGGCGGCACATCGTCCGCCGGCTTTGCGGGCTTTCCGCCTCAGCGCCTCACGCCGCGGGGGGAACGTGCACCCCGCTTAGCCCGCCAATCACATCAGCTTGAACATCACTTACATCCCTATGTCACACGGTTTTATGTATCTGTTTGCCATTATTGACGTGGATTCCCGCTATGTGGTCAGTTGGAGTTTGAGTAACACGATGTGGCTGAATGTGTTGCTCTGTCATCGCCGATGCCATCACTACGCCCGGAAAACTAGAAATTATCAATAGTGACCAAGGCACTCCATTCACTTCAAATGAATATATCAATTGATTGATAATCAATGACATAAAAATTGGCATGGAGGTCGTGAACCTGCTTTGGAGGAGATCTTCATTGAACGATTGGGCGGATTGTATAACAGGAATATCTATATCCGCGTTGAAAAATAAAAAAAATGCAACAAAAGTATTAAATGTATGAAATTAAAATGTAATTTTGCACTGTTTAACCAGCAAGGACGAATCGCTATCACTTTGAATAACAATGGTCTGAAGAATGGGACGCACTATAAATGTTCTATCTTTGTTGGGTCAATAAAACGTTAGTGGTAACTTATGACAGTCCGAGAAAGCAGTATATGAAGCAAATATTTTTACATATCATTCTTCTATTCAGTGCGTCTGTATATGGACAGACGAACAAGAATGATTATAAATATAAAAGTTACGACAGTATTGTTATGCAGACTTTTGACGACTACACACATCAACTTGACCTCAATACAGCTAAAAATCTCGACACTATAATCATAACAGGACAAGCAACCATAAAAGCGGAAGATGCAAAAGAACTTCATCAAATAATCAGACAAAAAGACTCCTATGGAGAAAGTCAAGCAATGACCCCAGTCTATGATTTGAAGATAATATTTTACAAGAATGGGAAAGTAAAGGAAGAAGTACAAATCAGTTTATGGACGAACAACCTTATCTCGACTTTTCCATTGAAAGTTCAACGACAAGGAGAGTGTATGTGCAGTGGAAACGGAGGATATTGCTGTACCGAAGGAGGAATAAGTATGAGATTTAAAAAATATTTGCTAGACCTATTGGATAAATATAATTTACCTACTGACAGAGAAGAAATTTTAAACTTTGGACAATGAAGGCAGCCACGAACAGGCGTTTGGCTCAATGGCGGGTGAAGTGGTAAATTGAACATTCTAACTCGCACCAACTTTTATGTTGTATTGATAGTTTTGTGCTCCGAAATCAGCCACAACACCAAGCCGCAAAACGTTGGCGTTTATTGTAAAAACCGTACGCACAGAAAGATAATTACTAAATGAAAGAATATGAAACTTATTAATCCGGATAAAATAATCGCATTACTATTTTTTGCATTGACAGTTTTATTTTTGGTTGTATCTATGATAGATCAAACCTTCTTTGAATGGGTTTTTGATAGACACCACAATCAATGGAGTTGGTATATAAGACCAATTTTTTTAATACCATTTTGTTTTTTTGCATATAAGCGAAGCTGGACAGGGATTTCGATCACTGTATTCTGCCTTTTTACAAGTATGTTCTGGTTTAATAGACCAGAAGTAGTAAGCGACAACGTTAAGACATTTATGCAGTTTGAAAAAGACTGGCTATATGGAGAATGGAATTATAAAAAAGTAATCTTAATAACTACGGTTCCAATCTCATTTTTTGCATTAGGACTTGCTTTCTGGAAACGTAGTCTAATTATGGGACTCGGTGTGATAGTATTGATGGCAACAGGAAAGATAGTTTGGAGTATTCAAAACGCAGGAGAATCAGGCAAGTCTATTATTATTCCTGCAATACTTGGATTACTAATTTGCAGTGGACTAATTTATTATGGATTTAGAAAACTTGAACAAAAAAAACAACAAAACGATAACAAGCGTTAAAGTTATTTGCCGGTGCAGTATGCCTTTGAGTGGCACAGCTCGTATCAAAAGTAGTTGTCACTTGATAGGAAACTGCTTCGAAATCGGCAACTAAACATACCTCTGTCCGTTGGGTGCTATGCAAGACAGAATTTCTGATATCAACAAAGCGTGAATATAAAAATAACATAAATGGACTCAGATTTATTCTCATTTCCGATTGGATACCATTGTTTTCATAAAAAGCAACTCTTTAATTATCAACTTAACAGATGGCACTCATTAGGGTATTTATCATGTGATGACTTGAAAACAGCAGGGAAAAAAATCAAAAAATTCGATGAATGGAAACCAGTAATGATAGAGCAGGCCGATAGCAAATTGAAATCCGGAAAATATATTGAAGCTGCTTTTTTTTATCGTGCTGCCGAATTTTATACACTATATGGAAAAGATAGTAAGGAAGAGCTTTACGATAAGTTTGTTGATTTGTTTTATTCCCACATGCCAATTGAGGGGGTGCAGCTTGATACAGTGCCATACAACGAATCATCCCTCCATGTTTTGAAGATGTCTGAAAAGACCGAAATTAAAAAAGGTACAATTATTCTGCACTTTGGCTTTGATTCATTTATTGAGGAATTTTATTCAATAGCTTGGTATTTCACAATTCACGGATACGAAGTAATAGCATTCGATGGTCAGGGACAAGGGAAGACCATTAAAAAGTATAATATTCCTTTCGACTTTGCATGGGAAAAACCGGTAAAGGCTATTCTGGACTTTTACAAAATTTCTGAAGCTGCTTTAATAGGGATGTCTCTTGGCGGATGGTTGTGTTTAAGGGCTGCCGCTTTTGAACCCCGAATTAAATTGGTGATTTCTTCAGGTGGTGCGTATGATTATTATAAAATTCCGCCTGCAGTAGCCCGTTGGCTTATGGATTTCTTTAAAAAATACATGAGAGAGGGCTCAAATAAAGTTGCACTGAAAGGAATTGAAAAAGGAGGTATGGAAGCTTGGAGAAACAGCAATATTATGTACATTACCAAAATTAACATTCCAATGGATGCATTTGAATACGCATGGCAGATGAATGGCAAGAATTTACATACAGATAAAATTAGGCAAGATGTAATGGTGATTACTGGTAAAGATGACCATTTTATTCCGTTTAAACTGCATACGCCTATGATAAAATCATTGTCGAATGCTAAATCCGTTACAGATATTGTATTTACAAAAAAAGACCATGCAAGTAATCATTGTTCGATAGGAAATATAAAACTTAGTCTGGATACAATGATAAATTGGCTTGATGAGAAAATAAAAGAAAAATAATGCACGAACGCACAACACGCGGTATAGCCAATAAGGGTATAATGCTCCCCCCAATTTAAGCCAACGGGTAAAGTGGCTATCTTTGCACAAAATTTAAAATAATAAACAATTCAAAGAAGACAAGCCGTCGTAAATATACGGCAGAGTAGAAGGCATAAGTTGTCTTGGAGGAAGTGCAAGAACGTCAAACGGTTTTATGTATCTGTTTGCCATTATTGACGTGGATTCCCGCTATGTAGTCAGTTGGAGTTTGAGTAACACGATGTGGCTGAATGTGTTGCTCTGTCATCGCCGATGCCATCACTACGCCCGGGAAACTAGAAATTATCAATAGTGACCAAGGCACTCCATTCACTTCAAATGAATATATCAATTGATTGATAATCAATGACATAAAAATTGGCATGGAGGTCG
>Ga0265294_10005229_pt1 | contig 15894 bp, 16 predicted proteins | sample MunlanPumphouse3_FD_192504 | JGI IMG/M metagenome (GOLD analysis project Ga0265294, IMG submission 192504) | Groundwater microbial communities from a municipal landfill in Southern Ontario, Canada - Pumphouse #3 | ecosystem: Environmental > Aquatic > Deep subsurface > Groundwater | place...
ATGGAGGGGCAGAGTGACAACGGTACTGATAGTTATAGGGTTATATACTTTGCAATTTGTGACTTAGCCTTCTCGATTCCGGCAGACCATTCATCCTCGTTATCTGGTAAATCGTCGAATAGCTTTTGCATTGCTTTTTCAAAAAGTGGATTCACACGAAGTTCAACAATTCTGCTGAACGTAGTTTCAGGCCAGTCTCCCTCTTTCGGTTTTGGAAGAGTGTGCTCAGTGAGTTGCCCCAATAATTTCTCCAGTTCGACAGGAGCAAAAGTTAAATTTGCAACTAATTGATTTTCAATGTCAAAAACTTGAATATTGGTCGTTGGAATTTCCTTCTTTTCAATTTGAGAAATAAATATATGTAAGGCGTATAGGATTGTTTTTCGATACTTAGAATAAATTTCTTTTTGAAGGATTACGAATTTTTGGCCATTTCCAAAAATCATCTCTTTTCGCTCTGCTTTGAACGTTCGTTTGACATACTCGAGCACGATGGCAGCTTGTTTCCTCTCTCTATCAAGTTCAAAACTACGAACTCGCATCCATCTTTCTTGCAATAATGCATCAAGCTTTGCCTGAATCTCACTTTTTTTTGGGATGCGTGTTGTGCGGACTTTTGCGTAAAATTTAGGGTTGTTTACAAGAAAAATATTTAATCCCATTTCTAAAATCCAAATTGCCTTTTCACATGCCTTTATGTACTTTCTGAACTCATCTTCAGAGAAAATACGCTCACCGTCTCGCTTGCCACTATGTGGATCAACAAAATACATCTTTATCTTATCGTTTTCTAAAATTTCCCACGAATCATGACCTCCACCTGCATTGCGGATTCTTATATCAATTGCTCCTATTAGATCGGGCAAACGCCCAAATGTGAGTGTGGTCGTTATTCCCTTAATTGCATAATATTTTGCTCCCGCACTTACGTGCACAAAACTATCGGGAGACTTAGCTTTTGATTTCTTTTTCACAACCTTAACGACAAAAAAATAGGGAATTGTTGACCATAGCCTGAACTCGCTTTCAAATAATGTTTTGTGTTTCTCCAGCATACCCGCAAATCTGCTTTCAACACTTTGATTTTCGCGATCAACTTCTACCCTCTCCGAAGCAGTACTCATACGAGTATGAGAGTCAAATGCAGCAGAGACTAGTTCTCCCATCATATTTGAGAACTCCGATTCACAAGATTTAACCAATTCATTGCAGAGGTATTCAACCATTCTCACCTTATTCATGTCATTTAATGTGACTCCTAATGCCCATCCTGAAAATGCTTTGCTAAGCAAAATGCCAAATTCTTCGTCTTCAAGTTTCGTCTTAATTAACGGCTTTATAAGCCTGTCATAATGTACGTGTTTCATTGGCATTGAAATATCCATTTTTTCATTTTGTAAAGTCGCGACTAGTTTACACTCTCTGCATGACCAAACCTACCGAAACCGCCAAACAGTTCATTGCCCGAAAGTGCAGCGAGTTCGAGCGAGCACTGGAGCGTGAGAAGCCGATCATGATGAAGGATATCGGACGAAAGGGCAGACATGCTTTTCTTCGGGAAGCGTGGACGTTCCACGTCCAGCATAATCTGCTGGAAAAGGTGCTCCTGATCGAACGGCTCAGGAAAGTCGGGACGGACGGAGAGATTGTGCATAAGCGTTCCCAGAAAGCGGGAGAGATCGAGTACCGGATTGGCTATTACATCGTGGGCAAGATCGGCAGAGCACACGGCAGGTGGATATGGGGACAGTTTTGCCTCCTCGCACCTGAAAAGGACTTCAAAGCTCTGCTACGCAAAGCAGAGCGGGAAGGTACGATCAGATGATATGCACCGATGCAAAGCGATCACGATTGCTTGTGAGGTACTCGTAATAAAGCAGAGCGGTGTCCGTATCCCGCAGGGCATATACTCGACAAACAATCAGAGATGAACGAAGAACTTGCCCCACCTTCATTTCACGCCTTCTAACATCAAGAGCGACATGCGACCCTTTGGGAAGAATCTCTCTCAGTAACATACCTTGGTTATCTTCCAGTTGGGGAAGGGATACGATCGTGCCGTTTTGTTCTCTGCTCACGGCTAATACGCCTCACCTCATCCTTCCAACAAGGGAAGTCTCCTGCATAGATCACAGTGCAATCTACGAGTATACACGCATCTAAAATGGTTCGAGCAGAAAACTGTCGGGGGAGCCAACCAGTGAGCTGCAAGCCTCCTACAAGGGCTTATTGCTACGTCTAAAAGGTGCAGCCTCCGGTTCATTGCAAGCCAGCGAATGGACGGAGGAGAATGGATGAGCAATCTGTCATACGTCTCATTCTTGAGATTCCTTACAATAACATGTGGTCCTCCTGTATTGATTTTTAACTGAGAAATCATCACAGAATTCAACGCCGCCTGTCGCAAGTTTTTGCGCGAATATTTTTTGGGCTTGTGAAACGCTGTCTGCATCATGAAGAACAGCAGCAGCATCAGCCAATGAATATTGTGAATGAACCGGAACAACGTGCGTAGTGGAATATATGGGGATGAGCCCGACTTGCTCTTTTTCCGACAGATCAATATTCAAAGGATTTGCGATTCTTAACTGAAACGGGAATTTCATATGTTGATTGCCGAAATGACAGGATACCGTGAGTAGCAACCTGTCATGAATACCGGAGAGAATACTTTTTTCACTGAGCAGCTCTCTTGTTCTTTCGCGGAGAATACGATAGAAACCCGGCGCATCAGAATCGGGGATATCCTCGATGAACACACCATCGGAAGAGAGTAATTGCGCTACCTTCTGAAAGAGCATATGTCTGGATTCCAGGAAGTGGTCCGAGCTTGTAGGATCAAATATTTCTGAGGTCACGGATCGTAGTGAGAGAATGATGGAATATGTTCTGTCGAATTCCTGCGTTAAAAAATCTCCCAAGTGATAGTGCACACGACAATCGGAGGTATCGATACCTTCCGCTTTTCTCTTTGCCATCGACATATTTTCGGCAGAAAGTTCATTTAAATGAATTTCTCCTATACCTAGTTTTTTACATAGTTCGATTTGTATGTCCAGTAGCCTTCCCTGGCCGCAACCAATGATCAATAGAGCTTTTTCTTTTGTATCTAAACGGATATTTTCTACATATTGTCGGAGCTGATGAAACTGATTTGCCAAATAGAAGGTGTCAGTCAGAACCGCAGATTCCTGAAAATTAAACGTTTCGCAGTCCTTCTCAAAACTGACAGGTCTGCCTGCATAGGCATTTTGCAGCATGGTGCGGTAGTCGTCGATCGGCAACCCTTTTCTTCCCTGGAAGATTGCATCTCTCGCCTTTGTCAGGTTTTCCACTTCAAGCCTGTAATCATTGGGTGATTCCATGATGGGCAATTATATCGCGTTGTAATCTACAGTGTAATCAAAAGGTTTTTTCCCGATCCTCATGTTTAATATTTTCTGGTAAGGCAGAACGACCAAGGCTACTGCATTTGGCTTAACAGACGAATGTTTCGATAGCAGTTGAAGCAGTTCTTCCCTGACATATCCCCCGGATCCCATAGGCACACTGCCGCTCCCCTGAGGCATGGAAAAGCTGAATGAAGGTTCGCAAAAGTAGTAAAAATCCGCAGTGACTCCTAGCTCCACAACCCGTTGCAATAAATATGAATAGATCGTTTGCATGAATGAAATGACTTCAGGCAGCGATTGATCGACAAGGACGATTTCAGCATGCGTCTTTTCGCGGCGTTCCTTTTTGTTCCTGTATGTTTTCGATATCGTATAAATCGGTTCGATGTTGCTCATGAGGTTCTTTATAAGAATTGCCGTTGTGTGACTACAAAGCATCAATCTTTTTGCTTTTTCACTATCTCTCGCATATCCAAATCTCTGCTCGTGCAAATGAGAAATTGCATCATCGTGTTCAATCGGATGTTGTTTGTGTCCATGCTCTCCGCTGACGTATACGACGTTTTTCTGTGTTCGTACAGGAGAATACTGCGGAAATTGCAGTACATCGAACACTTGGTGTTCCGTCATGACTACCTCGGGAGGAACCCTTCTGATGCCAAAAGCCTGCATGATCTTGGAAATATCTTCTTCCAGGGCAGTGCCAGGGTGAATCCCATACGCGCAAGGCGGCCGAGGGACAATGTCCGCATTGAATGTATCTGATGAAGACATGGCAGCAAATGCTACCAAAAATGACAATGATTACAAATTGATATTAAATACAATGAAGATAAGTATATTTACTGCTGTATCCATCGTGAGTACCATGTGCCCCTTTTGAGATATTGTCATGCCACTTGTTTCCATTCCAGATACGGAACTGAGAGCTTCTACAGCTGATTACAAAGACCAGCTTAAATGCCGAAATGCCAATGGGGATAAAATCGAGTTGCTCGATGCAGGTCGTCTTGATTTATTTTCGATCACCGGAATCCGTAGGCAGATCGATCTCCTTCGCGGGGATACGAGAGAAGTACCAGACTATGCATCCATAGCAATGACAAAATTTGATGATGCTCCTCATAAACCAACTGCAGCAGTGACAACATCGGAAGAGCAGGGCTTTTCCGAATTATTCACCGATGAGTTCATCACAAATGTTTCTCACTATTTTGGCCGTACTATTCATCTGTGCCTTAAGGGAAATTGTTTGACCATTGATTCTGATGAGCCATTTCTAACTTCTGCGTTCCTCAGGGTAATGATTGCGGATTTTTTCGATGCGCAATTGATGTCGCAAGTCCGGATTGAAGCATCTTCTGATGTTATACACAACCTGCGCGCATGTCCAAAGACCTGTTTCCTGAAGAGATGTGCGATACAAAGCCATCTTGGCATTGAGCTCAATAATGATGAAATCATCGAAGCATTGGCAGCATATGGATACACGAATGTCCGTGCGGGAGAGACCGATATAACCGCCAATGCTCCAGTATTCAGGATTGATGTTACGTCTTCCAGCGACGTCCTTGAAGATATATGTAATTTCAATATCCATAAGATGAAGCCTGGCAAGACTGTAACCGTACCGCAATACAGATCAGATGCCGCACCTTACAAAACACAAGACGTTGAATTTGGGAGAAGAATAGCATTGCAAGGGTATAAAGAAGTGAGATTACCAAGCCTATTAACTTGCGCGGAAACATTGGATCCGGGTTCGATCGGGATGCTGGTTGATGATCAGAAGGGAAACCCACGGCTTACTTACAGACAATCACTCTTCCATTCACTGATAGACTATGAAAGGGGGAGGCAACACATCAGGTTGCCCCATCGAATTTTTGAGATAGGACTGGTGTCGGCAATGGAAGGTTTTCGCACGCATCTGGCCTTGATAGCGGTGGATCAGAAACTTGATATCAATGAACTGTATTTTGTCCTATATCACGCAATGGACGTTACGTACGATCAGAGAATTTCCCTGGCCCACGGCTCCGACAATCGATTTGAGGACGGGGGTTTTGAGATCATCTCTTGCGACGGCCAGGTCATGGGGATACTCGGAGTAGTATCAAAGGATGTAGCCAAAACATACAGACAGCGATTCAAAACAGGGTTTGCAGAACTATCTCTTCCCAATACATAGCCATGAGCTTTTCGCTTACAACAAAACCATCCATTGAGAATGTGGTGAAAAATCCTGTCGTTCTCGATGGGATCGGGTTCCATACCGGAGAAAGAAATGTGGTTAGGCTTGAACATAATCGCAATGGTGATGGATTGTTTGTGGTTCAGGGGCAAGAGCGATACAAGATTCACCCTTCTGCAGTTTCTACGAAACAACGAACATCATCAATCGTTGAGGGCGATCGAATGATCGCGATGACCATTGAGCATTTACTTTCCGCATTATATGCACTGAAGATTCGAAACTTGCTTATTGCGTTTGAAAAGGGCAATGAAATTCCGATACTCGACGGCTCCGCAGCAAGTTACATGCAGCGTATTGAACCTGAAATTGGACCAGTGCAAAAAGAGGTTGATGTTCTTGAAGTGGATGAAACGGTCCGGCAAGAAGCGCAAGGTGATGCTGACAGGTTTATTCAGATAGAACCTGCGGATTCCGATGTCCTAAGTATCCGATCAACCGTTTCCTATCCTGACAGCAGGATACGTCAACAAGAACAGTGTTTTCATTTCGGTTCATTGGAAGAATATCGGAGAGAGATAGCATGTGCGAGAACTTCTTTTCCGTTTACCATAGAATCAGCAGCGGCTATCGAACAGACAAGGGCACGGCTGAAAGGTGCAATTTTTTCCGGTGAACTGAAAAATGTGAATGTATATTCCTCCTGGGATACAGATGGAACTCGGTACGAAAATGAGGTTGCACGGCACAAGATACTGGATTTCCTGGGCGATATGAAAGTGTTGAACATTGAGCTTTCTCCGCACATTTCCGTCCAGCTGTTTCGGACGGGGCATGCCATTAATAACGCACTTGCACGCCGTATTTCCGCATCACTTTCGTAGCATGAATAATTCCTGCTCCAATTTTGCAGATCGCTGTGATCTGTATATCTGCAACTTCCCATACAACAAATTCGGGATCATCGAAACGAGAGGCGCAAAAAATGCGGCACTACCCATGATCATGTACTCATTTATCCATGATACATGCGATATTCGCCTGGGAAACGTTCCGGATATTGCGGATGTCCAATCGACATTGGATATGTTGGAAGCCATGGGAGGACAATATGAATTCGATAGGAAACAAGGAAATTTGCGCATTACGCACGGCATTACACACAATCAAATTCCTGCCGAGCTCATACGCCAAACAAGAATATCTGTTCTTCTCATGTCAATATTACTGGCAAAATTTGGGAGCGTACTTTTTCCAACTGAAGTAGGAGGATGCAAAATCGGCACGAGAAATCTTGATTATCATTTGGATGCATTTCGTTCACTTGGATGTGATATTCATGAGACTGTGGGCTGCATTCGCATTACACAACGCGAAGATGTGCCAGCAAAAACGACAATTGCTTTTCCCTGCCCGACGACAACGGGCACTGCAAACGCAATAATTCTGGCGTCGAATACAAAATCAGAAACGACAGTCGAGAATGCTCATTTACGAACAGAAGTCCTCGAACTCATTTCATTTATGAGGCAATGTGGATGCGATATCTCCATTGAGAACGGGAACATTGTTGTCAACGATGGTACGGATCAACGCATCAAGCACGTGAGCAAGACTGTACGGAGCGATCTTGAAGAAACTTTGACCTATCTTTCATTGGGATATGTAACTGATTCAACGATAAAGGTCCAGTTTTCAAATCCATATACGTTTGAGGAAATCAGCTTTATGAAGGAGCTTGCCAGAGGAACATTAGACCAAGATGGGCAAGGATTGATGCAACATCCTTTTAGCCCAGAGCAAAGACATGACATGGTAACGCTTGAAACAGGACCATATCCTCAAATTGGATCAGACAGTCAGCCCATTCTCTCCGCACTGTTACTTCACATGGCAAAAAAATTCCGTGTTGTTGACCACAGATTTTCTGATCGATTTTCCCACATCGAACACTTCAAAGCCTATAACATCCTTGTGGAAAAAGTTGAGAACAGAGTTGAAGTCTCTTCCCCAAGAAATCGCAGCGATTGTAATACTGTTTGCGAATTGGAGGCACAGAATCTCCGTTGCGCAATAAGCGCCCTGCTCACTGCTTCATATTTTCAGCAACCTGTCCTTCTTCGAAATGCGCACTATATGCAGAGAGGGTATTCGAATATTTTTGAAAATTTGGAAACGCTTGGATTTACTACTTCGATCGTATCATGATGTATACGGGCATGAAGGCCTCGATGGCAGATTGGCGTGAAAAATCCGATGCAGATCCTGATTTTTTTGAACTGATCCTACAACAAACAGATGAGTATGGAGGCAGTAGCTTGAAAGCCCTGGAGCGAACAGGAGTACCGTGGTTTGGTCATCTTCCAACATCGTTTGGCGGCGAAGACGAACGAATTTTAATGAATATTGCATCATCTGACATGGCCATCAGGGAACAATCTCGTTCGATCATCAATGATCTGATTCGTATAACCAGTGACAATGCCAACCCTGCTGGTTGGATATTGCATGCACCCACCTCATGGAATTTTTCTACAAAACGATCCTTATTCTCCAAGGGCGGAGACGGCGAACTGCGCGACGCAATGGATTGGGTCTCATCGCTTCATAAAAAAGTTTTCATAGAAAACGTACCGCCTGCAATCCTGTGGAAGGGGGAAATCTACTTTACCGATCCTTTTGCATTCGAAGCGGAACATCCCTTACTGGATACCGGACATTTATATGCGCATACACAATCAAACACTTCATTTTTGACCCAAATACTTGAAAGAGTAAAAAAAACAACATACTGGCATCTTGCAACCCTGGTGAAAAATCAACCGTATGATGTGCATGGAAAAATATTTGCAGCCAAAGAACAGGAATACCCCGATGCACATCTTTTACGAAAGACTCTTTCAGCTATTTCCAACGTTCAGCATGAATCACAGCGGGACATGTACATAGTCTGCGAACCAGGTGGGGATACGAATCTTCATGTGCGTAACCTTCAGCGCCTACGAAAGGAATTGAACGCGCTTACGCATGGTGGAACGTAATGATTTTTTGGGTTGTATCAATGGTACACTTTGTTCCAAGTGGAATCGGACAGTAATGTTTCGTACCGAATACATCCGTCTGCACTACGGGGATATTGAGATCCTGAAAAAAGTCGATATAGATGTTGTGTAGGGTGTTCGCAGATGTTGCAGTAAACGCGCCGAAAATCATTCCTTTCAGTGATTGGAATGTTCCTTTTTCCCGTAAAACAGAGAACCAATACCGGATCATTTCTTCGCTTGTATGAGAATGATCCTCAATACATAGGATTGCATCATCAAGTATAGTTCTATTGAGCAGAAATTGCATTGATGCAATCGTTATCGGGTTTCCGGACCAGGCAATGCCATGCGCCGTTCCCTCAGAAAATACGTTCCACTCCGCAGGTTGTTCATACACCATGTCCATACCTCGAATGCAATAATCCATAAATGCCTTTTCTCCGTCCAGAGACCATTCACAGAGCCGGTTAACAACCGGGCCTTCAATTGTGACAATGTTTGTTTTGTATGCAATGGCTTGCAGCAGGTGTGAGCAATCGCTGGTGCCCATTACGAGTTTTGGATTTTTCGCAAACACATCGAAATCGATATACGGGAGTAAGGAGACGCAACGGGTTCCGCCACTGGCACAAAGAATGCATCCCACTTCTTCCCTTTGTACAACATTATTAAATTCGTCTGCTTGTTCTCTGCTGCTGACTCTTTTGAAGAGTGATTCTTCATTGAATTCGACTTCAAACCCAAGCTTATTCATCCTGGATATCCCTGCCTCAATACGCGCAGATGAGATAATTGCCGGAGAATCAGAAACATTCATGAATGCAATCTTCTGACCTGTTTTCAGTCGAGGGGTAATCATGCTTGTGTGCGCGAATTGCATGCGTGCGTCCAGTATAGATCACTACCTATGTATTGGAAGCACTGATTTCATGCAACGATCCTGCTTTTTCTGAGAAAGAAGGAGTATTCGAGAAAGTTCCGAAAACACCCCTGCCTACCGGTAGGCAGGCAGTCTGCGGAGCCATCTTTCACAAAAATCGAACTTCTGCGACAGGAGGCAATAGCGTACTATACGTACATCTATGCAAAGCTACGAACCTCTGCTGCGCGCATTTTCTGAGAATCATATCAACTATCTGATTGTGGGTGGAGTGGCAGTGAATTTGCATGGTTATCCGCGCTTCACCAACGATCTCGATATTCTACTGACTCTTGATCAGGAGAACCTGAAAAAAATGGCGGAGCTTATGGGCCGTATGGGATACCAACAGAGACTGCCCGTATCCATTCAGGAGCTCTCCGATGAACAAAAAGCTCGTGCATTTATCGAAGAAAAAGGCCTGACTGCGTATTCATTTATCCATGAAAAATATCCTCAGTTCAACGTGGATGTGCTCGTTGCGCAGTCAATCGACTTCGAGAAATTTTCAAAGCATACCATGCGTGCAGAGGTATGGAACATAGATGTGCCTGTTGTTTCTATTGATGATTTAATCGCTATGAAGAAGAATTCCGACCGGGAAAAAGATATACAGGACATCGTTGCCCTCCTAGAATTAAAAGGTCTATGAAGCAAAAAACGCCACGAAATTCCGGTTTTGATGCAGACCAGCTTCGACGCATGAAATATGCATCCGTCGAAAGTAAGCTCAATACACTTACAGGGATGATTGCTTTTACAAAGGAAGCGCAGAAAAGTTGTAAGAAACGTGGAGTAAAGTACCGTCCTGCGTTTTCATCACCTCAGCAATAATTTTCAATTTTTTGCTACATTCTTCCAGAACGAATTATCCATTATAAGCGTTATAATAGTGTTTGAACTTGGGAGCCAATTATCTACATTATTGCAATTCTAATATATTTTTCATTTCAGCAGTGACTGTATACTTACCGTATCTATTTTCTTTTCATACCTGATTATGGACAAAAAACTCCTTGGTATTACCGCTGGTGTGGTTGTGGTGGCAAGTGTAGGTATCTACGTGCTTTCCGGTCGGGACGCCTCTGGCATTTCTGTATCTATGGAAGACTATGTCCATGGTCGTCTCGGCAATGCACACTGCACACTTTCGATGAATGAACAGGGTGGCCAGGTGGATGCAGAACTCTACATTTCCGGATTGCGCATGCGTATGGAGCATACTGTGACGCACCAGGGCGGTACGATGAAAAGTTACTTGGTCAATGATGGAGAGAACGTGTACATCTGGGGAAATGGTTCAGCAATTTCCATGAAGTACGATCCGGAAGCAGTGGCGGCAGATGGCGCATTTGGAGCGGAAACTGATGAACAATTGGCTGACATACTCTCAAACGACATGATGAAGTGTACAAAGTGGAACGTCGATGAGTCTCTTCTGAAAAAACCGGCAGATGTACAATTTATGGATATAACCAATGGCTTGGATTTTGGGGACATGTACGAAACTATTGAAGGAGGTGCAGCTCCTACAGAACCAGAGTCCCTGGACGTCACACCGGAAGAAGCGCAAAAGTTACTCCAGCAGTTACAGGAGAGTGGCCAAATGGATTTTGGTGAACACTACCCAGATCTCACGCAATAGTCTGACTGGTGAGTGTATCGCGATGCGGCGCAGATGTACCTAGCCCGGGGGCCAAATAAAAATACTGCTGTATTGGACCGCTCCCGATATGTGACAGTGCAACACGTTTAGGGGTACATGGATGATTTGGAGTATGTGTGTTACACTCCAGGAACTATGAAAGGATTTCATGCAAATATCGAAAAAGAGACGCTGGAGAATACGCAGTTTCGCAAAGTGCTGTACACCGGAAAGCACAGCCAGTTGGTTCTCATGTGTTTGAAGCCGAAGGAAGAAATCGGTATGGAAACACATCCGGAAAACGACCAATTTTTCCGCTTTGAACAAGGTGAAGGCATGTGTGTGGTTGATGAGCACGAGTATCCCGTCCGCGATGGTTCGGCCGTTGTGATACCAGCAGGAGCAAAGCACAACATCATCAATACTTCGGAAACAGACGACTTGAAAATGTACACCATCTATTCTCCGCCGCATCACAAAGACGGCATCGAACGTGTTACCAAGGAGGAAGCAGAAGCGAATGATGCAGAGTTCGATGGCGTCACGACTGAGTAATCCTCTTTGTATGATGCTCAAACACTCCATCGCGTATCTGAAAGATATTCCCCTTATCCTGATGACGGGAGAATTGCTATGCATCAGCTATAAAAAGGAAGAAAAGCCGCGATGATCGAATCCTTAAAAAGTCGCTCTGTGCACCAAGAAAAAGCCGCTTCGAGCCTCTGGCAAGTCTCCTGAATCTCAGTTCTCGTCTGGTACAGTGATCTCAGCCACCTTCTACAAACACTTGCCATCCTATCCAAATTGTATACAATTCTATTCATCATGAAATCTCTGCCCCGCCATCAGTGCGTCTCTTATTACACCCGCTCCACACGGATGTGAGCGGCTCTGTCTGATTCGTATCTTTTCGCCCCTCGCATCTGCGGGGGCTTTTTGTATCTATGCATTTTTCTCCTTTCATCACCGGCTCTCTGACGTATTACGAGCTCATCTGCAATGCGAGCGGGTATCGATATCGCATCGCTGCTTTCCTTTGTACTTCCTTCTGACTATTCTCATTCACTTTCACTCCTATGAAAAACTTATCGACACTCATCGGCGGCAGAACGGTTGGCGTTGTAGGCGTAGGCCAATGGGGGCAACGCCTCGTCAACACGCTTCAACCACATACGCCAAACCCGGTCCTTCAATCAGATCCTCCGCGTGCCGAGGAAGAGAGGGAATTTCCGCATATTCCCCTGTCCGATTTAACCCGGCAGTCAGACATTATCTTCCTCTCCACTGATCTCACCGCAATTCCGAACATACTGCAGGAAATTCGGACTCAACTTCGGGCGCACCAGGTGATCATTGATATTGCATCTTCTAAAAGAGCTTTCCTGCCTACATTGAGAGAAATCGATGCATCGGAGCGCGCCATTGTCGGCTCAATTCATCCGATGACAAGGGCAGACATCCCTTCTCTCCGCGGACAAAACGGCATTGTATGTACTGTGAGCGAGCGATCGCAAGAAGCGGAAGAGATTGGGGAAGCGCTCTTTAAAGATCAGGAAATGATTGTCCATAGAATGCGGCTTGAAGAACATGATCGCATGATGGATCAACTGCAGGGGAAACCTCATTTTTTCCAGGTAGCAGCATGCGCATCAATGGCTCGTAGTTTGGAAAAAGGAACAATGGCTGGTCTGGAGAAGATCGGTTCCCCTAATTTCCAGCTCTTTGCCATGTCCGTGGGTCGCGGGGCGCTGCTCGATCCGGATCTTCAGGCAGATATTATCACGAGCATGGCCTCATCTCCTGAGGGCAGGAGCGACCTGGAGCAGATCATCCGAATGCAGCGAACAATTCTTGATCTCGCATTGCACGATGCCGCACTGCAGGGCACCGACCGGTTCCAACGTGAACGGCAATTGCCTGCGTTTATAAAACATATGCGTGAAACGCTTGATCCCACTGGCACGTGGCGAGAGCATATGAGGAAGCAAACCGACACAATCATCGTGCGATTGGCAAACATTAAGAAGAGATGCATGCGTCTCACGGCAAAAAAGGATACGCCCGGGATGCTGAAGCTCGTCTGCGAAATCCTTGAGCGCCACGGGATTGATCTCAATGCCATTGATTCAATGCCCACCAAAGATTTCCCCAAAGGGATAGCATTTGAACTTGGGCACAAGGATGGGGCGTCGATCGATATACATCAATTAGAACAAGATCTTGATGCCATCGATGTCATCCTTCAAAAAGAAGAACCCAATCAGTAAAAACATGCTACGGCAATCGCCGACACCCGGGTGTCGGCGATTGTTTGTAGAGACATGGAACTCAATTCGGAGCATCCCTGCCTACCGGCAGGCAGTCTGCGGAGCCAACTCTTGACGTTTGATCTATGAAAAACCACCCCATTCCCTGCTCATGCATAATGAATAAAGCTCGTTTTACGATGATACCTCTTCTGCATAGACATCGAGCAATGCAAAAAAGAAACCTACGACCAGAGGTCCCAGAATGAATCCTGATATACCAAAGATTGCGATACCACCAAGCACCGCAAAGAAAATGAAAAGAGGATGTATGCTCATTCCCTTTCCTACAAGGATTGGATGTAGCAGATTATCAATCAATCCTACCGCGGTGCTTCCCCAAATAAGCATGCCAATTGCGGCTGTGTAATCTTGGATTACAAAGAGATACACTATCACCGGCGCAATCACAATCGCTGTGCCCACTGTAGGAATCAGTGCTCCAATTCCTGCAATACTTCCTAGTAAAATAGCATTTGGTACGCCAAAAATTGCCAAACCAATCCCTGTAACAATCCCCTGCAGCAGTGCGATGATTATTGACCCTCGTACGACTGAATTGATTGTGCGCTGCAATCTCTCGATGATTTGCTTTTCTTCCGCCTGAGTCAATGGACTGAGAGTGGTCAGTTTTTGTATGAATTTTTTACCGTCTTTTAGGAGATAGTAGTACGTAATAACACCAAGAAATAGTGCGAGTATTGTGGATGCGGTTCCTGCAAAAACAGTTTGGATGTTGCCGACGATCCATTGCAGTGACTGTCCAGCATACGAGGTGAGATTTATTTGCATTGTTGGTGCATATCTTTGAATCATGTCTTCTATAGTACGGAATACTATACTGGTAAATTGCGGTTGGCCGGATGTAATTTGTGTATAGAGATCAGCAGTCTCTCTTGCAATCAGTAGACCGATAATTCCCAGTGGGATCAGGAGTACAATTATTGTGAGTACTACCGTAAAGAGCGCTGCTATATTTTTATTTTTCACTGTAGCCTCCATCCAGTGATAGACCGGATACACCATCACAGCAACAGTGGCTGCAATTGCGATTGGAACAAAGAAAGGTAAGAAAATAATAATCACGAGAGTGAGTGATGCCAGGAGGAGGATTGTGAAAAATAATTTTCGTAGAAGTGCTTGTTGCATGCATGCATGATAGCAGGATATTCAAACGACTGTTGAATCTAACCTCGCATCATCGTTTGCAAACACGCAACCTTCAATGTTTACCGGCAGGCAGGCAGTTTGCGGAGCCAATTATTGACATATAAAACTTTTTATTGAAATATACATTTATCTACTTTCCGTTCTTGACCTATGTCTTCCCAATCTCTTCTTACTGGCAACTTCCACGGCGGTTTAGGCATTCCCGAGCATTTGCTCACGGGGGAAGAGCCCGACAGAACGCTTTCCAAGAATCGAGATGAACGCCAGATGCAAATTCTGATGGATTCCAGCCGTAGGCGTGCACAGCAGGTGCTGAAGCCCGCGGAGGGAGAAGGGGAGGGGTGATGTTGGATCACTGATGGCGATCATCTACTCCAGATGTACCAGCGAGAGGATGTGCTGTACGACCGGATCGGTTTCCGCCTTTATTCTCCGCCTGCGCATACGGCTCTGCACCAGTGCAGGCGTCATGGCGGGATTCGTATAAAATTCCTGCATTAACTGGGTTCCGGCTTCCGCAAGCACCTGTAATCCTCTGGCTGTATCCTGGATGACAAGCCGATCTCCTTCTATCTGCACAATCCCGGCCATGGAAAGCGCATGTAGTCCCAGTAAACCGCTGGTGTAGTATGCGACACCGACACCATCTGTCGGAGAATTGTCGCGCAGGAGCACGAGGTATGCAGCAAGCTTCGATGCGAAGATCGCGCGATGCTGATCTTCCGGCATGCGCCGGAGCAGCTCAGCGGAAAATATTTCCGCTTTCGTTTCTTCCAGTGCTGTTTCTGCAGTACCCGAACCAATGCGGTTCGTGGCTTGCGGATCATTCGACGAAAAAATCCTGTGTGTGGCTTCGTGGGCGTAATAGTTCTTTGCAGAAGCTCGAATGTATTCTTCCTGCGGAATCGACTGCAGAAGATCCGGAAATATTGCATTGGCGATCTCTTCTTCGTCGAGCGCGTCATCAAGCATACAGTCCGGATGCATGACGATACGTTTTTCCAACGCTTCGGCACCTGTGCGGAAATGCAGATTAGGACCGAATCCAAATGCATGTATTGCGACAACAGAGGGGGGAACCGAATGCAGTGTCGGTTGTACAGGCGCTTCACGAACGATTTCATCGCAAAGATGCTGCGCATTTGCCTGCAGTGTTTCCATATCAGCCAACATACGTGTGCACTGTGGCGTAACCAAGCCCAGGCGTAGTTCCATATCCATTTT
>Ga0265294_10005232_pt1 | contig 15881 bp, 16 predicted proteins | sample MunlanPumphouse3_FD_192504 | JGI IMG/M metagenome (GOLD analysis project Ga0265294, IMG submission 192504) | Groundwater microbial communities from a municipal landfill in Southern Ontario, Canada - Pumphouse #3 | ecosystem: Environmental > Aquatic > Deep subsurface > Groundwater | place...
AACCCCGACCTCCTCGAGGCGTTGGAGGTGCCGGATGACCACCAGGTTGTGGCGCCGCTGATCTTCGGCTATCCCGCCCCCCTGCCGCCGAAACCGGGGCGGCGTGAGCCCCGGATCGCGTGGATCTCGTAATCATGTGGGGAGAGGCGGGCAGAATAACTCGCCCGCCTTTCATCCCGTAGCGGGGCACGCTACGGCTTCAACCGGGATGATTGGGAGCGTGATCCGCTGCCGTCCCCGGATGAGCGTCAGGGTTGCCGGTTCCGCGATGGGCCAGGTGGCAAGGAACCGGTGCAGGTCGTCCACACACCCCACGCAGGTCTCGTTGATTGCTACGATCAGGTCGCCTGGCCGGAGCCCGGCCCGGCCGGCGGGGCTTGTCCTGTTCACCGAGACGACCTCGACTGCCTGGCTCCCGGTAAGCCCGAGCATCTGGATGAGCGATCGCTCTAACGGCTGTGACTGACCGGCGATGCCGAGGTATCCGCGCCGCACCCTGCCGTCGGCGACGAGCTGCGGGAGAACCCAGGCGGCGGTGTTTGAGGGGATCGAGAAGCAGATGCTCTGGGCCATGGGGATGATTGCCGTGTTGATCCCAATGACCCGACCGCGTGAGTCTACCAGCGGACCGCCGGAGTTGCCGGGGTTCAGAGGGGCGGTGTGCTGGATGACATTCTCGATCAGGCGACCGTCCCGGCTCCTGAGCGCCCGCCCGAGAGCGCTCAGGACTCCCGTCGAGACGGTCGAGTCAAAGCCGAGCGGGTTGCCGATGGCTATAGCGAGCTGGCCGACCGCGAGCGCTCTCGAGTCACCGAACGACACGTAAGAGAGACTCCCCGTATCGGCACGGAGAACGGCGAGGTCGGTCGCCGGGTCGGCCCCCGCCAGGCGTGCAGGAAAGGCGGTCCCATCTGCTGCACGGACCTCGATCCTCTCCGCTCCCTGTACAACATGATTATTAGTCATGATGTAGCCTTCTGGTGCCACGATCACGCCTGATCCTGCCCCCATCTGCTCGCCCCTCCGGCCCTGGAGGTTTTTCCCCACGACCACGCTCACGACCGCGGGTCCCACGGAGCGAACAACCCGGACGACAGCCCGGGAGTAGGCGTCAAGGAGGTCAGCATCGGACTCCCCGGCATCAGGGTGCGCAGCGGACCCGTTTGTAACAGATGCCGGTGGGGAGTCACCGATCAGTTGGAAGAGATTGTGCCTGATTTTATCCATTTCATCTTATAATTTTGTAACCAATAGTAATGTACTTTCTGTACAGGTTTGCGAGGCAACATCACGAGCGGCTCCCGGGATCGCTCCAATCTCTAGCGCGCGAGAACGCCTGTCCTCATGGGCGGCACCGGACCCCTGCCGATCATGATGTAGCCGCAAAGGACAAATAGCACAATATCTACTCTCCCGCATGCTCGGGACGGCTGCGATTGAAGTGGATACTACGAGGGTTGAGATACGCTCCATGAACGCTAGCAGGGTGCCGCAGGCTGGCGAGGCCTACGACACTGTGGAGATCGAGACCGATCGGGGAACGACCACCTGCCGCTACTACGAGGCGGAGGGGGCCAGAAACGGCGTCGTTATGGTCGGCGGGACCGGCGGCGGGTTTGACACCCCCGCACGGGAACTCTACTCGCAGCTAGCGCAGGGCCTCCGGAACGACAGGATCAGCGCGCTCCGGGTACGGTACCGGCACCCGGCCGACCTTGTGGAGTCGACCGTTGACACGGTCCTCGGTATGCGCTACCTTGAGAGCCAGGGCGTCTCAGCCGTCGGGCTCGTCGGACACTCGCTCGGGGGGGCGGTGGTGATCCAGGCGGCAGCGAGCGACCCTGCGGTCAGGGTCGTCGTCGCGCTCTCGACCCAGGCCGCCGGGACCGAACCCGTCGCAGGGCTTGCAAGACGTGCGGCGATACTCCTGGTCCACGGGAACTTCGACACGGTTGTCTCTCATCATTCTTCAGAGGATGTCTACCGGCGTGCTCATGAGCCTAAACGGCTGATCATCTACGAAGGGACGGGCCACACCCTCGATGAGGTGGCGGAGAGCCTCTACGTTGAGGTGAAGGCCTGGCTCCTCAAGCACCTGCCGGGGACGCTCATCTGAACCTGTGGGCCGGATTCCAGGCCCCGCCCGGCCCATCACCTCGCCGGAGTTGGGCTTTTTTTGGCTCCACCCTGCAGGTATCGCCGTGCGGCGCAGGGATCGTCGCTCGCGAAGCCGTCGACGCCGAGCCGCGCCGCCTCCTTGATATCCTCTTCTCTGTTCAGTGTCCAGGGAATGACGAGCAGCCCTGCCCCGTGCGCCTGTTCCACCACCTCGCGCGAGACCCGGTCCCACCGCGGGAGGATGACGTCCGCCTGCACCGACCGGGCGAGCCCAGTGGGATCATCTGTCGCCCCGGAGTAGATGAGGCCCGCCTGTGCCCCGGGGAGGAGCCTCTTCGCCATCGTGACGCTCTCCGGGTTGGAAGAGACCATGAAGAGCCGTTCCGGCATCCGGTCCATGATCACCGAGGCTATGATCGCTTCGGTCCCGGGCTCCTTGATCTCCGCGACAAGCCCCAAATCTTCGTGGACGAGATCAAGGACCTCCCGGAGCGTCGGGATAGTCTCGCCCTCACCCGCGTCCAGCCTCGTTAAGTCCTCGATGGTATAGCTTTTGACCGGCCCGGTCCCGTCCGTCGTCCGGTCTACGGTTGCGTCGTGGATCGCTACCGGAATGCCGTCTCTTGTGAGGCGCAGGTCGACCTCGACGAGATCGGCACACGCCATACATCTCCGCAGGGCCCGCAGGGTGTTCTCCGGCTCGAGAGCCCTGGCGCCGCGGTGTCCGACGATGAGCATGCCACGTCATGCACCCGGGATCTGATATAGGTTGCCGGGCACCGGGATCGGAGTGCCCCACGACAGAACCCGGACCATCCTCCGATCCGGAAGAGGAACTCCAGGCTTTGTGTCTGCCACAGGTCGTCACGACCCTGAACCTATCCGGCGCCCTACCTTTTCAGGCAGTATAGTCCATACCCTTGAGGCGCTCCCGGTGTGCGTATGCGGCTTCGCCCCTCAAATAATTCTGAGCACGGAGTGCCGATGACCTGACGGTTCAGGTTGCCGAGAGCAGGGGCCGGCAGGGGCCGCCCTGGCACCTGCCGGCCAGAAAAGATCACTTCTGCACGATCTTCTGAAATTCGGATTTCACATCTTCCGGGTCTTTATACTGCCTGTCTTCGAACTGATTTATCGCATCAAGGACGATCTGGGGCGCCTCGCTCTCCTTTGCCCGGGTGATAAGATCATTCTTCGATGCAGGGTAGTTCATTCCGGAGGTGCTCGCCTCGATGATCTGCGGATCGAGCTCCTGTATGGTCCCGGCGACTTTTGACATCCCGCTCATGGCGGATTCTTTCATGCCTTTCATATCTCTCACCACCATATCCACGCTCCCTTTCGGGAGGCGACCCCGGAAGAGATGATATGTAATAAATACTTATCGTCCGTAGGCGGCGGAGGGTGTTACCCTGCATCGCTTCGGAGAGATCTCATCAGAGAGAGGGCTGGAGGTCCTCCCGGCAGGAATGGCGGGGCTACTCCCGGGCCTGCCGGGGAGGACTCACCTGCACAAGAGAGGAGGTAGACCCCGGTCCAGATGATCCACGGCACCAGCTCCCGGCTCATTCTTCCCGCCGGCTGGTGGCACGGGGCGGTCCATCTCCTTCTCCCGGGATCCAGCAAAACTTAAGTAGGTGGGGATTGGGAGGAAGGGGTATGCCACCTGCACCCGATATCAGGATCCCTCTCGATGTGCCCCCGGAGGAGCAGGAGAGGTACCGGGAGAACTACCAGACGATCACGCACGGCACCGGGAGGCTGATGCTCTTTGCCGGGGACCAGAAGATCGAGCACCTCAACGATGACTTCGCTGGCGAAGGCATCCACCCCGACGACGCCGATCCCGAACACCTCTTCCGGATTGCAAACAGAGGGCGAATCGGGGTCTTTGCGACGCAACTCGGTATGATCGCCCGGTACGGCGGGGATTACCGGGACGTGCCCTATCTGGTCAAACTCAACTCCAAGACCAACCTGGTCGGGACCTCCCAGCGCGACCCCCTCAGTTCGGAACTCCACCACGTTCGGCAGGCCGTCGACCTCCGGGACCGGACGGGACTTTCGATCCTCGGCGTCGGCTACACGGTCTACCTCGGGAGCGAGTACGAGCCTATGATGCTCTACCAGGCGGCCCAGATCGTCAACCATGCGCACCAGAATGGCCTCGTCACCGTGCTCTGGATGTACCCCCGCGGCAGAGCGGTCAAGGACGAACGAGACCCGCACATGGTCGCGGGCGCGGCGGGTGTCGCAGCGGCCCTCGGGAGTGACTTTGCGAAGGTGAACCCGCCGAAGGTTGGCGGGTCGCTCGACGCTACGCTCCTCCAGGAGGCGGTGGCGGCAGCCGGCAGGACCGGGGTTGTCTGTGCGGGCGGGTCGCAGGCCAGTGTGCCGGAGTTTCTGCAACAGCTGCACGACCAGATCCACGTCGGCGGCACAGTCGGGAACGCGACCGGGCGGAACATCCACCAGCGATCGCTTGACGAGGCTGTCCGGTTCTGTAACGCGATATCGGCGATCACCTTCGACGACGTGAGTGTGGATGAGGCGATCAGGATCTACGGGGGAGGGGGGTGATTCGATGACGACGGTTGGTGTCCTGACAGGAGGAGGGGATTGCCCGGGGCTGAACGCGGTGATCCGGGCGGTTGTGCGGACCGGGGCGAAGTACGGGTTTGATACCATCGGGATCAGGGACGGATGGCACGGACTGATCGCCGGGGACGTCGAGCCGCTCACCGATTACTCGGTGACCGGGATCCTCCCAAGGGGCGGGACGATCCTCGGGACGTCGCGGACGAACCCCTTCAAGAGCGAGGCTGACGTCCAGCGGGTCTGCGACAACATCAGGAAGTTCGGGATCGACGCGCTGGTTGCCATCGGGGGCGAGGATACTCTCGGTGTCGCGAACAAACTCTCAAAGATGGGTATCCCGGTGGTGGGGGTTCCTAAGACCATCGACAACGACGTCGCTGCGACCGACTACACCTTCGGTTTCGACACCGCTGTCTCAATCGTCACCGAGGCGATCGATCGCCTCCACACGACGGCGGAGTCGCACCACCGGATCATGGTGGTGGAGGTGATGGGCCGGCATGCCGGCTGGATCGCGACTGTGGCCGGGATCGCAGGCGGGGCCGACGAGATCCTGATCCCGGAGATCCCGTTTGATCTCGATGAGGTCGTCCGACACCTCCAGGCACGCTACGAGAAAGGGAAGATGTTCAGCATCGTCGTGGTCGCCGAGGGTGCCCAGCCGAAGGGGATGGAAGGGGCGATAACCCAGTCGGCCAGGACGGACGAGTTCGGGCACGTGACGCTCGGCGGCGTCGGGACGTTCCTGCGCGACGAACTCGAGAAGAGACTCGGGATGGAGACGCGGGTGACGGTGCTCGGGCATGTCCAGCGGGGCGGGTCCCCGACGGCGCACGACCGGGTGCTCGCGACCCGGTTCGGGGTGGCGGCGGTGGACCTCATCAGGGAGAAGGACTTCGGGAAGATGGTCGCGCTCCGGGGGAACGATATCGTCGCGGTCCCACTCGAGGAGGCGGTGGCAAACCTCAAGACCGTGGATATGGACCTCTACAAGATCGCAAGCATCTTTTATGGGGGGTGATGGGGGCCCCTCCCCAATCACTTTTAGTCCCGGGAATACGGTTTGTGGCGTGGGGATAACTCTGCACCCGGTGTTGCAAGGCGGGGCCGGGGTCTGCTATCGGGAGAAGCGCAGCGTAGCGAGCGGGAGGATTCGTTGCGGTTGACACGACATCCGAGGCGATAATAAATCCCGATACAGTGGACTGTAGGAGTATCGCCATAGAGGGAGCGACGCTCCTGCGGAGCGGAGTTCGAGCACCGAAGGTGCGAAGTGGGGCTGACGGGGAGTGCGACTTCCCGAAGGGAAGGAACTTGAGCACCGTTAGGTGCGAGGGGGGAGCATCCCCCCTCGAAGAACTTCGTTCTTCTCATGCTCGCTACACTCGCACTCCCCTGTCCCCTCCCCCCTAATTGCGATAGCCACCAGGAATCCGTGAATGCGAATTGCAATGAGCAGAACTTCTGGCGCTTAAGCACTGAAAATGCCGGTTACAGTACTTCGAAAACAATAGATGCAAGCGAAGCGAGCGGCAGGGTCACCCATGGTCGCTCAGGAAAGACCTCTCCAGTAGCCCTTCAATCCTCTTCACCATCAGCCTCCTCCACCCCAAAACTCTGCCGCACAACCGCACCGGCAACCCCGGCGGCGGTCCCGAAGAGGGTGAAGAAGTATACCAGGGCGATCGCGACCATCCCCTCGAACATGTCGACGAACCCGAAATCGTGCAACGCGGTCCAGAGCAACGGGATGAAGAAGAGGAGGCCGGCCCCGAAGAGCGCCGCGACAAAACCGGCTTTTAGACCATCTTTTGGCCTGCCCCCGGAGGCATACCCCGCGATGAATCCGCCGGCAAGCGGAGCGGCCACGACCAGCAGACCGAGGAGACCGGATACGAGGGCCAAGCCGGTGATGACGACCAGCAGACCGGGTACGAGGGCCAAACCGACGATGACGACCGTGCCGACGGCGATCCCGTGCCACCCGCCCCGCTCGCCCGCCCCGGCGGCACCGTCTCTCCGGAGAGCGCTACGCACCGCTCTTCCCGCTGCCCCGCCGATGGCGTTGTAGGGGAGGAGGAGCCCCGTGAAGATCAGGGCGTAGAACGCAAAGGTTGACAAGAACGAAGGGTCTCTCGCCGCCAGGCTCGTGAAAGTCGCCGCGATCAGCGCCACGAGCACCCCGCAGACGGCACCGGCAACCGCGCCGTCCCTGACCCTTCCCCGGGTGAAGAGACCGGCGATGAATCCCCCGCCAAAGAGGAACGCCACCGTCATCACCGGGTCCGGGAGGAGACCCGACCGGCCGAGAAGAAAGACACCACCGCCTGCCAGCGCTCCCTGAATTACCCCGAAAAAGCGTTCGCCGACGGCACGCAACTCCATGCGGGGATCTCGCCCCGCCATACGTTATCCTTTCTGGTTTGCCCCTCCCGCCGGGGCAGAGGTATTATACGCCAGGGGAGGTATGGAACTGCAACAGAGCCGTGGCCGGAGAGCGACCCTCCGGGCCCCGGACTGCTCCTCAACCGGACCTGTATTATGGGAATCACAGACTACTACCGACGCACCGTCGCCTTCACCCGGGATATCATGCGGCAGCCGGTGAAGGGCGGCAGGGACCTCCAGTTCTCCGACCTCGCCTTCTTCCTCCTGTTCGCCCGCCCGGTCTGGAGGGTGGGCGTGCTGGCGCTCGTGGCGACCGCTCTCGTCTCTGCCGCAAAGACCGTGCTCCCGCTCAGTATCAAGTTCTTCATCGACAACATCCTGCTCGGAGAGGCCCCGACCTCCGACGCCCTCCTCGCAGGAGCCGGCGGGCTCCTCTCGTCGCTCAACGCGCTCATCGTCGCCCTCCTGGTGCTCGGGTTCCTCACCGGCGGCACGGACCTGATCCGGAACTACTACACGGCCCGGTTCCGGGAAAATTATGCCTTCAACCTCCAGACCACGCTCGTTGAGCATGTCTTGAGTTTCCCGCTTTCGTACTTCAAGGCGCAACAGACCGGCTACATCATGTCCCGGCTCTCCGACGACGTCCAGATCCTGCAGTACACTGTCTCTCAGTATCTTCCCCAGATCGTTGCAAACGCCCTTTACGTCGTCTTCACCTTCGCCATCCTCTGCACCTTAAACCTCAGGCTGACCCTCGTCGTCGTCGCCTTCATCCCCCTCTACCTGCTGGTCAACGCAGTCTTTATCCGGAGAATCCGTGCCGCCACCCACCGGGAGCGTGAGCGGCAGGCCTACGTCTCGCGGGACCTCCAGGAAGTGATCTCCGGCATCGATACCGTAAAGTCACATGCCACAGAGGACCGGGAGGTGCGCAAGGTCTCCGGGACGCTCCGGAACATGGTCGACGCCCGGATCAAAAACACCATGCTCTCGGCGTTCTCGGAGTATTTCAGGATCGGCACGATGTCGCTCATGCTGATCGCCGTCTTCTGGTTCGGCGGCAACGAGGTGCTCGCCGGGGCCATGACCGTGGGGGACTTCGTCGCGTTCGCAGTCTACGTCCTGACGTTTGCTCCCACCGTCAACACCTTCTTTGCCTTCCCGGTCGTTATGCAGCCTGCGCTCACGTCCGCCGCCCGCCTGCGAGAGCTCTTTCGGATGGACAGCGAGCCGGGCGCCGGCGGGATCGTGCCCGCCGCCGTGCAGGGCCGAATCGAGTTCTCCGGAGTCTGGTTCGGTTACCCGGGGGAGGAAGAGGTCCTCCGGGATGTGAACTTCGTCGCCCGTTCCGGCGAGGTGGTCGCCGTCGTCGGGCGGACCGGCGCCGGGAAGACGACGCTGATCAACCTGATCCTCCGGGCATTCGAACCGCAGGAAGGCACGATCACCCTCGACGGGCGCGACCTCGCGTCGCTCGATCCCCGGTGGCTGCGACGGCAGGTCTCGCTTGTCTCGCAGGATCTCTTCCTCTTCCACACCACTATCGAGGATAACATCCGCTATAGCAGACCTGATGCTACCTTCGAAGACGTTACCGGAGCCGCGCAGAAGGCGCAGATCCACGACGACATCGTGCAGTTCCCGAAGGGGTATCAGACAATCGTCGGCGAGCGCGGGGCCCAGCTCTCCGTCGGCCAGAGGCAGCGTGTCGCCATCGCCCGGGCGTTCCTGAAGGACGCTCCCATCCTCATCCTCGATGAGCCTACATCGGCGCTGGATATGCAGACCGAGGACCGGATCCGCGAGACGCTCCGGGTCCTGGTCCAGGACCGGACGACCATCCTCGTCTCCCACCGGCCGTCGCTCCTGGAACTCGCCGACCGCGTCCTCGCTATCGAAGACGGCCGGGTGCGGGAGTGCCAGGGAGCGCGTTCCCCCGTAAAATCCGATGCCGATTGCGGATACCACGTTTCCGGCCGGTCCGCCACCCCCTGATTCCCCGGTCGCAGACTTATAGGATGTGGCGACGCATTCCTATGGCATGGAGCATACGGTGGGATGCCTCATCTGCGGCAGGGATCTTCTGTATACGGAGGAGCCCCACGACCTTGCGTGTGCCGTCTGTGGAGAGGTCCAGAGCACCACGGCGGCCTGCGAAGCCGGGCACTTTGTCTGCGACCAGTGCCACAGCCTGGAGGCGCTCGACCTCATCGAGCAGTTCTGCATCACGACGGCGCTCGAAGGCCCGCTTGCCATCGCCTGTATCCTGATGCGGTACCCGGTGATCAGAGCACGGGCCGGAGCACCACTTCCTTGTGCCTGCAAGCCTCATCGCCGCGTACTGCAACCACCGGGGGGAGCCCGGGAGGAAAGGACCGCTGCTCCGCCAGGCTCGCGCGAGGGCCGGCATGGTCAGGGGAGGGTCCTGCGGGACCCACGGCACCTGCGGCGCGGCGGTCGGGACGGGCATATTCGTGAGCCTGATCACCGGGTCCACGCCGTTGAAGAAGCAGGAGTGGTCGCTTGCAAACCAGATGACCGCACGCAGCCTGATGGTGATCGCCCGGCACGGTGGCCCCCGGTGCTGTAAACGCGACTCGTGGCTCGCGATCGGTGAGGCGGTCACGTTTCTTCTGGAACGGTTCGGGGTAACCCTCCCTGTGGAGGAAGCGGCGCGCTGCGAGTTTAGCGACATCAATCGCGAATGCCTGCTGGAGGCGTGCCCCTTCTACGCCGGCTACCCGACCCGGTGACCCGCGGCCCGGAGGGCGGTTACGATGATGTAGTAGCCAGCGACGGTCCCGATGAGCATCGATGCGACGGTAGCGAGGTCGTTCCCCCAGTGCATGCGGCTCCACCATCCTGCCGCACTGCCGATGAGGAAGGATGCGAAGATGATGAGGATCTCCCGTCTATCTAGCGTTGCCATGATCGTTTTCCTGCCGGTTGATGGGGAACTATCGGTTTTCTCCAGCCATATTGTTTGTGCACCCCTGAACCGCAGGGTTATAACCAGCGGGCATCGATTTCATGAAGGATGTTTATCGCCTGCCACCTCTTTCTCGGTCTCATCCTGGGCCTCGTGATCGCCGAGCGCCTGGGCGACCGGCGATTCATCGGCTTCGCCGCTCTCGGGGCCGTCCTCCCCGACCTGCTCGATAAACCATTGGGCCACCTCCTGCTCGCGGGGTCGCTCAACTCCGGGCGGATAGTTGCGCACGGGCTGCTCTTTTTCACACTCCTGCTCATTGCAGGCATCGCCCTTGAAAGGCGGCGGGGGTCGTTCGTCCTCCTCGCCGTCGCAGCCGGCGCACTCTCCCACCAGGTCCTCGATGCGATGTGGGCGATGCCCGTCACCTGGTACTTCCCGCTCCTCGGCCCGTACGAGCCGTATGAGTTCACCGACTACTTCGGCAACGCCATCCTGGCTGAGGTGTCTTCGCTCTCGGAGTGGATCTTCCTCGCTGCATCGGCCGGCATCGCCCTCGTTGCCTGCCGCGGCTTCGGCCCTGACTTCACCGGAGTCGGCCGCATGCTCACCCGCATGACCGTCCCGCTCCTGGGAGTCCTCGCCTTCGCCTCCCTCTATGCCTGGGCGGCAGGCATACCAGAGAGCATCCTGATGGCCGGGGCCGGGCCGGAGGATTACCTGCTGCTTGCCGTGATGGGTGTCGTCGGGATCATCGGGATGATCAGGTACCGGGAGTTCCTGAATTCAGGATAGAGCCGTCAGTCAAGGCGGTTCATCCGCTCGATGCTCCCCGGGACGGTCCTCTCCACCCGGAGCGCTGCCCTCCCCACTGGTTTGATCTCGACGGCAAACGACCCGTACGGTCTGCAGTCATTCTGGTTCCACGGCGAAATATTCAACACGTACTGCTCCCCGGCCTCGAGAAGCATATCGGCGTCGCTGTTCACTCTTTCCTGGACGCTCCAGAACCCATACCCCGGGAATACGCCAACCAGAGGCTTTGCCTGCACAACTATCTCGCTATGCCGGGGACCGATAAAACGGACAGAGACCGTGGTCATATCGATCGGTTCGCCGCCGGCCGTCAGGCCGACCGGGATGATGACCGATTCTACGAAACTGCGAGTGGCGCTGACACCGTAGACGGTTCCGGTCACGGTGCAGCTTGACCCTGCCTGCTGAATACCCTGGTGGATAACCGACTGGCTCTGTTGCGCAGAAGAGAAACCTGCCTGCAGGGCGACATAGGCAAAGACGGATGCTACGATGATGAATGCAATGAGTACAATCGCTGCTTCCAGACCGGTGAACCCGGTCTCCGGCAGGCCCCGGCTCCGGGGGCCTGTTCCTTCAGAAGAGTTCGACGTACACATTCTTATCGATGCCAGCGGGAACCGTTCTGGTCAGTGAAGCGGTCGCCCCTCCTGCGGCGGTCATATCAAGGGTGAACGTATCCCCCCGCCGGATGCCCACGTTTCTTACATCCAGGTTCACCGTGACAACCTCCCCCGCTTCCAGGAGATCTCCGGCGTCTTTTCGATACCGCCAGGTTTCGGTTACCCGGGAGTCGCCGGGAGGAAACGTGATGAGTGTATCCCTCGTAGCGGCGGTATAAGTCATGCTCCGCATCTCGATTGCGGCGAGATCGGTCGTGGTCTCAAGGTCGAACTCTATAAAGTTGAGGAAACCCTTATCGTTATCCAGTTTGGCGATGACCGTATACCCCGGGCGGAGGGCGGACCCGGCGTCGCTGAGAGCGGCATGCATCACCTCCTGGTTCTTCTGCGATGTAACCATGCCTGCTCCAAGAACGACGTATGCGAAGACCGATGCAACGACGATGAAGGCGATGAAGACGATAGCCGCTTCGAGACCCGTGAAAGCCCGATCGTCTCTGTCTCCCCGGGGCATAATGATCGGGAGTTGATCGCGCTCCGATTAAAAGGTGTTGATCTCTCCTGCAGGGGCAGGGCCGCAGGTTCCGCTCCCGGTGCACGCGGACCGGCCGTATTGCGGATGGAGCCGGCGGGAACGAGTGCATCGATTCCGAATTATCGGATGTTGTTCGATCCTCGCCCCTGGGGGATGGAGACCAGGGAGGGAGTACTCGTATGTCTCTCTCCGGCATTCCCCACCCCGCCCGGCCTCCGGCCCCTCAAACGCACCTTCGGTGCTCAAACTCCGCTCCTCCGGAGCGTCGTTCCCCACCCCTCGGGCGGGGGCAGTGCGTGGCGATAGGCGACGGGCCGGAGCTCGAGCACCGGGAGGTGCGCAGCCCGGGGGAAAGCCGTGCCCGGGCGTGCCCAGGATGCGACCTTCCGAAGAGCGCGAAATCCGATCGGTGCTCTCTTTCTGTGTGGGTACCGGTTATTGAGAATCGATGTACGAGGCAGGGGTCCTCCACCGCGAACCTATTTATAGTTGGATTTTCATGGGTAACAGAATGCCGCCTGAAGCCTCCATAGGTCCTCTCTTCGGTCCCCTGCGCTCCCGCACCGTCTCGCCGAGCGTAACGGGCATCTGCCCCTGGATCGCCCTCGCCCTCCCCGGCATCTGCGTTTCGGCCGCCGGTGCGGGCCTCTCTCGCGTGACCTTCGCCCTGCCGCCTATCCTCTTCATCGCCGGCTGCCTGCTGATCGCGACCCTCTCTCCAGCACGGAGCGACCCGGGTGGGACCGGGAGCCGCCGCACGGCGGTAGCCCCGGAAGGGCTCTCCGGCGGTTCCGACCCCCGGCACGAACGGGTCCTGAACCTCGTCCTCATCGCCGCCCTCCTCGTGGCCATCGGGACGACGGTCTTCATCGTCGTGGTCCCCAAGGAGGGCGAGAAGTTCACCGAGTTCTACATCCTCGGGCCGAAAGGGAAGGCAGCCGATTACCCGACCGAGTTCATGGCCGGAACGCCGCAGACGGTCATCATCGGGATCGGGAACCACGAGTACCGGGAGATCACCTACACGGTGGAGACCTTTGCCGTAGAGAGCAGGTTCGATGATGCGACAAACCAGTCGACGGTTGTCTCGGCGATGCTCCTCGACCGGTTCTCCGTCACGGTGCCGCATAACCAGACCATAGAGCAGCCATACTCCTTCCGGATAATGGATCCGGATACAAACAGGCTCGAGTTTCTTCTCTTTAAGGAGACACCCCCGATGGACCTCTCGATTAGCAACCTTACCGGGGCCGGTTACCGCAACCTGCACCTCTGGCTGAGAGTGCACTGACGGCAGGGGGGCGTGCTGCCTCAGGGTAAGGTGTCGCCCGCACGGTTCTTCGTCGATATTTCGACATGGAGCGCAAATTACGGATTCTCTGGCGCTCCATGGCGATCCGGGATGATTATAAAATCTCTAAAGCAGGCCATTGTACGCATAGGCAATTCTTCAAAATATTTATACTCTCAAGCAGCGTATGGTTGTTCGAGGTACAAGAATGAAACGCGGAATTCTGGTCGCCTCCCTTCTGGTCCTGACGCTTATCGTGGCCCCGGCCGGGGCTTTCAGCGCAGACAAACTTCTGATAACCGTGGACGAGGATGGGAGCGCCGATATCACCTTCAACTACACTCTCTCGTGGATCGAGAGGATCGCCGTCTTCTTCAAGATCGCCGAGCCGGAGCAGGAACTGAAGTCCGCGCTCGAGGAGGCAACCGGGGCTCCGGTAACGGTGGCTTCGGCCGAGAGCGACGCCGCCACGTTCTCGGTCCCGGGTTTTGCAAAGGTCAAGAGTGCCGATGCCGGAAACGTCTACTCCACACCGGGACTTGACTTCACCGGGGCGCAGGAGATGCTCGACCGCTACTGGTTTGCGTCGCTGGTCAAGGCTGACTTCTCCCCGGACCTGACGGTGGTCCGATTCCCTGACGGCCATGAGGAGACCTTCGCGAACCAGAGCACAATCCCGGCTCTCTCTCACGCAGCTCCCTGAACCGGCTCTTCTCCTCTCTTCTTTTTCATATGACGTCGTACTACTGGAACGTTACATCGAATATCCACAACACCTTCGTGTGAGACCCGATCCCGGTCTCCACCGCGGGTTGATGCTCGCGTTGCCGTGAAGTCCGCGAAGGAGCGGTGCCGGTATCCGAACAGGCTTCGCGTGATTCGGCAGTAGCGGGTAATGATACGGCCTCATGCGAAGGCCGCGAAGGAGTGGCACGGGATCTGTAGATTGTTTAGACGACGCGGAGCACTAAATCGGAGTCCTGTCCGTGCCCGTATTCCCGAATACGGGTTCCCGCCTGCTGTCCCTGTCCAGGGCGGCGCGGATCGACGCCCGGGGTGTGCGACGTTCCTCACGGAACGGAACTTGAACGCCGCGGTGTGACGGCGCCGTCCACCACGGCCCACCGCACGGGGCCGGAGAGCCGCGGCTGCTGGGTGTAGCCTGCCCAAAAATAGAGGGGAGCCTTCCCCTTACTTGAAGACGTTGAAGATCTGGTCACTGCCGGTGTCGGCGAGGCGCTTGCGCTCCGTCTTCTCCTCGACGAGCGCGAGGACCGGGAGTTCCATGTCCACACCCGGGGTGTGGCCGAACATATCCTGAAGGTCGACCTGCAGAGCGTGCATGAAGAGCGAGTTCGGGATATCCATCGCACAGTGCTCTTCACACTGGCCGCAGTTGATACACGAGTCCGATATGTGGGCGTAGCGGATCAGGTGGAACATGAACGGCGGCGGAACCTGACCGGGCTCGACCAGGTACGACTTCTTCGTGCTGCACTCGACGCAGTAGCAGATCGGGCAGACCTCGATACAGCCGTAGCACTTGATGCACCGGGAGGTCGCGTCCATGATCTTCTTCAGACGGTCCTTTCCTTCGCCGAGGCTCTCGAAGTTTCTCTTCCGCCACTTGTCGCCGAGTTTCAGCATGGCGCCCTCGACCTTGCCGCGGATCTCGATACCCTTCGGGTTCGCGGCATCGGTCTTGAGGCTTCCAGCCTTCACGGCCGCGTCGAGGAGGTTTGCGCCCTTCTCGGAGCAGACCTCGACGAACGTGGCCTTGCCGGCCTTATCGCCGATGACGCCCCAGTTCCCGCAGGCGAGGTCCGCCTGACGCGGGACCTTCATCTTGCACCGGCGGCAGTTCGCCCGGCGGCCGAACCCTTCTTCCTCGAGTTCGTCCATCGAGATACCCTTGTGCTGGCCGTCCTTCGTCACGATGATGAACTGGCCCTTGTCGATCTCCTCCTTGACGACGTCATCCGGGTCGACCCCGAACTTCTCGCGGATCATCTTCCGGGCGGAAACCGGGCTCACCGAGCCACCGCAGTTGAGGCCGATCATCAGGATGTTATCCAGGTTGACCTGGTTGCGCTTCGCGAGCTCGTAGAGGCCCATTGCGTCGCAGCCTTTCACCGGAACGGCGATCCGCATATTCTCGGCTCCGTCGAGATACTGCTTGACCAGCTTCGAGAGCAGGAGCGTTCCGCAGTGGAGCGAACCTGCCGCCTGTGCGATCTCGGCGGGGTCGGTGATGAATGTGGGGACGGCGTCATAGATATCCTGTCCCTTCTTGACGGCAAGGACGGCGTCCACCATGCCGGACTTGAGCGCGTGCGTCAGCAGAGCGGAGACCGCTCCACCGCACTCGCCCCTCTCCTGGCAGGCGGCGTCGGCTGCCCATGCGTAGAACATATCGCCTTTTGCTGCCATCTTCAGGCCTCCGTAATCTTCTCGATCTTCACAGCACAGGCCTTGAACTCCGGAATCTTCGCGATCGGGTCAAGGGCATTGTGGGTCAGTATGTTCGCTGCGCACTCGGCGAAGTGGAACGGCATGAACATGACACCCTTCTTGATGTCG
>Ga0265294_10005233_pt1 | contig 15880 bp, 29 predicted proteins | sample MunlanPumphouse3_FD_192504 | JGI IMG/M metagenome (GOLD analysis project Ga0265294, IMG submission 192504) | Groundwater microbial communities from a municipal landfill in Southern Ontario, Canada - Pumphouse #3 | ecosystem: Environmental > Aquatic > Deep subsurface > Groundwater | place...
AACATCAAGATGGTGGTGAGCCTGATCAGCCCCATTGCGATGGAGGAGGGGCTGCGGTTTGCCATTCGCGAGGGCGGGCGCACCGTGGGCGCCGGCGTCGTGGCTAAGATCATCGAGTAATAACCATGGCGAACCAGAGAATACGCATTCGCTTGAAAGCCTTCGATCATCGCCTGATCGATCAGTCGGCGCGTGAGATTGTCGAGACTGCCAAGCGTACGGGCGCACAGGTCCGCGGACCGATTCCGCTGCCGACCAAGAAGGAGCGTTTCACTATCCTGATCTCTCCGCATGTCAATAAGGATGCGCGGGATCAGTATGAGATTCGTACGCACAAGCGGCTGATGGATATCGTCGATCCCACGGATAAGACGGTGGATGCGTTGATGAAGCTCGATCTCGCGGCCGGTGTGGACGTGCAGATCAGGCTGAACTAATTGGCGCGTTCTGAGGAACGTCCGAGGCGCAACAGGCGGTACGCAGGGCTGGTGGATTAGCGCTGCAGAATGGGGTTTTGAAATGGCAATTGGGCTAATAGGGCGCAAAGCTGGAATGACCCGCGTCTTCACTGAAGATGGAGCGTCGGTGCCGGTGACCGTAATTGAGGTCGATGGTAATCGCGTCGTACAGGTGAAGACCAAAGAGGTGGATGGCTATCGCGCCGTACAAGTAACCACTGGTAAAGCGCATCCGGCACGAGTCAACAAGCCGCTGGCCGGCCATTATGCGAAAGCCGGCGTCGAAGCCGGGCGTGGTTTGTGGGAGTTTCGTCTCGAGGATGGCGAAGGCGAGGATTTGACCGTTGGCACGGCATTGAGTGTCGCCATGTTCGAGGCGGGCCAGAGGGTGGACGTGGCGGGTACCTCGATCGGCAAAGGCTTCGCCGGCACGATCAAGCGGCACAACTTCACGATGGGTGATGCTACGCACGGTAACTCGCTGTCGCATCGCGCGCCCGGCTCCATTGGCCAGCGCCAGACGCCGGGCCGTGTGTGGAAGGGCAAGCGCATGGCAGGACATATGGGTAACGTTCGGGTTTCTGCACAGAATCTGCAGATCGTGCGGGTTGATACCGAGCGTAATCTGTTGTTGGTAAAAGGCTCGGTACCTGGTGCCAGAGGCGGTGACCTGATTGTGCGGCCTGCGGCTAAGAAGCGGGCTTGAGGAGTAGACTGATGGAACTTCGTGTACATGCTGGCAGCGAAGGGACGATACAGGCATCCGATGCTGTATTCGGCTCCGAATATAATGAAGCGCTTGTCCATCAGGTGGTCACTGCATATATGGCTGCAGCGCGCGTTGGAACGCGTGCGCAGAAGTCGCGCTCCGAGGTAAGCGGGGGCGGTCAAAAGCCCTGGCGTCAGAAGGGCACTGGACGTGCGCGCGCCGGTACGACACGCAGCCCACTTTGGCGCGGGGGGGGCGTGACCTTTGCGGCGCGGCCTCAGGATTACACGCAGAAGGTCAACAAAAAGATGTATCGGGGTGCCATGCGTGCAATCTTGTCTGAACTGGCACGACAGAATCGGCTCGTAGTGGTCGACGAATTCAAGGTTGAAGCTCCGAAGACCAAGTTGCTGTCGGACAAGTTGAAGGGGCTCGATCTCAGGGACGTGCTGATCGTTACCGAGGAAGTGGATGAGAACCTGTACTTGGCAGCCCGCAATATGTATGGCGTAGGCGTTTGTGACGTTGCCGCCGTTGACCCGGTGAGCTTGGTGGGTTTCCAAAATGTACTGGTAACCATCGGTGCCGTCCGGCAGTTTGAGGAGTGGCTCGGATGAATCAAGAGCGTCTTATGAAGGTGCTTGTCGCACCGCATGTCTCTGAAAAAAGCACTCGGGTGGCGGATGAGAATCGCCAGTACGTATTCAAGGTTTTGCCCGATGCCAACAAACATGAGATTCGTGGTGCTGTGGAGCTCATGTTCAACGTAAAGGTAGCGGGTGTTCAGGTCACAAACGTAAAGGGCAAGAACAAGCGCTTCGGACAGATGTACGGTCGTCGCTCGGACTGGAAAAAGGCGTATGTGACTCTGCAGCCCGGCAATGAAATCGATTTCATGGGGCCGGAGTGAGCAAGCGGCTAGGGACCGTGTAAGAGCCGAGGCCAGCATGATTGTAGCCACGGCGCCGGGAATGCAGTTTATCGACAAAACGGCTTAGACGTTATGGCAATAGTTAAGACAAAACCGACATCGGCAGCGCGCCGCTTCGTGGTGAAAGTGGTCACGCCAGAGCTGCACAAGGGTAAACCCTTTGAGGGTCTGCTCGCGAAGAAAACTCGCAGCGGCGGGCGGAACATCCATGGGCGCGTGACTACGCGGCACCAGGGTGGTGGGCACAAGCAGCGGTACCGACTTGTCGACTTCAAGCGTGACAAAGACGGCATTCCTGCCCGTGTAGAGCGGCTGGAGTACGATCCGAACCGTAGCGCTCACATCGCCCTGGTATTGTATGCCGACGGTGAGCGCCGCTACATCATAGCGCCCAAGGGGCTGCAGGCAGGGGCGGAGGTGGTTTCGGGCGCGGATGCCCCGATCAAGGTTGGCAATACGTTGCCACTGCGCGTGATTCCGGTCGGCACGTTCGTTCATTGTGTGGAGATGAAGCCGGGCAAAGGCGCTCAGTTGGCCCGCAGTGCTGGTGCCTCTGTGCAAATCGTCGCGCGCGAGAGCGGTTACGCGACGCTCCGGCTGCGTTCCGGCGAGATACGGCGCGTGCACGCGGATTGCAAGGCCACTATCGGTGAGGTGGGCAACGCCGAGCACAGCCTGCGTTCCCTCGGTAAAGCGGGGGCCGCGCGCTGGCGTGGCATACGGCCGACGGTTCGCGGTGTAGCTATGAACCCGGTCGATCACCCGCACGGAGGCGGCGAGGGCCGCACCTCCGGCGGTCGCCACCCCGTGACCCCTTGGGGCGTGCCGACCAAGGGCTACAAGACCCGCATGAACAAACGGACCGACGGCATGATTGTGCGTCGTCGGAAACAGAAGTAACGGATAGAGGTCACAAACGTGCCACGTTCTGTCAAGAAAGGCCCCTTCGTCGACCTGCATTTGGCGCGCAAGGTGGAGGCAGCTCAAGCGGCAGGAAACAAGCGTCCGATCAAGACTTGGTCGCGGCGGTCGATGGTCCTGCCAGAGATGGTTGGTTTGACAATCGCCGTGCATAACGGGCGGCAACATGTCCCCGTTTTGATAACGGAGAATATGGTCGGCCATAAGCTTGGCGAGTTCGCCGTCACCCGTACGTTCAAAGGTCATGCCGGCGACAAGAAGGCCAAATAGTGGGGTTGTGAGATGGAAGTAGCTGCCAAATTGAGATATGCGCGACTGTCGGCCCAAAAGGGACGGCTGGTGGCTGACCAGATCCGCGGCATGCCTGTGGAACGGGCCCTGCAGGTGCTGAGCTTCAGCCCGAAGAAGGCGGCACGCGTGATCAAGAAAGTGTTGGAGTCCGCGATCGCCAATGCAGAGCACAACCAGGGCATCGATGTCGATGAGCTCAAGGTTGCGAAGATCTGCGTGGACGAAGGCCCGACTTATAAGCGCATGAGGGCGCGTGCGAAGGGAAGGGGTACTCGGATTTTGAAGCGCACCAGTCACATCACCGTGACGGTGGGCAACAAGTAAATCGTAGAGAGGCCGTAATGGGGCAGAAAGTTAATCCGGTAGGGATTCGCCTTGGGATCGTCAAGGACTGGAATGCGAAGTGGTACGCGGATTCCAAAAACTTTGCCGATTACCTGAATACCGATCTCAAGGTGCGGGAATTCCTCAAAAAGAAGCTGTCGCAGGCATCGGTAAGTCGCATCCAGATCCAGCGGCCGGCCCGCAACGCCTACATCACGATTCATACGGCGCGGCCGGGCATCGTAATCGGCAGGAAAGGCGAGGATATCGAGGCGCTGCGGAGAGAAGTCTCCGACCTGATGGGAATTCCGGTCCACATCAATGTTGAGGAAATTCGGAAGCCGGAACTGGACGCCCAGCTAGTGGCCGAAAGCGTTGCGCAGCAGCTCGAAAAGCGCATCATGTTCCGTCGCGCCATGAAGCGCGCGGTAACGAATGCGATGCGGCTTGGGGCGCAGGGCATCAAGATCAACGTGGCAGGCCGGTTGAACGGCGCAGAAATTGCCCGTAGCGAGTGGTATCGCGAGGGGCGGGTGCCTTTGCACACCCTGCGTGCCGACATTGACTACGGATTCGCGGAGGCGCGCACCACCTATGGCGTAATCGGCGTCAAGGTGTGGATCTTCAAAGGCGAAGTGTTCGGCGCTGGCGAACAGGCGGCCGAGGGCGAGCCGGCCAAGAAGGCGGCGAGCTAAGGAGTCGAAACGATGTTACAGCCAAAACGTACAAAGTACCGTAAACAGCACAAAGGCCGTAACCGTGGCTTGGCTACCAGCGGCAACAAAGTCAGCTTCGGTGAATTCGGACTGAAGGCGACGTCGCGTGGCCGATTGACCGCGCGGCAGATCGAAGCTGCCCGGCGTACGATTTCACGGCACGTCAAGCGGGGTGGCAAACTGTGGATACGCGTGTTCCCGGATAAGCCGATCACCAAAAAGCCGCTCGAAGTGCGTATGGGAAGCGGGAAAGGTAACGTAGAATATTGGGTCGCCGAGATCAAACCGGGCGCCGTTCTGTACGAAATGGAGGGTGTGCCGGAGGCGGTGGCGCGTGAAGCGTTTCGACTCGCGGCTGCCAAGCTGGCGGTGCAAACAGAGTTCGTAACTCGGACGGTGATGTGATGAAAGCTAATGAACTTCGCGGGAAGACCGTGGCGGAGCTCAAACAGGAGCTTTTGGGGCTGTTGCGCGAACAGTTCAATCTGAGGATGCAGCAGGGTACTGGGCAGTTGGCGCGTCCTGACCAGGTCAAGAAAGTCCGTCGCAACATCGCGCGAGTAAAGACCATACTTAACGAGAAGGCAAAAGCGGGTGGCGCAGCATGAGCGAGCAGGCCAAAGTAGTTCGTACCGTCACCGGTCGGGTAATCAGCAACAAGGCGGATAAGACCGTCACGGTGCTCGTGGAGCGTCTAGTGCGGCATCCGCTGTACGGAAAGTACGTCAAGCGCTCGAGCAAGCTGCACGCGCACGACGAGAACAATGAGTGCGCTGAAGGCGATCTGGTTATGGTGGAGCAGTGCCGGCCGCTATCGAAGACGAAGAGCTGGCGCCTAGTGCGAGTAGTGGAGCGTGCCGGCTAAGCGGCGGGCCGTGCCGGTGAGGCATCAGGTGAATACGAATTAACAGGTTGTTCGGAAATTAGCCATGATCCAGATGCAGACAACATTGGATGTAGCCGACAACAGCGGAGCGCGCCGTTTGATGTGCATCAAGGTGCTGGGCGGGTCGCACCGCCGCTACGCAAATATCGGCGACATCATCAAAGTGAGCGTAAAGGAAGCGATTCCGCGCGGGAAAGTCAAGAAGGGCGAGGTGTACAACGCCCTCGTGGTACGCACCAAGAAAGGGGTCCGGCGCCCTGATGGATCCCTCATACGTTTCGACAGCAACGCCGCGGTGCTGCTGAACAACCAATTGCAACCGATTGGAACTCGTATCTTCGGGCCCGTGACTCGTGAGCTGCGCAGTGAGCAGTTCATGAAGATCATTTCGCTGGCGCCCGAGGTGCTGTAACGGAGACCTTGCGTCATGCGTAAGATTCGAAAGGGCGACGACGTCATCGTGCTGGTCGGCAAAGACAAAGGTAAGCGCGGTACGGTGCTGCGCGTCTACGCCGACGACCGCGTCGTGGTCGAGAACGTAAACATAGTAAAGCGGCATACGAAACCCAATCCCATGCGCGGCGTGGCCGGCGGAATCGTGGAGAAGGAAACGCCGATTCATATCTCGAATGTGGCGCTGTTTAACCCCGCGACTAAAAAGGGTGACCGTGTTGGGTTCCGCGTGCTGGAAGACGGGCGTAAGGTCCGGTACTTCAAGTCGACGAACGAAGTTGTGGATGTGTGACAGGTAGCGCCATGGCGAGATTGCAAAAACATTACCGCGAGAATGTGGTCAAACAGCTTCAAGAGCGTTTCGGCTACAAGAACGTCATGGAAGTGCCCCGGCTGGTGAAGATCACCCTCAACATGGGCGTCGGCGAGGCCGTAGGCGATAAAAAGATCATGGAGCATGCGGTTGAAGACATGACCAAGATCGCGGGTCAGAAGCCCGTGGTTACCCTGGCGCGCAAGTCCGTTGCCGGTTTCAAGATCCGTGAGGGTTGGCCGATTGGGTGCAAGGTTACGCTGCGTCGGGACCGCATGTATGAGTTTCTGGATCGGTTGATCAATATTGCGATGCCGCGTGTACGCGATTTCCGCGGGGTAAGTCCGCGCGGATTCGACGGACAGGGCAACTACAACCTGGGTATCAAAGAGCAGATCATTTTTCCGGAGATCGACTACGACAAGATCGACGCGGTCCGGGGCATGGATATCGCGATTACAACGACGGCTCGAACGGACGAGGAAGCGCGTGCTCTGTTGGCGGCGTTCAATTTTCCGTTCAGGCAGTGAGGAACTAGGCAGATGGCAAAGAAGTCCATGGTAAATCGCGAGGTACGCCGGTTGCGTACGGTCCAGAAGTACGCGGCGAAGCGGGCCGAGCTCAAGGCGATTATTGCGAATGTCAATGCCAGCGACGAGGAGCGGATGGAGGCGCAGAGGAAGCTGCAGGCATTGCCGCGCGATGCGAGTCCCTCACGTCTGCGGAATCGGTGCCGGGTCAGCGGGCGGCCACACGGTTTTTACCGAAAGTTCGGTCTGGCGCGCAACAAATTGCGCGAGACCGCTATGCGCGGCGACGTGCCGGGCTTGGTGAAGGCGAGTTGGTAGTCGGGCGTGTCCAAAATTACGTAACCCGCTCGCCTCGCCGTTAGGTGGAAAGAATTGTAAAAAGGTAATTTCGCTATGAGCATGACGGATCCAATTGCGGACATGCTGACACGCATTCGGAATGCGCAGGCAGCCCGTAAGGTTGAGGTGGAGATGCCCGCGTCGACCTTGAAAAGCGCGATCGCCAAGGTTCTCAAGGATGAAGGCTACATCGCCGATTTCGCGACAAAAGAGCGGGACGGCAAGCCAGTGCTTTGGATCGCGTTGAAATACTATCAGGGCAAGCCGGTAATTGCGTCTCTGCGGCGGGTCAGTCGGCCTGGCTTGCGGGTGTACAAGGGAAAGGACGAGCTGCCGAAGGTAATGGGTGGTCTCGGTGTTGCAATCGTATCCACTTCGCAGGGTGTCATGAGCGACCGTGCAGCACGGGCTGCGGGCCATGGCGGTGAAGTGCTGTGCATCGTTTCGTAATGGGTGGTAGGCAATGTCGAGAGTTGCAAAACAACCGATTGCTATCCCCGCTGGGGTAGAGGTCACCATTGATGGTCAGGCCATCAAGGTCAAGGGCCCGAAGGGGATGTTGCAGTGGCTGGTCCACGAAGCGGTCGGCGTGACGAAAGCGGACGGCGTATTGACGGTCGCGCCGCGGACTGAATCGAAGGAAAACACTGCGTTGGCCGGTACGACGCGTGCGCTCGTGGCCAACATGGTGAAAGGCGTTTCTGAAGGCTTCGAGCGCAAGCTGGAACTGGTGGGTGTTGGCTACCGCGCACAGGCGCAGGGCAAGGTGCTGAACCTCTCGTTGGGTTTTTCGCACCCCGTCAGTTTCCCTGTTCCGGACGGGATTAGCATCGAGACGCCCAGCCAGACCGAGATCGTCATCAAGGGTGCCGACAAGCAGCAGGTCGGACAAGTGGCCGCGAAGATCCGCGGATACCGGCCGCCGGAGCCTTATAAGGGCAAGGGCGTCAAGTACTCCGATGAGGTCATTGTTCGCAAAGAGGCCAAGAAGAAATAGAGTGGCGTGATTACCATGGACAAAAAAACAGCTCGTTTGCGCCGTGCGCGCCGCACTCGTCTCGCGATCCGCGAGCAGGGGGCTTATCGCCTGTGTGTGCACCGGACGCCCCGACATGTATACGCTCAGGTCATCGACCCCACGGGGTCTGCGGTGGTCGCCGCTGCATCGACGGTGGAGCCGGATCTGAAGAAGGAACTGGGCGCGACTGGCAATATCGCTGCCGCCTCTGCAGTGGGCAAGGCCATTGCAGAGAGGGCCAAGGCAGCGGGTGTCACCCGCGTGGCGTTTGACCGATCGGGATTCAAATACCACGGCCGCGTGAAGGCGCTTGCTGATGCAGCGCGGGAAAACGGTTTGGAGTTCTAAGGGCTAGAAAATGGCAAGTGTCGATTTACCAACAAGTTCTGATGGGCTGCAGGAAAAGCTGATTGCGGTCAACCGGGTTGCCAAAGTGGTAAAGGGCGGCCGGCAGTTCGGCTTTGCCGCGCTTACGGTGGTGGGCGACGGCAATGGTCGTGTCGGCTTCGGCCAGGGCAAGGCCCGGGAGGTGCCGGTGGCTATTCAGAAGGCCATGGAGAACGCCCGGAAGAATATGCGGGTAGTCAAGCTCAAGGGCGAGACCTTGCAATATCCCATCACGTCGACACACGGTGCTGCAAAGATATTCATGCAGCCGGCCTCGCCCGGCACGGGTATTATTGCCGGTGGCGCGATGCGAGCCGTGTTTGAGGTCCTCGGCGTCCGTGATGTGCTGGCGAAGTGCATAGGATCGAACAACCCGATCAACGTGGTTCGGGCGACCATTCGCGGCTTGACGGAGATGTCAGCGCCTGAGGAGATCGCTGCCAAGCGCGGCAAGACGGTCGAAGAGATACTGGGTTAAGCCATGGCAGAGCAAAAGAAAATCAAGGTCACCCTGGTTCGCAGCACCAATGGCCGTGTCAAGGGGCATAGGCTCTGCGTGGCCGGACTTGGACTGCGCCGGATGCACCATAGCGTAATCCTTGAGGACACGCCCCAAGTGCGAGGGCTGATTAACAAGGTATCCTATCTGCTCAAGGTAGAGGAAGCTTGATCATGCGTTTGAATACCATTCGGCCCGCCAAGGGAAGCAAGCCTGCAGCGAAGCGTCGTGGACGCGGCATTGGGTCGGGCTTAGGTAAGACCGGCGGGCGCGGACATAAGGGCCAGCACTCGCGAGCGGGCGGTTACCATAAGGTCGGCTTCGAGGGCGGTCAGATGCCCTTGCAGCGTCGGTTGCCCAAGTTTGGCTTCACATCACTGAAGGCCAATGAGACGGCTGAGGTCCGGTTGTCTGAGCTGGCCAAGGTCGAAGCCGATGTCATTGATTTGCTTGCATTGAAGGCTGCCAACGTAGTGCCGCAGCAGGCGCAGCGGGCGAAGGTGATCGCGTCCGGCGAACTCACAAAGGCTGTGGTTCTGCGGGGCATTGCCGCAACCAAAGGCGCCAGGTCCGCTATCGAGGCGGCTGGCGGCAAGATCGAGGACTAAGTGGCTGCTACTAGAGCAATGCTGCCGAGCGGACTTGCTGGAATCGGCAAGCTTACCGAGTTGCGCCAGCGTCTGTTGTTCGTGCTTGGCGCGTTGATAGTGTTCAGGATCGGGGCGCATATCCCCGTGCCCGGCATCGATCCACACGCGTTGGCGATGATGTTTGAGCAGCAGCGCGGCACTATCCTGGACATGTTCAACATGTTTTCCGGGGGAGCGCTGGGTCGGCTCACGATCTTCGCGCTGGGCGTCATGCCGTATATCTCCGCGTCGATCATCATGCAGTTGATGACCGTCGTGGTGCCGACGCTCGAGCAGTTGAAGAAGGAAGGAGAAGCAGGCAGGCGCAAGATCACACAGTACACGCGATATGGAACTGTTGCGCTTGCCACGTTCCAGGCGGTAGGTGTGGCGATTGCGTTGCAGAGCCAGCAGGTGTCCGGCATTCCGGTGGTTGTAAATCCGGGAGTTGGGTTCGTGTTTACCGCGGCGGTGACCCTCGTTACCGGCACCATGTTCCTTATGTGGCTTGGCGAGCAAGTGACGGAGCGTGGGATCGGCAATGGCATTTCGCTGATTATTTTTGCCGGCATTATCGCGGGTCTTCCCTCCGCGATTGGTGGCACATTGGAGTTGGCGCGCACCGGCGAGATGCATCCGCTGACGATTCTGACGCTGTTCGCGCTCGCGATCTTCGTGACGGCGTTTGTCGTGTTCGTCGAAAGAGGGCAGCGGCGTATCACGGTGAATTATGCGAAACGGCAGCAGGGACGGCGCGTGTATGCTGCGCAGAGCAGTCATTTGCCATTGAAGCTGAACATGTCGGGCGTCATTCCGCCGATCTTTGCGTCCAGCATCATCCTCTTCCCTGCTACGATCGGCAGTTGGTTTGGTGCAGCGCAGGGAATGGGCTGGCTTAGGGATTTCGCGGCGATCTTGTCGCCCGGGCAGCCGTTGTACGTGCTGCTGTATGCGCTGGCGATTATCTTCTTCTGTTTCTTCTATACGGCGTTGGTTTTCAACTCCAAGGAAACGGCAGAAAATCTGAAGAAATCAGGAGCGTTCATTCCTGGTATCCGCCCGGGCGAGCAAACCGGCCGCTACATCGACACCGTCATGACGCGTCTGACGTTCTGGGGCGCGGCATATATCACCGCGGTATGCTTGTTGCCGGAATTTTTGATTTTGTACTGGAACGTGCCCTTTTATTTCGGTGGCACTTCTCTGCTGATTATCGTAGTGGTTGTGATGGATTTCATGGCGCAGATGCAGGCGCATTTGATGTCGCACCAGTACGAAGGTCTGCTAAAGAAGGCGAATCTGAGAGGACACGGACGGGCGGGGCTGCTGCGTTAGACCGCAAGTTATTCCCGAAAGTGTGCTTTGACAGTAAGAAGTTGGTTTTCAGGAGACAGTAATGAAAGTTCGGGCGTCCGTGAAACGCATTTGCCGAAATTGCAAAATCGTTCGCCGTAAAGGGGTTGTGCGGGTGATCTGCAAGGAAGCGCGGCATAAGCAGCGCCAAGGGTAGGCGGGGATTGCGTAATGCCGCGGCCGTGTTTCCCGAACAGCCCGAAGCAAGTGCAGGTGGAGCGTGTCGGGACCGCGGTATCGTGACATCTCGAATACCTTCCTAGTTGATTGATTTTAGTGTCGGCGGGCGGTAAACTAACGCGTTTTCCGCTGCTGAGAGTTATTTGGTTTTAGGAGATTGGCTGTATGGCCCGTATTGCAGGCGTCAACATCCCCGTGCACAAGCACGCGGTGATTGCCCTCACAGCGATTTATGGGATCGGTCGCACCCGGGCGCGAGCCATTTGTGCCGCGGCTGGCGTGAGGCCGGATGCCAAAGTCAAAGATCTCTCGGAAGGTGAGATCGATAACCTGCGAGGTGAAGTCGCAAAATATACCGTCGAAGGCGATCTGCGCCGTGAAGTCTCCATGAGCATCAAGCGTCTGATGGATCTTGGCTGCTATCGTGGGTTGCGTCATCGCCGTGGCTTGCCGGTCCGTGGCCAGCGTACCCGCACCAATGCGCGGACGCGGAAAGGGCCGAGGCGGCCGATTCGTAAATAGATGCCATTCGCGCATAACCGAAGCGAAAGAGTTAAATCAGGACTGAGATATGGCTAAAGCGACCGCTGCTCGTACGCGAAGAAAGGTCAAAAAGAACGTGGTGGATGGGATAGCTCACATCCATGCGTCATTCAACAACACTATCGTCACGATCACTGATCGCCAAGGGAACGCGCTTGCCTGGGCGACGGCGGGTGGTTCCGGTTTTCGGGGTTCGCGTAAGAGCACGCCTTTTGCAGCGCAGGTCGCGGCCGAGAAGGTCGGTGCCGTCGTGCAAGAGTTCGGCATGAAAAACCTCGAGGTGCGCGTAAAGGGACCGGGTCCCGGGCGCGAGTCGGCGGTACGTGCACTGAATGCGGCCGGCTTCAAAATCACCAATATCACTGATGTGACGCCCATCCCCCATAACGGGTGCCGGCCTCCCAAAAAACGTCGAGTTTAAGTCTGGAGACTATTGTGGCTAAGTACGCTGGTGCCAAATGCCGCCAATGCCGTCGTGAGGGCGGCAAGCTGTTTTTGAAGGGCGAGAAATGCTTCACGAGCAAGTGCCCGGTTGAGAATCGTCCGTTTCCTCCCGGGCAGCACGGTCAGAAGCGGCCACGCCTGTCCGACTATGCCACGCAGTTGCGCGAAAAGCAGAAGCTGCGCCGCATTTACGGCGTGCTGGAGCGGCAGTTTCACAACTATTACACCGAGGCGGCCCGAAGGGCGGGAACGACGGGCGAAATTCTGCTGCAGCTTTTGGAGAGCCGGCTCGATAACGTCGTTTACCGGATGGGGTTCGCCGGCTCGCGCGCTGAGGCTCGGCAGTTGGTGCGGCATAACGGTGTCAAGGTGAACGGCCGGAAAGTCAACATTCCTTCTTATCAGCTCAAGCCGGGCGACATTGTTGCAGTGAGTGAGAAGGCGCGGTCGCAGTTGCGCGTTCAGGCGGCAATGGAGTTCGCGCAGCAACGTGGGCTCGCGGAATGGATCGAGGTCGATCCGAGCAAGCTGGAAGGAGTGTTTAAGTCGCGGCCGGAGCGCGCCGAGCTTGCGCCCGATATCAACGAGCACCTGGTTGTCGAGCTTTACTCCAAGTAAAGGCGTTGAGAGAGAGGACCTTACATGCAGGGCTCTGTAACCGATTTTCTTAAGCCACGGCTGGTCGATGTTCAGATCGTAAACGCGAGGCAGGCGAAGGTAACGCTGGAACCGCTGGAGCGGGGCTTTGGTCATACGCTCGGCAACGCCTTGCGTCGTATCTTGTTGTCGTCCATGCCGGGGAGCGCCGTAGTCGAGGCAGAGATCGAAGGCGTTTTGCATGAGTACACCACGATTGAAGGTGTTCAAGAGGATGTCATCGAGATCCTGCTGAACCTGAAAGGTCTCGCGATTCGGATGCACGCCCGCAACGAGGCGACGCTGCGCCTGAGCAAGAAGGGACCGGGTACGGTCACTGCGGCGGATATTGTTCTGGATCACGACGTCGAGATCGTCAATCCGGAGCACTATATCGCCAGCCTTACCAAGGCCGGCGAACTGAACATGACACTCAAGGTCGCGCAAGGTCGCGGTTACCAGCCGGTCGCCGCACGGCAGACTGGCGAAGGGGAGGATCGTCCGATCGGCCGCCTGCAGTTGGACGCGTCTTTCAGTCCGGTTCGGCGGGTTACCTACAGCGTCGAGCGTGCGCGTGTCGAGCAGCGCACTGATCTGGACAAGCTGATCATCGAGATCGAGACCAACGGGACGATCGAGCCTGAAGAGGCGATTCGCCGTGCCGCGACAATCCTGCAGGAGCAGTTGTCCGTGTTCGTGGACCTGCAGGGCAAGGAAGAGGTGAAGCCGGAATCGAAGGAAACGGAAATTGATCCGATCCTGTTGCGTCCGGTTGACGACCTGGAGCTTACGGTGCGGTCAGCGAACTGCTTGAAGGCCGAGAGTATCTACTACATCGGGGACCTGATTCAGCGCACTGAGGTAGAACTGCTCAAGACGCCGAATCTTGGGAAAAAATCTCTTACGGAAATCAAGGACGTGCTTGCCACCCATGGCTTGTCGCTCGGAATGAAGCTCGAGAATTGGCCGCCACCGGGACTGAAGGACAAGGAAAAGGCGTCGGCATAAGCGGACTCTGTACCGCCACCGATACCGTAGAGATGCTGTGGTGAGCTGTGTAGTTTGGGTCTCACGTGCATATAGATCATAGGAAACACAAAAATGCGTCATCGCAATATTGGTCGGCAGCTTAGCCGCAACAGCAGTCACCGTAAGGCGCTGCTCAAGAGCCTGACGACGGCCCTGTTCCGTCATGAACTCATCAAGACAACGCTCCCGAAGGCGAAAGAGTTGCGGCGGGTTGCCGAGCCGCTCATTACCATCGCCAAGGAAGACAGCGTAGCGCGTCGGCGTCTGGCGTTTGCCCGGCTGCGTGATCGCGAGGTGGTAACCAAGCTGTTCAACGAGCTCGGTCCGCGCTTCAAGTCTCGGCCGGGCGGGTACGTTCGCATTCTGAAGTGCGGATACCGTGCGGGCGATAATGCGCCTATGGCGTATGTGGAATTGGTCGACCGGCCGGCAGCGGCCGAGGCGAGCGCGGGCGAATGAGGCGCGTCGCAGGACAGGATAAGAAAGCCGGGCAATGCCCGGCTTTTTTGTGTGCGGGGAGGGAACTGGGCAGGGCGGTTCGCGATGAACGGAAAGTGAAGGCGCCGTGCAACGCATGATCCTGCTTTTTACGGACTTCGGTCTGGAGGGGCCTTACATAGGCCAAATGAAGGCCGTCCTGCTGCAGCAAGCGCCCGGGGTAGGCCTGATCGACCTTTTTTCCGATGTCCCCCCGTATGACGCGAAAGGCGCGGCGTATCTGCTGGCGGCCTACAGCCATGGTTTTCCCGAGGAATCGGTATTCCTGTGCGTGGTGGATCCGGGGGTCGGCAGCGCGCGCAAAGGAGTGGTGGTGCGCGCCGACGACCGCTGGTACGTCGGCCCTGACAACGGGCTTTTCAACGTGGTCGCGCGCCGTGCCGGGACGGTTCAATGGTGGGATATCGACTGGTGCCCCGAGCGGCTGTCGGCAAGTTTCCATGGCCGCGATCTGTTCGCGCCCGTCGCCGCCCGCCTGGCGCGGGGCGAGGCACCGCCGGGAGTGTTGCAAGACCCGAGTTTTCGGGTTGATCGGGAATGGCCCGATGATCTTGCCCAAGTTGTTTATATTGATCGGTTCGGCAACGTCATGACCGGAATCCGGGCGTCGGTGCTGGGCCCCGACGCTATGCTGGCGCTCAATGGGCATTGCCTGAAACGGGCGCGCACGTTCTCGGATGTGCCGCCAGGCGCCGGATTCTGGTATGAGAATGCCAACGGGCTTGCTGAAATCGCCGTCAATCAAGGGCGGGCGGATCAGTGCCTGGGCGCGAAGGCGGGTGACCCGGTGGCGGTCTTGCCGGTCGCGCAGCCGTGACTGCGAGCGGACCGGCCGCTCAGCCTAGCCAACCGATCTTGTCGCCGCTCTTTTCCCCGCCTGCGCCAGTGTTTGGCGGAGGAACCGTCCGGTATATGAGGCGGGGTGGGCGGCAATGTCTTCCGGCGTGCCGGTGGCGATCACCTGACCGCCCCGGTCGCCTCCCTCCGGCCCCATATCGATAACCCAGTCCGCCGTCTTGATGACGTCGAGATTGTGTTCGATGACCACGATGGTATTGCCGTGATCGCGCAGTCGATGCAACACGCGCAAGAGCTGGTCCACGTCGTGGAAATGCAGGCCGGTGGTGGGTTCGTCCAGGATGTACAGGGTGTTGCCGGTATCGCGCTTGGACAATTCGCGTGCGAGCTTGACTCGTTGCGCCTCCCCGCCCGACAAGGTCGTGGCGCTCTGGCCCAGTCTGATGTAGGAGAGGCCGACTTCGCTCAGGGTTGCCAGCTTGCGCGCGAGTGTCGGCACCGCGTCGAAAAACGCCAGGGCGTCCTCGACGGGCATCTCTAACACTTCGTGTATGTTTTTACCTTTGTAGCGGATCTCCAGAGTTTCGCGGTTGTAGCGCTTGCCCTTGCACACGTCGCAGGGCACATACACATCGGGCAGGAAGTGCATCTCCACCTTGATGAGGCCGTCGCCCTGGCACGCCTCGCAACGGCCCCCCTTCACGTTGAAGCTGAACCGCCCCGGATCATAACCGCGGGAGCGGGCCTCATGGGTGCCCGCGAAGAGCTCGCGGATCGGCGTGAACAAGCCGGTGTAGGTGGCGGGATTGGACCGGGGAGTGCGGCCGATGGGGCTTTGGTCGATGTCCACCACCTTGTCGAAGTGTCCCAGCCCCTCGATGGCTGCAAACGGGGCCGGTTCTTCGGCGGCGCCGTTCAGGACCTTGGCCGCATGGCGGTACAGGGTGTCGTTGATGAGCGTGGATTTGCCGGAGCCCGATACCCCCGTGACGCAG
>Ga0265294_10005234_pt1 | contig 15879 bp, 10 predicted proteins | sample MunlanPumphouse3_FD_192504 | JGI IMG/M metagenome (GOLD analysis project Ga0265294, IMG submission 192504) | Groundwater microbial communities from a municipal landfill in Southern Ontario, Canada - Pumphouse #3 | ecosystem: Environmental > Aquatic > Deep subsurface > Groundwater | place...
TGTTCCTCTATCACAGAGAGATTACCTCTCGTATCTATTATTTTAGAAAGATTGATTATTTTGGGTTTATCTATTATCATTGCTTTAATGCCAACATTGTTTTGCGAACTAATTCGTATTTTATAAGATGTAAGTAGTACACATTACTTATTACACTTACCACTTACCACTTACCACTTACCACTTACCACTTACCACTCATTCCTTATCACATAACCCAAAACTCATAATTTATACCCATATGCAGAGCCTTTTTTCAAGCTATATCCATATCCATACCTCTTCCCATAACCATAACGATAATTCCGTTTACTAAAGTCAACAGAATTCAGTATGAAATACATATTTTTCAATTTCTCTTCATTATAAATTGTTGTTGCATCTTCTATATTCCTTTTAGGAGTATAATCTGCACGTACAATATACAGATTGATATCTGCTATTCTATTAAGTATTAGACTATCTGAGACTAATCCAACAGGTGCCGTGTCAATGATTATAAAATCAAATTGTTTGCGCAAATCCTTTATTAACTCATCTAATGACGGTTTCGCAAGTAATTCGTTAGGATTAGGTGCAATAGGTCCGGCATTTATCATAAATAAATTTGGATGTATCCCTGAAGGTTTAATAAGCTTGTCGGCTGTTTGGTGTCCTGATAAAAACATGGTCATACCACCTTTATCTGGCACATCAAAATAGAGTCCAAATTTAGGTTTTCGGATATCCAATTCGATAATCAAAACTTTTTTATCTAACAGGGATAAACTAGTAGCTAAGTTTATGGCTACAAATGTTTTACCTTCACCACTGATACTCGAAACCATATTGATCACTTTTTTATCCACACTATCTATTACAAACAATAGGTTAGTGCGTAGCAAACGTACCATTTCAGTAAACCCATCATTATCATCTTCTTTGATAACCATTTTAGAGGTCTCTAATATTTTCGGAATTTCTCCTAAAAGAGGAACATTTGAAATCTCTGCCAATTCTTGCTTGTGTCCAATCTGATAACGCATCAATTCTTTAATTCTGATAATAATTATAGGTACAAGTAAGCCTAAAGCAACAGCGATTAAAAAACTCAAAATTTTATTTGGTGTAACAATTCCCAATATTCTAACGTAATCAATCAACTTTGCATTTGGTTCTGCTGTAGCCATATTCATGTATTTTTCTTCTTTCTTTTGAAGTAAAAACAAAAACAATGACTCTTTAACTCCTTGCTGACGAGTTATATCAGAATAAACTCGTTGTTGACGAGGTACTGCTCTTAGGCGCGCTCTATCCACATTTAGCTGCCCTGACAAATCGCGTAATGCAATTTGAAGATTACTCTTTTCATTCTGCAAACTACTCCTAACAGATCGATACATTGATTCTATTTGGTTGGAGAGATCAATCATAGCCTGGTTACTACTTGATGCCACACGCGAAAGCTTTGTTTTTTCCATCACCAAATTGTTATAGCTGGTAATCATACTGTTTAAACTTTCACTGCTAATTCCTGAGTTTGCAGGTAGAAGCTGATCGCTCGGATCTTGATTTTGAACAGAGTTGAACAAATCGGAAACAATGGCTAATTGAGTTTCAATATCCATTTTCCTTTGTTCAATTCCGGAAGTTTGAACATTATATAGATGCGACTGATTCGCAATATCTGTAATCCCTTGGCTTTGTTTGTAATCCTCTGCTTGTGAATCAACTGTACTCAATTCATCACTTAATTGCGATAGATGGGTATCTATAATTTGAGATGTTTTATCTGCTAAATTAAGTTGTTCACTCAACATTTCTCTGTTGTACACCTCAACTAGGTGTTCCATAAACTCTTTACCTTCAAGAGCATTGCGGCTATTTAAGGATAGCGTTACAACAGATGAAGTCTTAGATGTAACCTCCATTTCCAAGCTATTAATAAATTGATCTGCCACATTGAGCGGAGGCTGAATTACTACTTCTAAGAGCATTTCCTCTTTGGGTGTAAAACCAGTTTTAACTGCATGTACTTCTCCAAAAGGAAACATGATAGCGTCGCTATCAGCTAATGATGATTTAATGGTGTAAGATTTATCTAAATGCTTGCCAGAAAATTCATAGATTCCATTTGGACGTAACAAAACTTCAAAGACAATTGGTTTTTCTCCGATTTGATCCAACATAGCATCTGATAAGGTTACATGTATTGGGCTTTGATTACCATACAAAATTTCTTTCTTGTATTTAATTATGTTCAAAAAAGATCCCAGTTGTGTATAAGATGTGTAGTTTTCTAACTCACGGACAACCTTATCTGCAATAAGTGAGCTTCCTAACATCTCCATCTCATTCTCTACATTACTCGTTTGAGTAATAAGTCCCATGCCATCAAACGCTGGAGTTGTAGATGAGCCACTTCCTTTTTGAGAATCTTGAAACAGCACAGACGTCTCAATTTTATATACCGGCAAGGAGAATTTGACGTAAATTACAGCTATTGCTGTGCAAATGATAAGTGAGATAACGAACCATTTCCAAAAAGAAAGATACTTTATAAATAGTCCTATAAAATCGAATGATTTTTCTGATAGTAATTTAAATTCCTCTTCAGATTTTGTAAGTTTCATAGTTGTTTTATTCCCCATACTTTATCTAGTTGCTGAAAATATTGTAACAGCCATGGTTGCTAATGAAATTATAACCGAGACGGATGAAATGCGAAAAGATTCCGCAGCTCCATATTTTGATGAATTTGCTCTTGATTGGTTTGGTTCTACATATACCACATCGTTTTGCTCCAAAAAATAGGCGGGAGAATTTATGATGTCTTTGTCATTCAAATTCAATGTGTAAAATGTTTTATTACCATCAGAGTCTTCTCGCAATACTTTAACATTTTCACGTTTCCCATATATGGTCATATCGCGTGCTAAAGCCAATCCTTCGAAAATAGTCAATCGTTCATTAATTGTGCTGTAATTACCGGGAGCATTCACTTCACCCAAAACATTTATCGAATAATTATTTATTCTAATCGTAACAATAGGTAATTCTCCAGTGAAAGCTGGTCTTAGTTTTTCAAGAATATAACCCTCCAACTCTTTTTTAGTCATATTTTTCACATGAATTTGACCTAAAACAGGAAAATTTATATTCCCATCATTATCCACAAGATAATTTTGTAAAGCCGGTTGTGAATAAATTTGCCCCCCCATTGACAATGTTTGCGTCTGAAGCTGTGGAGTAATTAAATTGTAAATACGAGAAGCCTCGGGCTCGGTGCTCACTACTGTTATAGAAAGCAAATCTTTTGGTTTAATTTTCACCTCATAAGACTGATTGTCAATGCTCTCAACACTTTTTTGTTGCTTATTAATTTGTTGCATATATGCAATATTTTCAACACTTGAGCACGCAGTGAATAAAAGTGTTGTCAAAAATAATAGATGTATGTTCTTCATCATAATTAATCATTTTTTTTACTATCAAAATACTTTTTATGAGTAATGTTGTCTGTCAAATCAATAAACGTATTTAATCGAGATATGTTTAAAAAAAGCATGAGAATATATAGGGTTAATCATATGTTTAGGGGTTTTAGGTATGTAGTTTGAGGTATGAGGAGACGCGTGAGGCGAGGTGTGTGAGGAACATGAGGTTGCAAGGTTACAATTGAGGTTTGTGGATGAGGCTATTGAATTGAATTAATTTTATCTGATGTTGTAAGCTCAGAAAAGATGCAGGATTCTGTTACGGTAGATGTGATATCATTGTGTTTAACCCCAGAATATTGAACATGTACAAAATCTAAAGTCATTTAACCATAATGGAACATGTATGAAGAGGAAGCATTTAGTTATGCTATAAACTTAAGCCGATTGCGCAGTTTATAGCAACTCATGTCTGCAGTAGTCAAAAAAAGAAGTCGTATCGCAAGACATGCATTAGTATTGAGCGGTGTCGAAATGCGGTCGCTGAGTTTGTCGAAGGGTTACAAAACGTATGCAAGCAAAACACAATGATGGTCAATCCTCAAATGGTTGAATCTACTTCCCCAAGCATAACACAACTCGCACCACAACATAATGTATCAGGCTTATGGTTTGGATGGATTTTGATTATCATATTTTCATATATTTATTAAACGATTTCACTTCTCTCTATATGCAGCGTCAATAACAAAAAGGTCTTTTACTTGATGTAAATGATGCATAGCTATTAAACCTTTATGGAAATTAGGATAGGTTGTTACAGTTGTTTTTTCAACATACTCTTCGATAGTCAATCTTTCTATTTTATTGATATTTAATGCACGACCATAAACACCTTCAATATTTGCTTGTGAAGGTCTGTAAATTTCATCTCTGTATTTAAAAATAGCACCTCCATTTCTCGCTGTTTCAGAATTAATAATTACCGGGTTTTGCAAGTGAGGTTCAAGAAGTTCTAACTTTAATGAATCAACCCTATAAATAAACAACTCGTTCTCCATTGCAGAGTTTAAATCATCTTGTTTATTAATAAATAGCCATCTCTGGTTAGTGTTATCTACATAGAAGGATGCATCAGCAACCATTTCTCCTTCAAATGCAGTAGAATATAGCTCCCATTTATTTGGAAAACTAATGCACTTATAAATTTCGAGGCGCTTGTTTTCACTTGATTCCGGCATTAAAAAAACGTCACCGTTCTCTTCAAAAATAAATGGATACGATAAATGATAATCTAAATCCAAAACATCAGTAACATCTACCAATTCATCATCTTTAATTCTACCACATGATATCTTTCCTCTCTTTGTTGAATAATTGTAATTTTCAAAGAATATATAATTATCACCTTTATAATTAAATATGAAAGGATCTGCCCAAAACTCATTTTTTGGAAGTTTAATGGGGTTTAATCTGAAAAGAGTAGAGTTCAAAAAATCACCCTTACCTATCCATAGTGTCCAACAATCATATCTTATGCCAAATAATAAATATTTCACCCTCCCAAAAATCTTACTCCTAAGTTTGGAGTAAAAGCCAAATATATACTTTATTAAATTCGCTAAATTGGGTGCTTTGTAGGGTGAATTATAATAAACTGTTGATTCTGTTGGAGAGTAATTGCCAATTTGAAGTTGTCTTATATTTTTAAATAGAAGAGAAACGGAGGCTTCTAAAATCAATCTGTTTGTTTTAGCAAAAGACCAATGATAATTAAAAAACGCTTTATCAATTATCAGTCCGCCATTAAGTTCTGGTGTTAATTGCTGTAATGTTACACCTACTGAAGTATGGTGATGCAATATTTCCCAAAAACCAGCAGGACCACCATGATTTATAGAGTTATCTGCATAATGAAGCGACCACACTCCATATTTCGCTGAATTTAAAATATCCCCTTTTATAATATTGAATTCGAGCCTTAAAATAATGTCTAGATTATATGATTTGATTTTTTCAGCATCCACACTACTGAAAATATCCAAAGAACCTCTTCTTTTAGGTTTTAAATAGACTGTTTCTACAGTCTTTAATTTATTTATAATACCACCTTTATTAATCGTATGGTACTCTCTAAATAATTTTCGTTCAATTAAAATTTGAATTTTAAATATGAGTTTTCCTAAACTGTTTTCTGATTTAATTAAACGTTTAAATCTACCTCCTTGTGATTTCTCAATTTCGTTACCTTCTCTCCCATCTTGTATCAATAAGGATAATTCGAGTTCCTTGTCGTTTATAATTTTCTCAATAATTCTCAGTTCCCAATTGGATAGTTTTTCAAATTCTTTAATCAAAACCCCTATTTTCATAAATTCTCATTTTAATTGCCTTTTACTCGTATATATAAAGCCGAAAGCCCATAAAAAACATGCATATAATCACTAATATCATATAAAACATGCGTATTTCTGTTTCTGATAGTGCATATTTCAGCAACTTCTTTCCACAGTTCACTATCAACAAAGACAATGACACTTTGTTGATAGTAAACAAGTTTTATTTAAATGAGATCAACGACTAAGAAAAGATTGTAATACCTGTTTTAGTTTGCTGTAAAAAACTCATCTTCTCCAATACTTCTGTTCTATAAACATTATCAGCAGTGAATTTTTCGAAAAAATTTCGTTCTACCTCTTTGTTCATCATGCTCTTTGAATCATATATAATAAGTAAACAGAGGTGGTATTAAAGATGTTTTACCGCTTGATTCGACATTAAGCAACCAGAAACTTTGTTTCTGGTATTGTAATAGAGATCACTTTTGTGGATGCAAACTATATTTAATAAAGAGATTTGCGGTTTCGTCTCTGATATTTGAATGTGCCCATTCCGAAGATATACCAATACTGATTATTAGACTTTTTCTACCCTTTATCACTGAATGGGAAAGCTTAATAATCATCATTCTACCTGTGTCCCTTCAGGGGATTTAGGGGCGAAAATAAGTGAGATTGACTTTTTCGGACTGGACTCATGATTTAGATTTTCAAACTCTAACGCTCATCACTCACAAAATAAGCTAAGCGAGAGCTTTTTTTGTTAAATGTAGCTAAAATATGGCTCTTAACACTGATATTAAGACAATTTAAATTTATCCGGTTTTACAGTAACAATTGAATGACTATTTTTGTTCAGGAATAATCAATAAAAATTTATAGCTATTAAACTCATTAAGTATTCCATCGTTTAAAAATTAGAAATAAACAAATAGACAAAATTACTCTAACTTATTCAACAATTTCTATTTAATCAACAATTTCTATTTATTCAACAATTTCTATTTATTCAACAATTTCTATTTTTCATAAATCAGATAATTTCTACGAAATAACACAATCTTCATTTTATAGAAATTACTTAAAATCAAATTAAAGGTCAAATATAAACCATTTGACCCTAATTCAATCACTTAAAAAAAATAAAAAAACAATGATCAAAGTAATTAAAAAAAACAGTAGTTCTATTATTCTACTCTTCTTCCTCTTGATTCCGCTGTTAGCACACAGCCAGGGATCACGTTATACAGGGACATACAAGAAATCAGGTCCAATTGAACTTGTAAATAAAAGTAACATTGTAATAGAAGGACTTGAATTCGAAGATTCAATAAAACGAAGTATTACACTTTGGAGTTGCAGCAATATAACTATCAAGAACTGCAAATTTAAAAATGTGAAAACAAATCATGCTATTATGGCAGAAAATAGCACAAATATAAGTGTAATTGATTGTTCATTTGAAGATGTGTATGCCGCATTCCAAGGAGACAAGTGCAAAGGAAACATTAAATTTGAACACAATGATGTAAAAAACGTCATAGGAGATTTATACATTAGCAGGAGAGATGTCCAAGCAGCTCAATTAAGACAATGTAATGGTCCAGGCAATAGTATTTCATATAATGTAATTGAAAATATTGAAGGTGAAAGTTCGCCTGATGATAATATTAATCTTTTCGGCTCTAACGGCACTCCTGAAAGCCCAATACGTATTGCAAACAACTGGATTAGAGGAGGTGGTCCATCACTTTCAGGTGGTGGAATTATGTTAGCAGATTATGGAGGTTCATATCAAATTGCAGAGAACAATATTGTAGTAAACCCAGGTCAATATGGCATGGCCATTGCAGGGGGACAAAATATAACTATTAAAAATAATAAAATATATTCTAAAAGACGACCTGTTACAAATGTTGGATTATATGCAAATAATTGGACGGAAGCATTATCTGGTAAATCATACAATATCACGGTAGAAAACAATGATATAAATTGGACTCATCGTGACGGATATTTACACAATTCTTGGTTTAGTGAAAATATGAAACCTATTAAAGGTTTAGAAACCAATAAATATAATTCAAATTTAAATGAATCTATACTTCCTGATGTTATAATAAACAGAGCTGGGAATACAGAGATAGAGGATGAAAATCCTGATGAAAATCAACCAACTCCTCCTGAATCGCGTCTTACACAAGTTTATTTGGATAGATTTAACAGCATTGCCATTAAATATTTAGTTTCCCCTATCCCACTTGCTTTTGCTGAAGCCTACACATCAAACGGACAGTTGTTAATAGCTATGACACTTCCTCGCTATAACCAATCGTTTCCTTTTTCAGCACCCAAAGGTGAATATTATGTGAAGATTACCTATAGCGAATTGGGGAAAACAGAAATCACTAAAATAACTGTCAACTAAAATCTACAACACAATTTTCAAAAAACGATTTTTCATGAAAAAAATATTATACTTATTCATATTCATGCTACTTTTTGTAGCCTGTGAACAAACCTTAGAGAATGAAGATGTCAATTTACCCAAAACCAATTTAACAGAGAATTGGACAGTAAATGCCTATATTGATAATAATATGATTTTTGGGCCTTTTACAATTTCAAGTCAAATGACATCAGAGAATGAATCAATCACTATAAAAGATAATGATGAGTTCTGGAAATTTCAAACAAAAGCCGAGCTAATAGATTCAAAGGATGCATTTGAAACGAAATCGTCAGTAAATGAAGTAAGTAGCTTAGGTGCGAAAATCAACATTCTCAATGGTAGAGTAATCAGTAAAGATAGTATTGCTTTTGATATCCAATTTGAAGATGATGAAACACCTTATGGTTTCACTTACACAATAAAAGGACATCGAAAATTATAATAGCTCTTTTAATTTTAAAAGTCTACTAACAAAAAAAGATTTTGATATTCTTATCAAAATCTTTTTTTGTTTTCATTGTGTTATACATAGGAATCAACTCGTGTTTTTGAAATTGAATATAACTCAATTTTAACCTTCACCTACGACCTCCCTCAAAACCTCAATTTGATAATATGGGTTATATCTTTCATCAACTATTTTATAGCATTTTTTTCTTAAAGCCTCATTGTTTGAAGGATGTTTCACTAACCATTCACGTATTTTGAGAGCTAAATCTTTTGAGTCATTCATTTTAAAGAAGCTTCCAGTAACACCATCTGTTATTGCCTCAACCTCAGGGTTTTGATAACCAAAATCGCTGTGTGTAATAACTGGTGTACCATACATCAGAGAGTGGACTGCTAGTAAACCTACATTTCCGGGAGATACGCAAATATTAGAATTGAAAATTAATGTGCCAATCTCCTCTTCGTCATAGCTTGCTCCATAGAGCCAAATATTCTCCGATAAATTATTCTCTATAATATACTGCTGAAGGCCGGAGTTCTCAGTATCTTCACCAATTATGACTAAATTGAGAGGCAATCCTTCATTTTTCAGTTGTACCATTGCATCAATTAATAAGTCTAGACGCTTCCACTTTTGTATTCTTCCTACAAAACTTAATGTGGGGTAATTATTACCAAATTTTCGAGAAAAAATATCAGTGTCTATCAGTTTATCCCTTACCTTTTTTTGAATATCATAATCAAGTGAATTATAAATTCCTATAAGTTTCTTCTCGGAGAATCCGTGATTTATCATGATCTTTTTTGCACCATCACCATATAAAAGAACTTTATGAGAAAGACCAAAAAATAATTTTCTGAAAAACGATTTGATCTTTCCATCTCTTTCATACCAACCATGTGACCATAAATAAACTTTTTTGCCTTTTAACTTTGCCAGTATCATAACTATCCAAGTAGTCACAATACTTAACTCACCATCCATTATAAAGTTAGTATATGGTTTAAACACATTTCTTATAGCACCTCGTTGCCAATAGAGATTCTTTACAAAAACATTCTTCAAATCTTTTTGATAGTTTTGGTACGTAGAAACATCAATTTTCTTAATATTACCAGGAATTTTATCCCCAAAATATATATCATAGTTTAGTTCTTTATCAATTTTTGAGTAGATCGCATCACGATAGTGAGGACCGTAATTGAACATACAACAAGTCTTATTCATGATAAATTAGAATTATTTTATTAGTGTGTTTAATTATTCATTCAAGTTGATTTAAAAACAAAGAACACAAATTGTTTTCCTAAAACTATTTTTCATCCCTTCCCAATAGCGTAAGAAATAAATCCTATCTTCCTCAACATTTTTAGGTCTAAAATATTTCTGCCATCAAAAATAAATGCAGGTTTCTGCATGTTTTCATAAATTCTCTTCCAATCGTATTCTTTAAACTCATCCCATTCAGTTAAGATTGCAATAGCATGAGCTCCTTCACAAGCGGCATAAGGATCTTCCGCAGCCATCAACTTTGTTCTATTTTCAGCAGAGTCGCGCGAATCTAAGTAATCTAAATCTGCATACATCTGCTCACTTCTCACCTTTGGATCATACACCATAATATCAGCCTGTTCATCAATTAAAGCGTCAGCAACATAAATAGCTGCCGATTCACGGGTGTCGTTTGTGTCCTTTTTGAAAGCCCACCCTAAGAAAGCTATTTTCTTTCCCGAAACGGTATTAAATAACGATTGAACTATTAATCTTGAGAATCGACTTCTTTGGTGATTATTTATAATAATTACTTGCTCCCAATAATCAGCTACTTCCTGCAGACCATATGAGCGAGCGATATAAACAAGGTTGAGAATATCTTTTTGGAAACAAGAACCACCAAAACCTACCGAAGCTTTTAGAAATCTAGGTCCTATTCTACTATCAGAGCCAATGGCTCGTGCAACTTCTTCTACATCGGCTTCGGTTTTTTCACAAAGTTCAGACATGGCATTGATAGAGGAAATTCGCTGAGCTAAAAATGCATTTGCAGTCAATTTTGACAACTCCGAAGACCAAACATTGGTAGTTAATAAACGATCCTTTGGTATCCAGTTTGAATAGATTTCAACTAAAGCTTCAATAGCCTTTTTGCCTTCCTCTGTCTGTTCACCACCAATAAGTACACGATCAGGATTTAACAAGTTCTCTACTGCAGAACCTTCTGCAAGGAACTCCGGATTTGAAAGAATCTGAAATTTAACGCCATTCCCCACATTGTCTAAAATATTTTTGATCGTTTCGGCAGTACGAACGGGTAGAGTGGATTTTTCCACAATTATTTTATCAGTTCTTGATACTTCTGCAATCTGCCTTGCAGATAGTTCAATATATTTTAAATCTGCTGCCATTCCTTTTCCCACTCCATAGGTTTTTGTAGGAGTATTTACAGATATGAAAATCATTTCGGCTTCGTCAATCGCTTTATCAATATCTGTAGAAAAAAACAAATTTCGACCGCGTGCCTCAGCAACAACCTGGCTTAAACCAGGTTCATAAATTGGAATATTTTCAACATTAGCATCGTTCCAGGCATCAATCCTGTCTTCGTTAACATCTACTACAGTTACTTTAATATGTGGACATTTTTGAGCAATAACAGCCATTGTGGGTCCACCAACATACCCTGCACCAATGCAACAAATATTTTTTATTTTCATTTTATTAATTCAATCGTTATTTTTTATATAAACATTCATAAACACATTCTGTTCAATTAATACCATGTAGATGCTCTTGCTTGCGCACTTTTGCATCGCGTTTGTCGTATTGCGGATTTTTTCTTTATCTATTTTGGTAGACACAGATTAAACTCGTGGCAACAATGTGAGATTTATGATTTTGGATAAGGTAACAGGATCGGACTAGTATGGTTACCCGATGGTTACTAAGGGATTGTGCCGAAATAACTTGACGCTTTAAACGTGCTCTTTTGTCCTTTAACTTCCTTGAAAATTCATTAAATAGCCCGCTATTCGCAGGATTTTCAAGTCGTTAACGAATAAAACAGCTTCGTTTCAAACAGTCAACTACTATATAACTAAAACGTACCTACTTGTGTATCATATGGTTTTAGTATTTAGCTAAAAGAATCTTTCGCTCTTTCAGAGCTTCTGTATCCGTAACGTACATGTACACAGGGCGTTGCCCTATATCATTTGTGCTATTTCAAAGATACGGATATATTATCAAAATTTCAGTTTTTATACCCATAGCTCTGGAAAGAGCGTCAAGACAATAGCATAGGGCAACGCCCTATGTGTAAGTATGTTGGGCAAAAGGAAGCCCTGTAAGGGCGTAAGCTTTTAACTATTAAGTTATTACATTTGATGTTCGGTAGGATACCGTGTTGGACTTATTTCATTACAAACCCGGGGCTTCACCCGGGCTTAATTATGTCAATCTTTCGAAGCTTAGAGAACCTTATTTTCTTTACATCTAAGGAACTTAACCCGCATTATTCATCACAATTAAAGAACGTAAACATTATGCATTTAGTAATCAATGACTTATTTACTCATTACGCTTTGATAGTTACACCCATTTTTGGGTATTGTTCGCTTTTATCTGGTCCCTGAGCCTGTCGAAGGGTACGTATCTGCTGTGCCAGCAAACTCCTTGAAATAGACCTCTATATCAGCAGAGTTCGACGCCTTGTATCTACGCAAAGCTAAAAACGTGAATAATACGGGTTAATCGTTGCATTGAGTCATCGAAAAAACAACATATCATCTCTCATATTTACATTTATTACAATTCATCTGCAAATGTTTAAACTTATTTGTCTGTTATGCGTTTAGACATATTAAGATGAGAAAAGCATTTTAATAGAGAAATAGTTGCAAAGAGCTTTAATTAAAAAAAAGGTCGTTATTGATGCTGAACAAGTTGTTAATAAACTAATATCCCATTTACAGCGCATTTAAAAAAAGAGAATGTCTTTAAGAAAACAAGCAACCTCGGGTATGATGTGGACTTTTGCTCAGCAATTTAGTACACAAGGCATTGGATTTATAATTTCAGTGGTGTTAGCTCGACTCTTATTACCGGCTGAATTCGGAATTATTGGAATGATTGCCATATTCATGGGTATTGGAGGAGCGTTGGTTGATAGTGGATTAGCTTCTTCTTTAATAAGAACACCGGATGCCAATGAAGAAGATTTTTCCACTGTTTTTTATTTTAATATTCTGGGTAGTATTCTAATATATTTCATATTATATTTAACGGCACCATTCATTGCAAATTTCTTTGATCAACCTATACTTAAAAATATTACAAGGGTTTATGGAATTACATTCATTATTAATGCATTCTCAACCATTCAATTAACCCGATTAACTCAAAAAATGGACTTCAAAACACAAATGATAGTTTCAGTACCTGCTTTAATTGGAGGAGGAATTGTTGGTATAACATTAGCCTATTTAGGCCATGGCGTGTGGAGTTTAGTATGGATGAGATTGATCCAATCTTTTTTAAATTCAGTTCAACTATGGATAGTTACAAAATGGAAACCTTCTCTTATTTTTAATATTGCCAAATTTAAATATCATTTCAATTTTGGATATAAATTATTATTATCAGGTTTATTGGATACTGTTTTTACGAATATTTACACTGTTATTATAGGAAAATTTTTCTTGCCTGCTCAATTGGGTTTCTATACCCGTGCAAGCTCAGTAGTTAGAATGCCTGTAGATAATATCTCAGGCGCTTTACATAAAGTAACTTACCCACTGTTTGCTCAGATAAAAGATGATAATGAAAGGCTAAAAAAAGTATATAAACAAATATTGCAAATGATATCCTTTTTGATTGCACCAACTTTAATTATTATGGGAGTTTTAGCAACTCCATTGTTCCGATTTTTATTTACCGAAAAATGGTTGCCGGCTGTTCCCTATTTCCAAATTCTCTGTATTTCTGGTTTTATGTATCCTTTTCACTTTTACAACTTAAATATATTGAATGTAAAAGGGCGGAGTGATCTATTTTTAAAATTGGAAATAATTAAAAAAATTCTTTTAGTTATTACAATTCTACTATCAATCCCTTTTGGCATATATGGATTACTATGGGGCATGGTAATATCCTCAGCATTAGCATTATCAATTAATGCTCATTATTCCGGGAAATTTATTCATTATAGTGGATTTAAACAAATAAAAGATGTTCTACCCATACTTTTAATTGCTCTGATAGCTGGAGCTTTAACACTAACAATAGATCGAATAATGATAAACTTTAAAGTAATAGATATTTTTAGGATTATCATAGGCATATCAGTTGGTGTTTTATCTTATTGGGCAATGGCCGTCGTTTTTAAATTTCAATCAATTCAAGACATAAAAACTATTATTATAAGAAAATATGATACCAATAACTAAACCTTTCTTACCCCCTCAAGAAGAATATGAAAAGTACTTGAGTGGAATATGGACAAGAAATTGGCTAACAAATATGGGGCCATTATCAAGCGATCTGGAAATAAAATTGAAACAACATTTAAATGTAAACCATTTACTGTTTGTTACAAATGGCACAATTGCCTTGCAAATTGCAATTAAAGCATTGGATTTAAAAGGTGAAATTATTACTACTCCTTTTTCATTTATTGCTACCACAAGTAGTATTGTGTGGGAAGGATGCAAACCGGTTTTTGTTGACATAGATGAAAACAGTTTAAATATAGATCCTTCTAAAATAGAAGCTGCAATCACAAAACAAACCTCTGCAATATTAGCTACACATGTTTACGGAAATCCTTGTGATGTTTTAGCGATTGAAAAAATCGCAAAGAAACACAGCTTAAAAGTTATATATGACGGTGCGCATGCTTTTGGGGTTGAAGTTTATGGGAAGTCAATATTTGAATATGGCGATATAAGCATATGTAGTTTACATGCCACTAAATTATATCACAGTATTGAAGGGGGATTAATTATAACAAAAGATCCTGAGCTATTAAGAAAACTTGCATTTATACGTAATTTTGGTTTCAATGGTCCTGAGGCATTTGCAGAGTTAGGTATTAATGGTAAAAACTCAGAATTTCATGCAGCTATGGGCTTAGCTAACTTCGAATATATCGATGCAATTCATAAAAAGAGAAAGTTGCTTACTGAAAGATATGATAGAAATCTGCGTAAGTTAAAAGCAAGGAAACCTGTTTGGAAGTCTGACGCTTGTATCAATTATGCTTACTACCCATTGGTTTTTGAAAATGAAGATTTAATGCATAAAAGCATAGAGACGCTCAAAGGATATGAAATATCTACAAGACGATATTTTTATCCCTCTTTAGCGAAGGTATTGCCCTATATGGAGCCATCAGAAATGCCGATTACCGATGACATTGCAAAAAGAGTATTGTGCTTGCCACTTTATTATGATTTAACAATCGAGGAGATTGACTTGATTTGCAGATTATTATTAAGAACTCAAAATAATTAAAATATGAAGATAGCAATAATGCAACCCTATTTTTTACCCTATATCGGATATTTCCAAGCAATTGAAGCAGTTGATAAATATATCCTGTATTCTAATTTGAATTTTACGAAAAAAGGATGGATAAATAGAAATAGATTATTAATAAAAAATCAAAGTGCTTTCACAATCACAGTTCCTATTAAAGATAGAAGTCAAAATAAATTAATTAGTTCTATTAAGATTGACACAAATTCTGAATGGATAGAAAAATTATTAAAAACTATATACATTAACTACAAGGGTGCTGAACATTTTAATGAAGTATATCCTTTTTTGGAAAATATGTTTTCTAAATCCTTTGAATATCTATCTCAATTAAATGGCTATTTAATTACTAATATATGCAACTACATTGGAATAAAAACAACAATCGATAGTGATAGCACTAATAAGTATCTTGAATTAGAGAGAAAATTACCGAGAATTGATGAAAATGATTATTCTCATTTTCGATATATGGAAAAAACAAGACCAGAGAAGAAAGTTGCAAGGATTTTAGAAATATGTAAAACTGAAAATGCTACTACATATATTAATGCAATTGGTGGACAGAACTTGTATTCGAATGAAGAATTTTCAAAATATGGAATTGATTTGAAGTTTATACAAACTGAAGAGTTTGAATATCCTCAATTCTCGCAAGACTTTCAACCAAATCTATCCATCGTCGAT
>Ga0265294_10005235_pt1 | contig 15877 bp, 11 predicted proteins | sample MunlanPumphouse3_FD_192504 | JGI IMG/M metagenome (GOLD analysis project Ga0265294, IMG submission 192504) | Groundwater microbial communities from a municipal landfill in Southern Ontario, Canada - Pumphouse #3 | ecosystem: Environmental > Aquatic > Deep subsurface > Groundwater | place...
GCAATAGGCTCAGGGGTTGCGAATCTAAGACTTTCTTTGTCCCATTCAGGGGTTTTTCAAACTGCTTTTTCCGTGGCACGTCAATCAGGGAATAGTTAGGAAGGTTCTTCGATTTAAAGGCGACTGAAAAAGGAAAAAAGAGATCTTAAGAAATATATTTTAAATATACCCCTATAAACTATAAAATGGGTCAAGCCTCTTAAAAGAAGAGAAAGAGAAGACAAGAAAAACAAAAGAGGCTAAAAAGATATGGGAGATACTCGTATTTTCAAAATAAATGGAGAAATGACCAAAGAATTAAAAGGAACCTCAGTGGCTTTAGAAAAATCACTTCAAAACTATATTGAAAAAAACCTAGAGACATTATTGGGAATTCGATTTTTGGCAAGTGAATATTCTACTGGAAAAACCCATAAGGGAAGAATTGATACGCTCGGTATTGATGAAAATAACTCTCCTGTGATAATAGAATACAAGAGAGCTTTAAACGAGAATGTGATTAACCAGGGATTATTCTATCTCGACTGGCTCCTTGATCACAAAGCGGAATTCCAGATAAAAGTCATGAAAAGTTTAGGGGTTAAAACAGCAAACGGAATTGACTGGAGTAACCCGCGCTTAGTTTGTATTGCAGGAGATTTCACAAAATACGATGTTCATGCTGTTCAACAAATAAACCGTAATATAGAGCTCATTCGCTATCAAAAATATGGAGATAACCTTCTCCTCTTAGATCTTATAAGTGCAACTAATATCCAAAATACTAGCATATCAGAAATACCAGAAAAAAGAAGCGATATACAAAAAAAAGGGAATGAAAAAACCGTTATTGAATATCTCAAACAATCTGATACAGAAATTCAAGCCCGCTATGAAAATTTGAAAGCGCAAATCGAAGCTCTGGGAGATGATATACAAATAAAAATACTAAAATATTATATTGCTTTTAAAAGAATGAGAAATTTTGCCTGTGTAGAAGTGCATCCTCAGTCACGAAAAATTCTTGTATTTGTTAAGGTAGATCCAGATCAAGTGATACTGGAAGAAGGATTTACTAAAGATATGAGAAACATAGGACATTTTGGGACAGGCGATTTGGAAATCACCATAAGTTCGGATGAAGACTTAAAAAAAGCAGAAAATCTAATCAGACAAAGCTACGATAATAATTGATTTAAAAGTAAATTATTCCTTTTTTTTCATTCCTTTCATATTTATACTATAATCAAGATATAATATATCAAGGGCTCTAAATCCCGAAACTTGGGATAAAATAAGTTAGAAATTTAAATGGAAGCTGAGCCTTCTACAAGCTTGAATAAAGGAAAAAATCTGAATAGCCAAGCAGAAGAGAAAAACAGAGTTGCCAAAAGTAAAGAGAATAGAGAAAAAAGGGAAATATAGAATAGAAGAAAATAGGAATAATTATTTGAATATAGTTATAAAAAATCAAAAAAGTTAAATAGTATTCACTCTCTGAATATTATGATAAAAAATATTTGCTTGGTTTACTGAAGTTTTAGAAAAGGAAGTAGGATATATAAAAATAAATTTATTTGGAAATAAGATAGGATATTGCATAGGATAAAAAGCTTATATATCTGAAAACTTGGCATTTGCTTTCAACTGAAGTTTATCTTGCTTTCTTTTTAAATCCAATTTCAGAATGTAATCGGTACTTGGGAAAAATAGCTTCAGAAAAACCTGAAAAACAAGGGAAAAACAGTGTTTGCTTGAAGTTTTTAAAAGATTGTGGAGACCGATGAAAATGAAAGAAATAAAAATGCCGGATATTAATATAAAGGTTGGTCAAACAACAGAAGTTGAATTAAAATCCATAGCTGCCTCAACAGGTTACAGTTGGGTTCTTGTCCACAAACCAGATTGCCTCTGGTTAGACGATATAAACTACATCTACCCAGAGCCTCCAATTCCGGGAAAAGCCGGAAAAGTAGTTTTCGTATTTACAGGAGCTGCAAAATGTCAGGACTATGTTCAGTTTGCGCAAGTTAGACACTGGGATCTGGAGGATATGGTACAGAAAATAACATATGCCCTCATAATCACGGAATAATTTGGAAAAACTCAAAATTTAAAGAGAGTTTGCAAATACAAAAACCTTTAGGAAATATAAAAAAGAGAATTTAAATAAGGATGAAAATTAGGCTCTATCCTGAAGGATAGGAATTTAAATATTTTAAAAATGCTTTAATTTCTTTTCCTTTTTGGCAAAAGGAAAAGAAATTGAGAAATTTTCGCATTTCATGCTAATTTACTCATGCTAATTTACTCATGATAGTTGATTTACATTGATTTAGGAGCTCCTATTCCAAGCGTTTCAAGAGTATTTGCAATAACAATCCTTGCGCAGTCCACAAGAGCCAACCTTGCAGCTCTGACCTTTGCCTCTTCGGCTGCAATTACAGGCACGAAACGGTAGAACTGATTAAAGGCATCAGCGAGTTCCCGAGCATAGATTGCGAGAGTATGAGGCTTAAGTTCCCTTGCACAATGCTCAATTACGCTCTCAAAAACCGCCATCTTCTTAATAAGAGCAATTTCTGAAGGTTCAATAAGAAGCGAAGCCTCAATCTCGGATTCCGGCCCCTCCCAAGCCTTTTCTTCCTTTGCTTTTTCAAGAATACTGCAGGCTCTGGCATGAGAATACTGAATATAAGGAGCGCCCTGTTTTTCAAAATCAAGAGCTTCTTTCCAGTTAAAGACCGTGGATTTTTCAGGGGAGACCCGAACGATATCATAACGCACGGCACCCATCCCTACCATCTCAGCAATTTCAAGCTTAGTTGCCTTCGAGAGATCAGTTCTACGTTTTTCAACTTCTTCAAAAGCCGCAGTCGTGACTTTGTCAAAAAGATCGTCTGCGCTTATGAACTGACCTCTTCGGGTACTCATAGAACCTTCAGGAAGGGACACAAACTCGAAAATAACGACCTCAGGCTCTTGAATTCCTATTGAATTTAAAGTAGCCCTGAGCTGACCCGAAATAAGCTTGTGATCAGCTCCAAAAATATCAATTACCCGATTGGCCTGCCCAGCTTTCCATTCGTGATAAGCCAGATCTCTTGTCGTGTAAAGAGAAGTTCCATTCGAGCGCTGAATAACAAGCGTTTTTTCAAAGCCATAGTCTGCAAGCTCCACGACAAGAGCCCCATTATCAAACTCTGTCCGCCCTGTGGCTTTGATTCTTTCAACGATTGCATGCACAGCCCCAGACATTAGGAAGCTGGATTCCTTGACGAATTTATCGTGAACCACATTCATGCGAAGCAGAGTTTCTTTAATTCCCTCAAGGGCAAGGGCAACGGCTGTATTGAAATTTTCAAGAGTTGCGGCATCTCCTTGCTCAACTCCTTCCATAAGGGCATCAATTTCTGCCAGGTGTTCAGGATGAGCTTCAAGCTCAGCATTGGCTTTTATATAAATCTCGGCAATAGCTGAATCGGACTTTCGGGACTGATTAAATTTGAAATGCTCAAAAGCCCAGGAAACAACCGCAATCTGGCGGCCCATATCATTTACATAGTACTGAACCTCGACATCATATCCGGCTCGCCTCAAAATCCTAGAGAGAGTATCGCCTATAATCGAGTTTCTTATATGCCCCACGTGCAGAGGACCGTTTGGGTTTGCCGAGGTATGCTCGAGCAGAATCTTCTCCTTAGGAGCCCCTGAGCCGAATTTTTCCTGTTTTTCCCGAACTTCGGCCACTGTTTTTTCAATATAAGTCCGACTTACCTCAAAATTTATGTAAGGGCCCACAGCCTTTACAGCTCCGATATAAGAGCCTTTCGGAATTTTAAGCTCCGAGACAAGATGGGCCGCAAGGTCCTTTGGATTTTGCTTCTGCAAAGAAGCCAGCTTAAACGCGGCCCTGCTTGCAAGGTCGGCATAGGAAGAGGGTTCAAGATCGAGGTCAGAAACCTCAATTTCAAACCCGGCATTCTGAATCGCATCCATTAAAACGGATTCGACCTGAGCTTTGAATTCTAAAAACAAAAGATCACCTTTGAATAGCTATGAACCTGTAGATAGACGTAAAGATTATCAGCTAAGAAAGTTACGGTCCGAATCAGATTCCGGTACTGTACCTAAGAATTGCGGCAATGCCTCCGAAAGCGGTCATGAGCTGGGCTCCTTCCTCAAAGTCTGTAGAAACAAAATTCACTTTTGTGCCCCCCTGATCACTGAGTTCTGAAAACTCATCCACGACATCTATAACTTCGCTAACCTCAAGGAAAGAACCACATTTCGGGCAATTCCCGGCCGCAGGAGCAGGTTCGCCAGGTTTCCACTTCCTAGTACGTTTGTTTTCGTACCCACAGACACTGCACTTTGTTGTTATCCGCTCAGCTCGCAGATCTTCGGAGAGTAAAAGCACATCTACAGACCCAATTTCAAGGTTAGCTCTAACCTGGTCTTCTCCATAAGCTACCTTGCCAGAATCTGAGATAAGCTCATCAAAAAAAGCCCTTACTACCATTTTCTGCTCAGTAAGTTCCAGATCCTGGAGTTTATCCGTAGCACTGTTTACAAGCTCTGAGAGTCCCGATTCATCCGTGTAAGCGATATCAAAGAGCCCTAAAATCTTTTTTCTAAGTTCATGGTGTAGAAATTCTCCATCGAAAAATTCTTCTTTTGTAGGGGAAGGCCCACCTATGAGAATTCCTTTAAGGTCTTTGTGATCTACTGCAAGGAAAACATCGTTTGCAGCATCTGCTATTCGCTTGTAAAAATCATGAATTGCAATGAGCCTTAACTGCTGGAAACGGTGCGCACTCTGCCCTCCTTTCCTTTGCTTACCCGGAACTGTAGAAGTCAGCCTGCGGAAGGATTCGATTTTTTTCCCGACAAGCAAACCCACAGTTGCTTCTCTCCTATCCAAAACCAGAAGCCCAAAGGTTTTTTTATCCTTGAGCATATCTTCCAGTGGCTCAAGATAAAAGGTCGAATCACAGTGATATTTATAAGTTATAATGGGATCAGGAGGAATGATGACTTCACTTTCCATATTGGTCTTGTTCGCCCCTATATCGACTGCGCCTGTAAAATAGACGATTCCGTTTTCAGGCACTTTGTCTAGATATCGGAGCCTTGAAAGAATGGAATCAATAGCTCCCTGAACATTTGTCCTTGTTAGCTTGGATTTTATGTTTGAAGCCTGCCCGTGTTCGTCTTTTAACTGGTTTGTTACATCTGAGATCTGCTTATCAACAGGAATGTAAAGGGAAATCAGTTCGGTGCTTCTTCCTTTTTTGTCCCTGAGACTTTCAAGTTTCTTTTTGAATTCGTATTTATCATGTGCGGATTGTTCAGCCATATCAGAAATACCCCGTAAAAAGGATCAATAATTCAAATAATTCAAATAATTATGAAATAATTTTCCCTGGCTTATTGAAACTTATTCTATCAATTTTTCAAAGAATCCTGTAAAAGTTAAGAGCACATATAGCAAAACGACAAGCCAGGAAAGAAGGCATTTTGAAGGTCTCTATACAGGACTGCCTATACAGAAAAAAATCGTTTCTAATGCGAAAAAGAAAGGCAGGAAAATTGTGAAAGGCTTAAAAAGCTTCACAAAAACCAACCTGCATACAATGCCGCTAAAAAATCCCGCATCTGAAATATATAAAGCTAGCCTTTTTCGCATTTAGAATGTAACACTAGATATGAGACATATTATACTCAGCCATTGTTCCGGGAATTTAGTTTAGTTTAGTTTAGTTTAGTTTAGTATAGTATAGTATAGAATGTATGAAAATCCTCGGAATGTTAAAGATCAAAGTAAGGTCAACCTGCTCTGCAGGTTACACTCTTATTGAGAATGGAGTTTATATTTATTTCTATTCCTACCCCGAAATGTTATATTGATTCTATTCATTCTATTGATTTTTATGATGTTCCCTCGCCCCGAGTAAAGCCTAAAGCACTTCCTGGTCCATTCCTTGAACTTTTTGTTCACAAGTCCCCAGGTTTTTCCCCGCGTTCCACAGGGTTACAATCCAATTAGACTTTGATCAATGAGCGCAAATTCCTTGATATTGAGAGCGGCAGAAAAGGGAAAATTATTGATTTTTCCTTACCGGAGATTTTTTTCCGTCTTTTGAAAGCAGGACCACACGACTGATTTCAGATTCATCCGCCAGCTTATACTCCAGATGTTTGGCAAGCTCTTTAGAAAACTTCAGAACTTCCGAATGGGAAGGCATGGCAGCTCGCTCCAAACGCATGCGAGAAAAACCGAGGTGCATATAGGCTTTGATTTCTACAAAATCCGGAGAGGCTTTTTTTATAAGTTTGGCATACCCTTCCGGATTAAACAGATTGAATCCTTTTACCAGAGTTATTCTTATAACCGTCCTTGAAGTTTTTTCTTTCATAAGAGCTAAGGATTCGGAAATTTTGTCCCAAAGACCAGGAGATTTAGGCTGGCAAACTTTAAGGTAGGTTTCAAAGTCTGGAGCGTCCAAACTCATATAAAGCTGAGAAGGGGAAACTTTTGCAAGCATTTCTGGAAGGGTCCCATTTGTGACCAAAAAAGTCGTAAAATTCCGCTTTTTATACTCTTCGATAAGTTCGGGGAGGTATGGATAGATAGTAGGTTCACCTGAAAGGGAAATAGCCACATTATTAGGCTCGTTTCCTTCAAGCCAACGCTCCTGAAGAGCATTTGGAGACCCTCCAAACCCAGTGATGAGTTTTCTCTGGCACTCGATACTCTTTTCTACAATATCTTCAGGAGAATCCCAAGCTTCAGGAGCCGGGGCCGGAACTTCAGTTGGTCTCCAGCAAAAAAGACAACGCTGATTACAAAGAAGAGTAGGAGTCATCTGCAGACAACGATGAGAAGCTACTCCGTAAAATCGGCCTTTATAGCAGAAGCCCTCATCATTCATGGCTTTTTTGAGCCAGAGGCAGGTTTTAACCGCAGAATGATGGCCTGCAAGCGCATAACCCTGTTTTTTCAGGAAAGTTTCAAAATCGGGGAGGTTAAAGGGGAGAGAAGAGACTTCTTGCTTCTGGTTTTCAGGAGACATTTTCGGCTTATTAGCTCTTCACAATATATATAAGGTTCGTAAAGTGAATTAGCTCTGAGTTAAATATTGGGCAAAGAGAAAAATACCTTGACATTGAGAGCGATATTTTGACATTGAGAGTGGCATTTATATTTCTACAAAGTTTTATTTAATATTTTATTTTGTAAATTGGAAAGCTCCACTATCTTTAATAATAGAAGATATTTTTAATAATAGATAGGAATAATATAATAAACATAAATATTATAAAAGACATGAATAAAATAGGAATTCCCTGAAATATCAACTTTCCCATTCTCAAAATCCCATTTCTAAAACCCCTTATTTTTAAAGCTTCTCATTATTAGGTATCTAAACTTGGAATAAAGGGATTAAACTAAAGGAAATTGAAAAAAAGGGATATGGAAAAACGAAGTAAATATTTTAAATAATTGAAATAAAAAACAACCATAAAGAGGGATTATTATAAAACTCAACGGTGTAGAAATCGAAAATACATATGCAGAAGCGTTTTCAATTAAGATTTCCCGGGTCCTTATAACCGCTGCCACAAAGCGCTGGGCTCTGATTGCGGCCCAAGAAGCCACAGGCTTTGGGACCTCGGTAATCATGTGTCCGGCAGAGGCTGGGATCGAAAGGTTTGCAAGCCCGAGTGAAACCCCTGACGGCAGACCAGGAGTCTATATCCAGATCTGCACCTTCGGCTATAAAGCTCTGGAAGAACAGCTTCTTGAAAGAATTGGACAATGTGTACTAACAGCCCCTACAACTGCAGTTTTCAACGGGCTTCCAGATGCTGAAAAACAGTTTAATATTGGCTTCAAACTCAAGTTTTTTGCCGATGGCATGGAATCCAAAACAGAAATTGCAGGCCGCGAAATCTTTAAGATCCCCATCATGGAAGGAGATTTCCTAGCTGAAAAGAATCTAGGAGGCAGGGCCGGGGTTGCAGGAGGTAACTTCTTCATCTTTGGAGATTCCCAGATGAGTGCCCTTACCGCAGCCGAAGCCGCAGTGGATGCAATCGCAGAAATTGAAGGTGCAATCACCCCTTTCCCTGGGGGAATTGTGGCAAGTGGTTCTAAGTCAGGCTCAAACAACTACAGTTTCATGAAGGCAACTGCAAACGAAAAGTTCTGCCCTTCCATCAAAGACAAAGTTGAAAACACAGCCCTTCCAGCAGACGTAAACGCAGTTTATGAAATCGTAGTCAATGGACTTGACGAAGAAATCGTTAAAAAGGCCATGAAAATCGGAATCAAAACTGCCGTGACCGTTCCTGGTATCAAGAAGATCTCAGCCGGAAACTACGGTGGAAAACTAGGGAAATATCATATCAAACTGCATGAGCTTTTCTAAGCTCATCATTTTATTATAAACAATATTATAAGTTTACAAATTTTTAAATATATTTTTATTTTTTGAAAAGCTTCTTAACTTATTCACACTTTTTTAAATCAGACAAAAAAAATCTAAACTAGATCAAACAGGAAGTGGGAACCTGAATAGAATAAAAGTCAATTATATAGTAGATTTAGGTCTGATGATCCTTTTTCTTGTTGTTGCTTTTACAGGTTTTTTCATGTACTTTTTCATACCAGCTGGAATTCCTCACGGCAGATATCTTGTATACATGGGCCTGACAAAAGCTACCTGGACATGGATTCATAATAAATCCGCAATCTTGATGACGCTGCTTCTATGCCTTCACCTTATTCTTCATTGGAAATGGATTCTCTGGACCACGAAAAACTTCTTTAAAAAAGAAACAGAGAAAAACAGAGAATTCTGAGGAAAATATCCTCAAAACCCGAGTGCACTGAAACCCGTCTTAATAATTTCAATAGGATCAAGCCCAGTGACCTGAAGCATAATATGGACTCCAAGGAAAGTTCCTATAACACTGCCTATATTTGCAAAACTTGCGACCAGAAGGACGCGCATAAACCTGTTTTTCAACATTTCACGAAAAGTCTCAACTCCAAAAAGAGCTTTAACATCATCAGTTGTGGGATTGCGCTGTTTTGCTTCCATAAGCCCCGCAAACCAGCCTGCAGCCAGCATGGGATTAAGAGAAGTCAACCAGGCCACCAAAAAAGCGGTTAGGATCGAATAGGGATGCCCTCCTGCAAGCAAGGCTCCCCCTGCACTCAAAACCCCGTTTATTAAAAACCACCAGCAAAAAGCTATAAAAAGAAGTTCCGGAGAGGTTCCGGAAAGTAGGAGGAGCAAAAAGGTTGCAAGAGCAAGCCCTACAATTCCAAAACCGATTATTTTTGTAATTCCTATACCTTTTTTTGGAATCTCGACAAGCTTGTTCAAAGGTGGAATAGTTTTTGGATTCTGCAAGTATTTCGTAACTCCTGCCCTGTGCCCTGCCCCGATCACTGCAACGATTGTTTGAGCTCTATCCGAACCGTTTTCACTTCCTTCCTTCCCAAAACCAGAACCTGGAGCTGAACCAAAGCTTGCGGCTGTCCTAAGGAGACTCCCTGCAAGATAGGCGTCTCTTTCATCGATTAAGACTTCAGCTGCAGTCGGCGCAAGATCCCGGAGTTCGCTTACAAGTCCCGTAACCACATCCTGCTCTGTGATAGTCTCAATATCAATATCCACCCCTTTTCCAATACCAAGCACGCCTCCAAGAAGGGAACCGAGCATTTTGAGCTTTTCTGTGAATTTCATTTTTCCCCAGAACCGCTGGAGGGTCACCTGTATATCCCGATCTATTAGGGCAATTTTTGCCCCCGAAGCCTCAGCTTCTTCAATTGCGGAAAGCATTTCCGCCCCCGGCCTGACCCCCATCTCTTCCCCGATCTTTTTCTGAATATATGAAAGAAGCCAGTGAACAAGATAGAAAGAAACCTTGCCTTCACTTAAAATTTCTTTTATAGGGATCTGAGTCTCCTGTACATTGCCTCTAAGGCCGTTGTACCGCCCTTGACAAAGCTCAATTGCGACTACATCAGGTTTCAGACGTCTGATAGTCTCTCGAACCTCAGTTACACTTTTTTCAGAAACATGGGCCGTTCCAACTAGGACTATTTTTGCGGTTTTTTTCCCGGAAAAACCTGCTTGCTCAGAGGAGCTAGCAGCCCTGGAACCTGAGAGTTCAGGAGAAGAACTATTAGTAGAAACAGAAGGTGAGAATCCAGAAGAGATTTCAGAAGAATCAGAATTTAGTATAAAAGATCCTTTTTTCACAGACTCAGTAGCAAGGCCCTTTACAGGATAAGCCGAGTTATTAGAAGTATTTTTTACACTATAATTCGGAATCTCAGGCTGCGAATTATTTATACTGGATTTATCCATTGATTTATCCATTATCAGTCTCTCGTTTATTGCGGCAGTATTTTTAGAGGTTGGTATGTGAACTATCCCTCCTTGTCTCCTTCGGAGCCGAGGAAGGGAACTTCCCGCCTTAGAGTAAAATTCAGATGTTGGTATTTAAAATATTGCTTCTCAAGAGGTTAAACGAAACAAAAAGTAATTAAGCCCCAACATTTGCCGCTTATTTGAGAATATCCTTGAAAGAATTGAAAGTATTGAAAGTATTGAAAGTATTGAAAGTATTGAAAGTATTGAAAGTATTGAAAGTATTGAAAGTATTGAAAGCGATATTATTCACTCATGAGTCTCAGGGTCCTTACAAGATCCGTCCTCGAAAGGATGCCTACAAGTGTACCATCATCAATTACAAGCACTCTTCCTATATTCTTTCCTGAAATTAATTTTAGGGCCTCATGAGCTTGGACGGAAGAGGAAACGGATAAAACCTCTTTTGTCATAATATCTCTCACAAGCAAAACCGGACGCTCAAGAGGAGGTACCTTTCTAACATCAGTAAAACTTACAATCCCTTTAAGAACACCTCCTTCCATTACTGGATAGCCCATGTGCTTATTTTTAAACATAAAATGAACCAAATCTTCTACACTCATAGAAGGATGAACTGAAATTACCGTTTTTGTCATGATATCCTTGATAAGCACGTTTTCAAGGGTTACGGAGGCTTGGGTGGAGCGTTCTTCTTCCGTTGCCCCCATATAAATGAAAAGTGCTATCAAAGGAAACCAGAGATTTCCGATTAAAATTCCAAAAATAGCCATGAGAATTGCAAAAAACTTGCCTACTGCAGCCGCACTTTGTGTGGCTTTTATATAAGACATTTTCCGCGCATAAAGAGAACGAAGGACTCTTCCCCCATCCATAGGAAAAGCCGGAAGCAGATTAAAAATTCCGAGCACTACGTTTAGAACTCCTAAAATCCAGATGATCCTAAAAGCCGGGTTTTTTAGAAACTCTGGAGTAGGAAAGATAAAATATTCATATAAAATAAGGCAAAACAACCCAAGAACAAGACTTACAAATGGGCCTGCAAAAGCCATTTTTGCTTCTTGGGAAGGCTTTCTAGGGATTTCTTCCATAGACGAAACCCCTCCAAAAAGAAAAAGAGTGATACTCTCAATGCTTACCCCATAGCGTTTTGCCAGATAGGAATGCGCAAGCTCATGCAAGAGAATGGATACAAAAAGGAGCAGAGCAGTCAGGGTAGAGAGCGTATATCTCATTGTAAGAGCTTCGACCTCCAGAAAACCGTAAGGTTCCGGAGCACTTGCAAACAAGTAGGCAAATACAGGTAAGATCAAAAGAAAGGTTATGTGCAACTTGATAGGTATGCCCATTATAGTTCCAATTTTGAATGAAAATTTCATGAAACAGATACCCCCCGAATAATAACTCAATAATTAAGAAACTCAATATTGATTAATAAAGGCAAACATTATCAAAAAACATAATTAATAAAAAACACTGAAAGAAAATAATCCTATAAGATTTACAAATTAAAACTCTCTAAAAATAACTCCCAAAGAATATACAGATTAAAGCTCTTCAAGAACTGTTTTCAAATCCTTTAAAAATATATCAATATCCTCAGGAGTAGTATGGGGCATCAGCACGAGCCTTAGAGCTTGAGGCTTGCGGGTGATTGAGATATGCCAGCCGAATTTTTCAAGCAAAATTTGTCTGACTCTTGCAGGTTCTCTGAGCCTGAGAGTAACAACATTTATTATAGGCTCCAAAAGGAGTTCAACATTAAGCTCTCGAAGCTCTCTAACCCCTTTTACAAGCTTGAAAGTAAGAGCCATACAGTATGCCACATTTTTCCTATACCCTTCCCGACCAAGGTGTTTCATAACAGCATAAGTAGCCGCAGCAGCTGCCCCACTTCGAGTGCCTGTAAGAGTTGACTGCGTCTTTGTGGTAAGATAAGGGGTATCTACCCGGAGACAGTCTAGAAAATTAGGAAATCTAAATAACAAAGCTCCAGAAGGGATTGTAGACAATCCCATTTTGTGAGGATCAATTGCAATAGAAGTAACTCCCTTCACTGCAAAATCAAAGGGAAAAGCTGCTTTTTTGAGAGTTGGATCAATAAAAGGAAGAACAAAACCTCCAAAAGCGGCGTCAACATGTAAAAAAAGCTCCCTTTCAAGTGCAAGCTTTGAGATATTTTCAATAGGATCTACTTGTCCAAATTCCGTATTTCCAGCAATTCCTACAAGCCCAACTGTTTCTTTATCAATCAGTTTTTCCATAGAGCTTATATCGACTTGAAACTTTGAGGTTAGAGCCGCTCTTCGGACTTCTACTCCAAGCATATTTGCAACCTTATCAAAGGAAAAGTGTGCAGAATCCGGAACCACTATGTTGGGATTTTTAATAAAAGGTTTTTTGGTAGTTCCAAGATTTTTCATTGCCCGGACTGCCTGTATATTAGACTCTGTACCGCCTGTTGTCATGTAGCCGCAGGCTAAAGGGGCGTGTAAGAGATTTCCAAGCATTGTTATAACCTCTTTCTCAAGACTATGAGTGCCTGAAAAAAGCCCCAGATCTCCAAGATTGGCTTCAAGAAACATTTTGTGAGCTTCTAAAGCGATCTTGTGAGGGGAGGTACACATCGAACTCAAAACCTTATGGTAATCCGTATCTTTTGATTTTGCCCTTTTTAAAAGGGAAAATATATCTTTTTCAGAAAAGCCCTGCTCATTCATTGGAATAAGGTAAAACCAATTCTGTTTAAAAGACTTGTGGATTTATCTAATTCTTAAAAGGGTCAAAGACCCCCACCCCATGATTTCCACTGGAGAATAGTTTTGGTTTTGGGAGAAGAAAAAGAAGAGAAAAGAAATATACTTAATTAAAACTACATTTATAAAATTAGTCGATTTTTATTGAAATGAGGAAAAAATAAATTCATTTTAGATTGTTTTATGACAAAGTATATATACTATTAATGAGATAACACAACAACATTATTTTGTTACCATAACTAAATAAAACATAGTTTTATTTTGTTACCCAAAACAAGAAAATCCTTCCAGTAGAAACCATGGGGTCCCGGGGGTTTATATGCTTTCCAGTGGAAATAAAGGGGGGTATACAAAACAAATGCCATATATAATAATTAATAGATCTGTAATATTTTATTCCATTTTAAAAAAAGATTCTTGAATTGTGGATGTAGCTATTGTGGATGTAGCTGTTGTGGATGTAGCTGTTGTGGATGTAGCTGTTGTGGATGTAGCTGTTGTGGATGTAGCTATTGTGGATGTAGCTATTGTGGATGTAGCTGTTGTGGATGTAGCTGTTGTGGATATAGCTGTTGTGGATATAGCCGTGAATTTATGTTTCTAAAAATAGCTTGCAGATTAAATTAAATTAAATTAAATTAAATTAAATTAAATTAAATTAAATTAAATTAAATTAAATTAATGAAATATAATTTTGCTATATATTTTGGGAGTTTTGTAGATATATAATAAAAAAAGAATGAAAATAAAACAATGAAAATTTGTGAGGCTTTCCACTTTTTAAAGCCTCACAATGTTTTCAGCGTTTTTGCTTTTGAGATGTTTTTTATTTTACCTTAATATATTTTATATGTTTTTTCAATCAAGTTGCTGTACTTGATCAAATTCTTTTTGGATTTCTTCTGAGGGGCCTTCTTTATCCATTCTACTGATTGTGTAGATCACAATACAGGAGAGGAGAAAACCAGGTATGATTTCATAGAGGTCGAAAATCCCGCCTGAGAGTTGTTTCCATATTATTACCATGAGGCCTCCTGCAACCATTCCTCCCAAAGCTGCGTTTTTGGTGGTTTTCTTCCAGAAGAGAGAAAAGAGGATAATAGGTCCAAATGCGGCTCCAAATCCTGCCCAAGCGTAGGAGACTAGGCCCATGACAGAGTTTTCTGGATTGCGGGCAATCAGGTAGGCTATTAACGAGATTGCAATTACCGCAAATCTACTAAGCCATACGAGTTCTGCTTCACTGGCTTTCTTTTTAAATATTATTTTATAAATATCTTCCGTGAAAGCCGAAGCCGCAACCAAGAGCTGGGAATCTGCCGTACTCATGATTGCAGCCAGAATTGCAGCAAGGAAGATTCCTGCAATTAAGGGGGGAAACATCTGGTGGACCAGCACCATAAAGACAGTTTCGCTTCCGGCTTCTCCGAGGAATTCGGGGTGAAGGTAGGCTCTTCCTACGATTCCTATAAGGACTGAAAAGATTAGGGAAATCGTTACCCAGACCATGGCAATGGTTCTGGCCTGCTTGATTTTATCTGCGGATTCAATAGCCATAAAACGGACTAGAACGTGTGGCATCCCAAAGTAGCCAAAGCCCCAGGCTAAGTTTGAGACAAGGACTATGAGAGGAATTGAGCCTCCTCCTATTGTGGTCCAAGGATCGATTAGCTGAGGGTCGATACTTTTTATCAGCTCCAAGGTTGTGGAATAATCTCCAATTCCTTTTATGGCTGCAAAAGGTACGGCAACAATTGCTACTATCATTAGCAGTCCCTGAAAGAAATCAGTCCAGCAAACAGCCATAAACCCTCCGAGGAAGGTATAGGTAACAATTACAAGTGCTCCCATTAGCAGCGCTTGTTGGTATGGTATTTCAAAGACTGTATTAAAAAGCTTCCCGCTTGCAACGAGTCCGGATGAAGTGTAGATTAGGAAGAAGATAAGGATCAAGAAGGCTGAGATGATTCGGAGAGCATGGGATTTATCCCTAAATCTATTTTCAAAGTAAACTGGAATTGTAATGGCGTCCCCAGCAATCTGGGTATACTGTCTGAGTTTTTTTGCTACAAACTTCCAGTTCAAGTAGGTTCCGACACCAAGCCCAATAGCGATCCAGATGGATTCCATTCCCGAAAGATACGCATATCCTGGGAGCCCCAAGAGCAGCCAGCCGCTCATATCCGAAGCTTGGGAACTTAAGGCCGTAACCCAGCTGTTTAACTTTCTGCCTCCAAGGATGTAATCGGAAAGGTTCTCTGTTCTTCTATAATAGAGAGCTCCGATGGAGATCATGAAAAGCAGATAAATCATAAAAACAAACATTATGTTAAGGTCGTTAGATGCCATTAACTATCTCCATTTTTTAGTTTTTACCCTTTGGCTCTTTTTAGTTTTTCAATTTCAATTCTATTTGTTTTGAATTTCAACTCTATCTATTTTGGATTCCAGTTCTTTTTCTTTAGAACCTTTGTTTTTTTGATTTAGAGCTTCTTTTTTTGATTTTTAACTTTAGCTTTTTTGAGTTACGGATGTTACATAAAGTATTTGTTTTTAAAATTCGTTATTCCTTTTTATAAGCTGTTTTTTATATTATTTCTCGGTTTTTCAGTGGAAATTAAGGGGTTATAATTTTTTTCTTATTTTCCATCCGAAAAAGGGGTCCATTTTTCTTATATTAATTTCATTTCTCTATTTTAATTTTTAATTTTCAATTAATACCCTCGC
>Ga0265294_10005236_pt1 | contig 15876 bp, 13 predicted proteins | sample MunlanPumphouse3_FD_192504 | JGI IMG/M metagenome (GOLD analysis project Ga0265294, IMG submission 192504) | Groundwater microbial communities from a municipal landfill in Southern Ontario, Canada - Pumphouse #3 | ecosystem: Environmental > Aquatic > Deep subsurface > Groundwater | place...
AATTATTCGCAAGTTTAAAGAATTGGTTTTATCGATTCAAATTGAGCGAAAATTTAATAAAGATGAAATTTTAAACATGTATCTTAATGAAGCGCCCTATGGTGGCAATATTTGGGGAGTGGCAACTGCTGTTGAAACCTATTTTAATAAGCCGATGAGTGAGCTGAGTACTGTTGAAAGCGCTTTTTTAGCTGGATTGCCACAACGACCCAGTGTTTATTCTCCCTACTCTGCTCGTTTAGATAAAGATGGCGAACCTTTTTGGAAAATGCGTACACAAGCAGTTTTGAAAGCCATGAAAGAAAATAATTATATTTCTAGTGAAGAATATGAACAATCGCTCGAAGAACTTAATAATTTGACCTTTGATCGAAGCATCAGTGAAATTAAAGCTCCACATTTTGTTTTTTATGTGCAAAGTCAACTTGAAGAAATGTTTGGCGAAGAGTTGTTGATGAAAGGTGGTCTAAATGTGACCACTACTTTAGATTGGGAATTGCAGGAATTAGCTCAGACAGTGGTGACGGAAGAAGTGGAGGCAGTTGCAAAATATGAAATTAGTAACGGAGCGGCTTTGGCAGTTCAGCCACAAACCGGAGAAATATTGGCTATGGTGGGTAGCAAAGATTACTTTAATGAAGAGATCGGTGGTCAATTTAATGTAACGGCTGACGGTCTCAGACAACCTGGATCAGCTATTAAGCCAATTACATATTTAGCGATGCTTAGGCGAGGCTTTACTCCAGCCAGCATGTTAATGGATGTGCAAACCACTTTTGCTCGTAATGAGGCAGAAAAACCATATACACCAAGAAATTATGATGGTCAATTTCGTGGTCCAGTGAGTTTGCGTCAATCTCTAGGTAGTTCTTTAAATATTCCTGCGGTTAAGTCCTTAGCAACTGTTGGCTTGGAGGGGTTTTTAACTTTAGCCTATGACATGGGTTTAAAAACTTTTGAACCAAGTAAAGAAAACTTACAGCGTTTTGGCTTAGCTCTAACTTTAGGAGGCGGTGAAGTTTATATGCTTGATTTAGCTGCTGCTTACAGCATTTTTGCCAATGGTGGTCGGAAAGTTGAACCGATCGCTATTTTAAAAGTAGTAGATAATAATGGAAGAGTACTTTTTGAACATAAGCAAACTCAGGGTAAAAGGATTATTGAAGAGGGTGAAGCCTTTTTAATTAATCACATTCTCTCTGATAATAATGCTCGTCTCTTGGCTTTTGGAGCCAATTCTTTGTTGAATACTGGTCGTCCGATAGCTGTTAAAACTGGAACCACCAATGATATGAAAGATAACTGGACCATTGGCTGGAGCAGTGAAATTTTGCTAGCCTCTTGGGTGGGTAATAATGATAATAGCTCCATGAGCTATGTGGCCTCAGGCATTACTGGTGCTTCACCAATTTGGCGAAGGATTATTTTAGGCTCGTTAAATATGGGTTACAGCGCTCCTGATTGGCAAATACCAAATTCCGTAGAGCAAGTTGAATTAGATGCTATTTCTGGCTATCCAAGTCATAATGATTTTCCTAGCAAGTTTGATTACGCTATTAAAGGAACTCTGCCCTCTTCTCCCGACCCGATTCATCGTTTGGTTGAGGTGTGTAAAGGTGAGAATGATAAATTGGCGACTGAAGCAAAAATAGCTGCTGGTGATTATGATAAAAGAGAGTTTATTTTTGTTCTCGAAGAAGATCCGTTTAGTGAGGATGGAAAAAATCGTTGGCAAACAGCTGTTGACGCTTGGATTGCGGCACAGGACGATTCTCGTTATCGAATTCCTAGCGAATATTGTGGTGATGTGGGTGACGTCAGTGTGCGTTTGAAGAAACCAGATGATAAGCAGAATTTTAAGAATCAAGATGTTGAAGTAGAGATTCGGGCTGGCAGTTATGATGGGATTGATAAGTTAGAACTCTATGTTGATGACAAATTACTTGAAACTATTTTAAATAAAAGTGAATATAAAGGAAAGATTAATTTAGCTCCTGGCAAGTATGAACTTTATGCCAAAGCTTATGCAAAAAATGGAAAAAGTAAAACTAGTAATAAAGTTAGGATTGGAGTTGGAGGTATTGATTGGGACTATGTAGAACCCACTCCGACTTTGGCGCCAAGTAATACGCCCCCGCCCATGCCCAGTCCAACAATTAAATTAAGTCCGACTCTGTCCCCTATTCCTAGTGAGGAAGATGAATAAAAATAAAGTAAATAAGCCTAAAGCTTGAGTAATTAGATAATGGTCTAAACTGGCAATTGGAGTGAGAATTAATAACTTTGACCAGTTTATTTTCTTTTTAAATTTTATTCCTAAAAGTAATAAGATGCTAGAGAAAAGCAATCCTCCTTCGCTGAGTAATAATAGCCCGAGATGATGAGCGGGTTGGACGAAGCGCACTGTTTCTTGATGATGGCTATAATTTTCTAATTCCTTGACAAAATTATTAGCTCCTACACCAAAAAATGTTTTGTCTAAAAACATCTTCCAAGCAGCTTCATTAAGTATTGCTCGGCGAGAAATTGAAAGATGAGTTTTTAGTAAATTTGCGTCAAGTTTCTTGATAAGTAGAGGGCTTAAAATAAAGAAGGAAAAGACTATTAAATTGATTTTTTTTTGCCAATTAATTTTCTTTATTAATAAATAAATTAAGAAAAGACAGAGAGTCAAGAAAGCGGATAAAGATTGAGTTATTAAGCAGATAGCAAAGGCATTGAGTAAAAGTAAAATGACTAATAATCTATTATTTTGCTTTTTATCAATTAATAAAATAGAAAAGATACCAATAATTCCTGCTAAAATATTAGGATGAGCAGTGCTGCCATAGGGTAGAATTTTTTCAATAGTTAAAAACTGAGCGCGACTAATTGCGGCAAAATGCCGAAGATTAGTCTCGCCAAAAATATAGTATGGCGCTAAAGGTGTTTGTTTAATAAATTGAAAATAGGCCAAAAAACTTTGCCAAATGATACTAAGTGATAGAGCTTTATAAACGAGCTTTTGTTTTTTTTGATCTAGATATGGAGAAAAGATAAAAAAGATTATTAAAATTATTCTTAAACAAAAAATAATTAAATTTAAATTAAGTTGAAGAAGTAGATTAATAAAAAAAATACTTAGAAAAATCAAAATGATTATGTCAATTTTTTTTAATTTTATTTTATTTTTTTTGAAAATTTGATAATTTTTTTTATTAGATAAAAAAATGATTAATTTGATTAATAAAAAACAATCAAAGATATAAACTTTAGGAATTAAATAATCAACTAACAAACCATTAAGATAGGCGTCATTTACAGACAGTTTGAGAAATAAATTACTGGTGAAACTAAATACGGTAAAGAATACGAGCAGCTCTTTAAATTTTTCCCACCAGTTGTGCTTGGAATTTTTTCTCAGCCACGGCCACCACGCTTTGGCGAATTGGTTCAACATCTTCATTGCTTAGATTTTTATTTTGATCTTGATAAATAATTGTAAAAGTATAGTTATTTTTATAGATATTCAATAAGCTAAAATCTTTAATTTTTCTATTAGTTTTAAGCAAAGTATTAATAAAATCGCCAACGGCAACTTGTTTTTTTAAGGTAAAAGTTAATTGTTCAATAATTGTGCTGTGCTGATTACTCTTTTGATAATTAGGATAAGAGTTGACAACCTTGAGCAAGTTATTTAATTTAATTTCTATAGCAGTTAGATTTTTATCTAAGACATGTAGGTAGCCCAAGAAGATACGCTCTTTTCCTTTTTTAATGAGCAGTTTTGCGCTTTGTTGGTAGATGGCATGGTTTTTAGCCATGATTTCTTCTACGAATAATTCAGACTCTTTTTTCTTCAGTATAAAAAAATGTTCAAGTACTAATGCAAAGTCTCCTTTTACTTGACGAAAACTTTTTTGACTGAGCATTGATAGATAATTTTCTTGTTTGGGTAAATCGTTTTTTTGCGGGTGATATAATTTCGCAATTTCAAATATTTGCCAATTATCACTTTGATTATCGTTTTGCATAATGCTGATTAAAGATGGCAAGATTGAGCGACGTAAATAAGTATTTTCTTCTTTGAGGGGGTTTTGTAATTTTAAATGCTTATCCAAAGAGTAGCCAGACATTTCTGCTTCAGTTTCATTGACCAGAGAATAACTATAAACCTCTTGCCAAGCTATATTAGCCAAAAACTGTTTGAGTCTTTTTTCAAGATCAAATAATTTTTGATCTGGGCGATCAGTGGGTATTGCTCCAGTCATTAATTGACTAGGAAGATTGTGATAGCCATAAATACGAGCAACTTCTTCGATAATATCGGCAGGAATTTCTAAATCGCTGCGGTAAGTAGGAGCAATAATTTCAAATTTTTCTTCTTGTTTTTGTTTAATGAGTTTCACCTGGCAGTCTAAATCTCGCAGAATGCTAATAACTTCAGAATTAGGGAGTTTAATACCCAAGTAATTTTCAATACTTTGATTATTCAAAATAATTTTATTAGCCTTTTTTCTATCAGGAAAATAATCATAAACTGGACTAGCGACTTTTGCTTTAGCTAATTTTTCTAGTAAATAAGTAGCGTATTTGAGGACGCGATCAGCCAAATAAGGATCAACGCTTTTTTCATTAAGTTGAGCTGCCATAGTGCGAATGGCATGAGCCATAGAAGCGTGTCTAACTTTATGGGGGTCTAGTGATTCTATCCAAAATAAAATATTTTTTGTATCTTGATCAACACCGGTGTTGAGAGTGCCTTTTACAGCTGGCAGGTCGATAATTTCTCCCGACCCACTTTCAAAAATAATTTCCCCACCAACGGTTCGGTGTATTTCTTCATCCAAAGTAACAAATTCTTTTCCTGGTTTTGCTTCTTTAATAATGATTTTGCCACCCATCTTCATAATTTTGTCGTAATCGAAAACATGGCAGGGATGGCCAAGCTCATGAGTAACATAATTACTAATATCCACAACAAGGTCATGAACATTAATTTCTACTAGCTGCAAACGGCTTTTGATGTATTGAGGACTATCTTGCTGTGTTATATCAGTTAATACCACTGCCATTACTCTTCTTATGTGGTCAGTTTCATAAATGATTTCTGGTAAAGCTAAACGTTGTTGAGGATGCTGCTGAATTTCGGGCCAGGTTTTTTTAATCATTCGGGCCGAAAAACCAGCTCTTTTGAGAATGGTGCTTGCTTCGCGCGCAATGCCTTCAATTGACATCATGTCCACTCGATTAGTACTGACTTCAATATCGTAAACAAAGTCTTTACTGCCATCAGCTAATTGAACGGTGTTGATTTTTTCAACAGAAGGCCCACTTAAAGAGAGATATTTTTGAATATCCTTTGCTTTAGTTTTTGTAGATAGATGCTCTTTAAGCCAGCTATGTGGAATTAAAATGTTCATTAATCCTTTATTTTGTGCATTATTCTTGATTTATTTTTTAAAATTGTTCCAAAAATTCTCGTTCAGCTGAATAAAAAAGACGAATATCATCAATGTTAAGACCTTGTTTAAGAGTGTAGCTACGTTCTACTCCCCAACCAAAAGCAAAGCCTCGATATTTTTTACTATCAATTCCTCCGGCCTTTAAAACATTGGGGTGGACCATGCCTGCTCCACCCACCTCATGCCAACCAGATTTGCAAAAACGACAGCTTTCTTTTTTATTATGCTTATTTTTCAAATAGCCAGTCCCGCCACAAATTTGACAGCTAAAATCTACTTCAAATGAAGGCTCAGTAAATTTAAAATGAAAAGGTCGAATACGGCTTTTAGTTTTCGCTCCAAAGAATTCTTTGGCAAAATAATCGATAGTGCCTTTAAGATGTTGGATATTAATGTTTTTATCGACAACTAAACCCTCAAATTGGTGAAACATTTGGGTGTGAGTATTATCACTTTGACGTCTGTAGCAGCGACTAATATTAATCATGCGAATAGGTAATTGACTCTTAACTCGCTCCATTTCTCTCACTTGGCCATTGGAAGTATGGGTAGTGAGCACCATTTTTCCCAATTTTGGATGGGCCGTTTGATCGACAAAAAAAGTTTCCCATTCGTCTCGAGCAGGATGATTGTCAGGCATATTGAGAGCGGCAAAAACATAATAATCCCAATCTACTTCAGGAAAGTCAGCTCTTACAAAGCCAATTCTTTCAAAAATTTGACTAATTTCTTCAATCGCTTGAGAAATTGGATGCAAGTGGCCAATGTTTTGTTTAATTCCTGGCAAACTCAGATCAAGACGTTGATGGGATTGATTTTCATTTTCTTGAATTTTATTTAGGCCCTGTTCAAGGTCAGCTTTTAATTGATTTAAAACTTGGCCAAAGTCTTTTTTTTCATCTTTTTTCAGCTTTTTAATTTGACTTGCTAATTGATTGAATAAGCCTTTTTTGCCAAGATATTTAATGTTTAATTCTTCCAAACTTAAGCTATTAAGTTCTAATTGAAATTGAGCAAGTAATTTTTGGCTTTGTTTAAGTAAATCTTGGTAATAAGACATTGCTTGATTTTCTTTCTTCTCTCTTTGTATTTTAACAGTGTTTAGCTAAATGTTGCAATTTTAGCTGTTCTTCCTTTTTTTTGACATTTTAAATTAAAAAACCCCGCTTTTTTTTGCGGGGTGTTTTTTTATAAAACTACAAAATCACTACCCCACTCTTAACTTAAAAAACTTTTGATCTAAACCGTGGCAGCGTGATAATGGTGACATATTCATAGATAATTACTGATAGTTATTTTTGGCTTTTGACAACTATTTCTTTAAAAGTATCAAAATCGCTAATAGCTAATTCACTCAAAACTTTACGATTTAGAGCAATGTCAGCTTTTTTCAGATTGTTGATAAATCGAGAATAATTAAATTGTTGGTTAATTTGTTTTAATCCAGCATTAATTCTAATAATCCAAAGCTTGCGCATGTCTCGTTTACGTAATTTACGACCAATATAAGCATATTGACCAGCATGTAAAGAAGCTTCTTTGGCTCTTTTATATAAACGACGATTAGTGCCTCGAAAACCTTTAGTTAATTTTAAGACTTTTTTGTGGCGACGACGTCTAATAGCACCAGTTTTAGTTCTTGGCATAATAACTTTCTGACAATTTAATTAAGACCGAGCATCCTTCTAATTTTTTTAGCGTAAGGGCCCTTAACTTCAACGGGAATACGGTAATTGCGAATTGCTTTTTTACTCTTATTTCTTCTTAAATGACGGCGATTTTGAATACGACGCATCACCTTACCACTGCCGGTAATATGAAAGCGACGAGCAACGCCTTTTCTAGTTTTAACTTTAATTTTTTTCATTATTTTCCTTACTTCTGTCCTCTTTGCTCAATGGCGCGAGTTGAGCTTGAAGTTTTTTGCCGACTAGTCTAGGCTCAACCTCAACTCTAGCTAGATCTTCAGTATCTTGAATGATTCTAGCAAAAACTTCATAACCAGCTTCTTTATAGACAACTTGTCGTCCTTTAAAGAAAAGAGTAATTTTAACCTTGTGACCCTTAGTTAAAAAATCTTTTAACTGTTTGAGTCTGGTTTGATAATCACCCTCTCCTATGACTGGTGAGAAACGCAATTCTTTAAGATCTTGAATTTTTGACTTTTTTCGATTATCAGCTTCTTTCTTTTTTAACTGATATTTAAATTTTGACAATTCAATAATCTTAACGACCGGCGGCTTGGATTTCTCAGTAATTAATACCAAATCTTTGCCCGCATTCATCGCCTCTTGAAAAGCCTCTCGAGACGACATAATACCCAGCATTTCTCCATGTTCTGTTAAAACGCGCACTTCTGGAAAGCGAATGTTGGCATTCGCTTTCACAAATAAGTTATCTCTTTTATGTCTGTTATATTTTTTTCTGATCACCTGAGGTTTAGAATTATACTATAAATTAAACAAAAAACTAGTAAGTAATCTCTGGAAAAGATTATTTTATTCAAAGATTAAATAAAGTACAGCAATTATTATAACATGAGTTTTTGGGTAGAAAACAGATTGATTTGCTAGTCGTCATCAAGTATAATTCAGAACGTTTAGTGATCGAGCTTGTAGCTCAGTTGGTTAGAGCGCTTCGTTGACATCGAAGAGGTCAGAGGTTCGAGTCCTCTCAAGCTCACGTTTTATTATTAATAGTTTTTAGGCTTTTAGAAAATATTTATATGAGCGAGGAAAATCAAAATCAAAGTAATCTGCCCAAAAAAATAACTGAATTACCGGGAAATTATTATTTTGATGGGAACCCCAGCAGGGTTATTGACCGAGTGGCGGATTTAGCAAAATTAGATGGCGATCCTTATTCGCAAGATGAGCGCTATTTATTAGCCAGAGAAGTTTTAAGTTTTTGTCCAGTTCTCTTTTTAGACGAGTTGATTGAGGCGCTAATTTTAAACACGCAAGAAGCAATTAAAAAATTGAGGGATAAAGCCAGCCACAATGAGATTAATTTACACGTTAAAAATTATTCAGAAGAAGAAAAAAACCAAATTTCTGCCTTGGCACTAAAACTACTAAGAGAAAAAATTATTAGTGCTGATTCTGAGCAAATTTTAGCAATTTTACGTTTTGTTCAAGAATATATTAGGGTTCAAATCAGTCGTAAAGATTCGTTTGTTCAAGAAACAACTAAGCTGCAAAATGAAAAAGATCAACTAGCTGAAAAAATTCGAATTAAAGGGGAAGAATTTGTTGAAGATCAAAAGGCAGTATTTTTTGATTTTCTTCAAAAATTAAGCCAAGAAGACTTTTAAGCACCCATATTCATACCAAAGTTTTTTTCACTACTCATGGCATCATGAACATTTTTACTTTTTTTGAAATTAAAAGCCGTACCACGTCCCCGCTTACCTTTGCCCGAGACTTGATTCATCCAAGTTTTAGCACTGTGCACTTGTTGTCGGAGTAAGTTGATCCATTCACGAAGCTTATGAAAAAAATTAAAGAAACCAATGCCGCTTGCGCCAGGATCAACCACTTCTTGACTTAAAGCCATATCAATTTCTTGATCTAAAGCTTTAACGTCTTCAGCTAGCATTTTTAGTTCATCTCTGGTGGCTTTCAACTCTTCTAGATTTTTTTCAGCCTGGGCGGCAAAAATTTCATGAGTATCAACTGGGTTGATTTGATCGTGAAGTTTTTTACGTAGTGCTTCTTTTTTTTGTTGGGCTAATAGTTCTGCTTGTTTTTCCATGTCCAGTCGTCCAGCAAAATCTGGAATAAAATCTCCTCCAGTTTTACTCAAAGCTTGAGCAAAAGGATTCAGTTTTTGTTTTTGAGGCTCGCTTTTGGGCGTGTAAGAACCAACATTTTTTTCACTCTCTAGCAAAGCTCTTGCTAGAGCTCCACTTTGTTGAGATGCTTGTTTTCTGGTTGATGGGCCACTGGTATTTTGATTCAAGTTATTCATGATTGTATCGTGTTTAAAAAAAAAGGACAATAAACGCTAAAATCCCTTTTTTAATCGAACATATATTATAGGATCAAACTGATACAAAGTCAAGTTTCTACCCTGGGTAATTAAAACATAAAAATTTTAATTTTTAATTAAACTTTCAATAGTTTGGCGACGTAACAATTGAGCTTTGAAGCTATTAAGATACTGCTCATTATTAGCAATTTGATCACGAAGCTTTTCGTCTTTGATATCCGCTAAAGCTTGTTTTAGACTTTTATCATCAACTTTAATTTCTCGCTTTTTAGCAATAGCAGCTAAAATAAAATCTATTTGCAAGCGATTTAAAATTGTGCCTGCCATTTCGTTACCCAATTCTTCAAGATTAATTTGTCTTTGTTCTAGATATTTTTCGACGCTAAGCTTATAACTAGCCAATTGTTCTTTAAACTTTTCAAACTCAGCTTGGGTTTCTCGACGAAGTAATAATTCAGCAATACTAGGTCGAATATTAAGTACTAGTTCTCGCAAGATATGTTGGTAATAAATTTCTTGCTCTTGGTCTGGAGAGAGTTTTTCTAGCTTACTTTTTGGATCTTTTTGCTGATTATGTTTTTTAATAAATTGCAGAGCTGTTTTTTTACCTTCGCTTATATATTTTTCATAATTTTTTAGATCAATTTGAGGAGCTTCACAAAAATGGGCTTCAAGCACCCAATCCTCACCTTTGTTGATAGAAATCAAATGATATTCGGGGGCAGTGATGGGCTGTTTTTTTGCTTTTTTTAAAGCTTCAATATACTTTTGAGGCAAAATATCTCTGAGAATACTTTCTGCAATTTTTTCTAAGGAAACTTGTTTCTCCGCAATTTTTAGAGGTACTTTGCCTTGGCGAAAACCCTCAATTTTCATTTTTTTTGCCAGATCGCTTAAAGTTTTTTGATAGGGTTTTTTTAATTCTGACCAAGGAATATTGATGCGTAGTTTGTCATTGTTAGTAATTAAAGATTTTTTAGTTTTTTGAGTTTCATTATCTTCTACTTTTTTATTTATTTTTGTTTTTGTGGAACTAGCTTGTTTTTGAGTGCTTGCACTTTTTTTACTAGCTTTTCTTGTGTTAGTTGCTGCTTTTGTCATAGGTGTGCATTATACCCTATGATTTTTAGGCTGTTTAGGGTGGAAGTTTTGGCAATTATTTAAGAATATTTTAAAAAAGCATGTAGACAAAGGGACTAATTGGAGAGGTGGTAGAAAAAACAACTAAAAAGCTTGCTCGCTTTGTTTTTCATAAATTTTGATTAATCTAATTTAGATTTGACTTAATTGTTCCATTAAGCGGCAAGTGTAACCCCACTCATTATCGTACCAAGCAATAATTTTTAAAAGATTGCCGTCAATAAGCTGCATCATTGGCAAATCTACCACTGCACTGTATTCACAAGCAATAAAGTCGCTAGACACCAAGGGTTCTTGGCTAACTGCCACAATGCCTTGATATTGATCTTTGGCTGCCTCTGTAAAAACTTGCTTAATGTCTTCTAAGTTACTTGCCTTACTCAAAACAAAAGTAATATCAGAAATAGAAACAGTTGGAGTTGGGACGCGAATAGCTAGGCCATCAAATTTATTTTTCAGGCTTGGAATAATATCAGCTGTTGCTTTAGCAGCTCCAGTTGAGGTGGGCACTAAATTAATAGCTGCTGCTCGAGCGCGGCGCAAATCTTTATCGTGAGAGTTGTCGTGTAAATTTTGATCACTAGTATAAGAATGAATAGTAGTTAAAACAGCTTTTTCAATGCCAAAATTATCTTGAATAATTTGAGCGATTGGTGCCACACAATTGGTGGTGCAAGAAGCATTAGAAAAAATATTTTTATTAAGATCGACTTCATTAACACTAATAACACCAGTACTAATAAGGCCCTCAGGATCTTCTTTGCCCGGAGCAGATAATAAAACTTTTTTTGCTCCTGCCTCTAAGTGTAAAGCTGCCTTTTTGGCTTTATTAAATGCGCCGGTAGCTTCTAAGACACTATAAACTTCATATTTTTCCCAAGGAATTTTTGCTGGATCTCGCTGCGCAGTAATTAAAATTTTATGCTCATCAACGATGATGTAACCTAATTCAATTTCTCCGTCACTTAATTTTTTGACTTTTTTAAGTTCTTCAAAACGAATTACTTCACCAAAAGTTCCATAAACACTGTCATATTTAAGTAGTCTAACCCAACCCTCCAAATCCATTGATCCAGAAGTGTTGATTACTTTTAAATTAAGATCTTGACGGTGTTTTGTAAACCAAATTCGAAAAGCAAGACGACCAATTCGACCCAGTCCATTAATGGCGAAATTTTTCATAGGCAGTTTTCTTTTAATATTTTAAATTTTTTTATTAGATTAAGTAAATTAAAGTCAGTAAAGCAAATTAAACTAATTTGGTTTTTACATCATTGGCCACGTAAGTGCCAATATCTTCGCCATCTACAGCTTTTGCTAAATTATGTTCTTTAAACAAATTAAAGACCATCATCGGCATATTGTTTTCTTTACACATGGCTAGTGCGCCGGTGTCCATAACTTGCACTTCTTCTTTTTCAATAGCATCTTTAAAAGTCATGGTTTTAAAACGCTTGGCATCAGGAAATTTTAACGGATCTTGTTCATAAATACCATCAACTTTAGTGGCTTTCATCAAAACATCACAATGTAATTCTAATGCGTGTAGAGCTGCTCCCGAATCAGTGGTGACATAGGGCATGCCTGTGCCAGCTACTAGAATTAATACACGACCCTTTTCTAAATGGCGAATTGCTTTGTTGCGAATGAAACTTTCACTTACGGCTGGCATGGTTAGAGCCGATTGGGTGCGTACTTGTACCCCAACCTTTCTTAAAGCATCCTGGAGAGCTAGACCGTTCATGACTGTAGCTAACATACCCATATAATCAGCCGTAGCTCGATCAATTCCATTTTTGGAGGCGCTTAGGCCACGGAAGATATTACCACCGCCAATAACAATCGCAATCTCTGTATTTTTGTCCACCACTTTTTTGATTTTTTCAGCCATTACTAAAACAGCTTTAGGATCTATACCAAATTCTCTATCACCCAGGAGAGATTCTCCACCAATTTTAAGCATAATTCTTTTGAAACGTTTTTCTCCCATAAGTTTTCCTTTATTTTCTTTTATTATTTATAGTTTAATAAACTTCTTTTTGAAACGCAAGAATTTCCAGCGCCAATTTTCTGCTAAATTATAAATTTTATAAATTGGATAATTGTAAACCAAATCATAAGTGCCAATATGTTCAATCAATTGGCCGCCATAGCTGCGTTTAAAACGATGAAAACCGAACCAAGGATCTTTGGGATCGGGATTGGGTCCTAGCGCTCCCCACATGTCGAATGATTGGCATTTTTGCTTTTGACCAAAACGAATAGCCTCCCACATCATTAAATTACTGGCCATGAGTTCGCGATGCTTACTACTGGAAGCTCCATAGGGGTAATAAAGCACATTATTAAACACAAAAAGAACCCAAACCACTAAAATTTGATTTTCGTAGCTGGCTTTTAAAATATGCATAATATTACTGCCTTTAAAAATTTGCCACATTTGGCGAAAATATTCAGGTGAATGAGCATAAAATGCTTGTCTTTTGGTGGTTTCTTCTAAAATTTTTAAATAATCTTCTAAACCCTGCTCACTACTATCTTCAAAAACTTTGACTCCTTTTTTCATCGCAAGACGGGTGTTATAACGAGTTTTACTGGTCATTTTAGCCAGCAATTCTTCTTCTGAAAGATTAAGATCAAGATAGAAAGTAAAAGGAGTAAACAGTGATCGTCCTTCTTCAACTTGATAGTTTTTTAAAAATTTAATGCTGGGATGATTTTGATGATCTTGATCCAGTTCTTTAGTGACGGCTGGTTCTAACTTAATACAAATTGCATTATGTTTGTCAGCTAATTGTTGCAAAGTACTAATCTGCTCTTCATCTGGAGCAAAGCCCTTGGGTAAATAGCCAATGTTTTTATTTAAAATAGGTAGTTCATGAAAAGTAACAGTCATCCCTTTTTTGAGTTGACCTTCATCAAAAAACCCAATGCGCTCTACCTCTTGGCCGGTTTTTTTGCGGAATTCTCCCCATTCATAAGATTGAATAGGATGTTTAACTGAACGATTATATAAATCTTTTTCCTCAGGACGGATATTACGTATTAGCATAGCTTACGGTCTTGTATTATAGGAGAAAAAAGCAGACTTGTCAGCTGGTCATTTAATCGTCTAAAAAGTCTTTAATTTCAATTTCATCATTAAGTAAAGCGTCTAATTGTTCATCATCAATGATTAGGCGCCTTTTTTTATTTGAAGATTCTTTACTTTTTTTCTTGCTTTTTTGGTAGGGGTGTTGATGCCAATCACTAATGGTTTCGTCAAAATGTCGACTGATACTAATTAAATTATTATTAATTTCACTCAGAAAACGACTGGGTAAATTTTGTTGTTGTTGACCAAATTGATAGCGATTGCGTGCGTAACTAAAAATTAATTGTTTTCTTGCTCGCGTAATCCCCACATAACACAAGCGTCTTTCTTCTTCTAGTTCTTCTTCTTTAAACATTGAGCGATTATGAGGCAATAAGCCTTCTTCCATACCCACCATAAAAACTATGTCAAACTCTAAACCTTTAGCGGAATGCAGGCTCATTAATTTTGCTCCCTCAAACTGTTGATCGTTTTTTTCCTCAGGCAGAAAGCCATCCTGTACTAAAGCTACATTTTCTAAAAAAACTAAAGTATTATCAAATAGGCTGGCCACATTAAGTAATTCTTCAATATTATCTAAACGACTTTGCTCATCGGGGTTTTTTGCATCAAACTTTTCTATATAGTCAGTAGCTTTTAAAATTTCTTGTAGAGCTGAGGTTGGATTATTTAAAACCACTTCATCTGCATTTTTTAGCCAGTTGTGAAAATTTTTAAAGCGTCTTTTACCAAGTTTAATCACTCGGTTAATACTAGGACTATCGACTTCGTTAAAAGCTAGGCGTAAATAAGCCAGAAGATCCTTAATTTCTTTTCGTTGATAAAATTTGGTTCCGCCAATGATGCGATAAGGCAATTGATGACGAATAAAGGCTTCTTCTAGAGCTCTCGACTGAGCATTGGTTCGATATAGAATGGCAATTTCATCTAAAGATTTAATATATTTTTGTTCAATAAGTTCAATGATTTTTTCCGCTTCTAGTTCACTATTGTTTAGCTCATATAATTGAATTTTTTCTTCTTTTTCATTATGTTGATCAGTCCAGAGCTCCAAAATTGGATGTAATTGATTTTGATGGATAACTTGAGTCGCTGCATCTAAAATATTTTGGCTTGAGCGATAATTTTGTTCGAGGCGATATTCTTTGAGTTGCGGAAAATCGATACTAAGTTGTCTGAGATTTCGATAATCAGCTCCTCTCCAAGCATAAATACTTTGAGAAAAATCACCCACAACAAACAGTTCATTTTGGGGTTGAGCTAAGATTTTACTAAGCAAATATTGCACTTTATTAGTATCTTGAAATTCATCAATTAGCACATGTTTAAATTGTTTTTGATATTTTTGACAAATTTCCGGATTTTCTTTTAGGACTTGATAGCTAAGGATTAGTAAATCATCGAAATCAAGAGCGTTTTCTTGTTTAAGCCGCTTTTCATAAATTTCATAAATTTTAGCTACGGCACGCTTAAATTCATTGTTGGCGCTAGCTTGATAATCAGCTGGACTTAGTAGTTGGTTTTTAATTTTACTAATCAGCGCTCGCAGCATTGTAATTTTATATTTTTGCTGATCAATATTTTCCTGTTTACAAATATTTTTTAATAAATTAGTTTGGTCTTGATCGTCATAGATGCTAAATTGAGAGTCCAGAATTCTATTATTTATTTTTAAAAGCCTATCTTTTTGTTTTTGAGTTTCTAAGCGCAATATTTTTACACCCAGACTATGAAATGTTCCTGAAAACATGAGATCTTTGCCGGTGTATGACAGCACTCGTCTTTTCATTTCGTTAGCTGCTTTATTGGTAAAGGTTAATAACAGGATTTCTTTGGGTTCTGCTAATTTTTCTTTAATTAAATAAGCAGCTCGGCTAGTTAAAACTCTAGTTTTACCACTACCTGCTCCGGCCAAAACAACAGCTGGTCCGCCACGATGTAAAACGGCTTGACGCTGTTCGGTATTGAGTTGATCTAGAAGCTCTTGGCTTTCAAACATAGTTTTCATAGTAGCATAAAAAGTAGCAGAAATAGATATTAAGACTTGCTAAAATTGCTTTGTCAATGGCTTTTGGCTAGAATAAAACTGTGCAAAAAACTATCTTGCTCAATTGGAAAGCTAACAAAAATGTTCTTGAAGCTGAGCATTGGATAAATAATATTCCCAGGGACTTGCTTAGTAAGAAAAGCGACTTTAAGTTAATAATA
>Ga0265294_10005239_pt1 | contig 15870 bp, 19 predicted proteins | sample MunlanPumphouse3_FD_192504 | JGI IMG/M metagenome (GOLD analysis project Ga0265294, IMG submission 192504) | Groundwater microbial communities from a municipal landfill in Southern Ontario, Canada - Pumphouse #3 | ecosystem: Environmental > Aquatic > Deep subsurface > Groundwater | place...
CTTTCAGAATCATTTAACAAATTTTTATAAACATCATATAACAAAATATTTCTTACATCCATATTATCACCTTAAAAGTCCATAAATATATTTTTCAATATCAAAAGATTCAATATCTTCTAACTTTTCACCTAATCCTACAAATTTTACAGGGATTTTAACTTCATCTTTTATAGCAAGAACAATACCACCTTTAGCAGTTCCATCTAACTTAGTTAATACTATCCCTGTAATATTAGTAATCTCTTTAAAACTTTTTGCTTGGCTAATACCATTTTGACCAGTAGTAGCATCAATAATTAATAAGGTTTCAAAATCATAATTAACAAAATTATAAATAACTTTATTAATCTTATCAAGTTCATTCATTAAATTAACTTTGTTTTGAAGTCTTCCTGCGGTATCAATTAAGACTACATCGTAACCTTCTTTTTTGGATTTTTCCAAACCATCATATATTACAGCACTAGGATCATTAGAACTATTAGATACCACATCACAATTAACTTTTTTACCCCATTCAATTAATTGCTCTTTTGCACCAGCTCTAAAAGTATCAGCTGCTATTAATAAAACTTTTTTATTTTCATTTTTAAACTTATTTGCCATCTTAGCAATAGTAGTAGTTTTACCTACTCCATTTACACCAACAAATAATAATACAGTCGGTTTATTAGAAAAATCTATTTTATTAGTTAAAATATCATTTTCAACATAAATTAAAAACAACTCATCAACAATTATTTCTTTTAAATCCTCAATATCAGTAGTGTTTTTAATTCTAGTTTTCAACTTATCAATAAACTTAAAAACAGTATTAACACCAATATCAGAATTAATTAACAATTCTTCTAAATCAGAAAAATATTCTTCATCTATTTTATTATGTTTATTAAAAAGATTTAATAACTTATCACCTAATCTACTTTTTTCTAAACCTTTACTATAAACATCTAATTCAGATTTAGAAAATACCTTTTTAATTTTATCAAAAAATCCCATAAAATCACCAAATTAAGTATAACAAAAAGTAGATTATAAATCTACTTTTAATTACTTAAAAACCTTGTTTTTTCTTTTCTTGTTGTTTCTTATCATAATCTCGCATAATTTTACAAGCTTCATAATTTTTTTTTAAATATTCTTCCCAAGTCATTCCGTTTTTTATAGTCTTTTCATAATATTTTTCTACATTACAAATATCAGGTCTAAAATCATAAATCATACAATCTTTTGTCTCTTCATTATAATATTTACAAACTCCATCTCCTCTATCCATATGCTTAATTTCTTCAATGTTTGAAATGTATTTACAACAACATCCACACCTACTACATTTAAATTTTTCTTTTTCCATTTAGTATCACCAATATCATTATATCATAGACAAAAACGCAAAAAGACTATATAATTATATAAGTTGGTCACTAAATTTATAGAAAGGAGAAAAAAATGAAATTTTTTGAAAGCGAAACAAAAGTTTTTGCTGTCGGAGGTCTTGGAGAAGTAGGAAAAAATATGTATTGTATAATGCATAATAATGAAATAATAATTATAGATTGTGGAGTAATGTTTCCAGAAGATGAGTTATTAGGTATTGATTATGTAATACCTGATTTTACATTTTTGAAAAAAAATGAAGAAAAAATCAAAGCATTAATAATTACTCATGGACACGAAGATCATGTTGGTGGAATACCATTTTTATTACAAACAATGGATATTCCAGTAATATATGCAGCAAAACAAGCATCAGAACTAATAAAAAGAAAAATAGAAGAAAGAAAAATACCGTTTAATAATATTAAACTTTATGATGAAAATACTAAACTAAAATTCAAATATTTTAATGTAGAATTTTTTGCAACTACTCACTCTATTCCAGATTCACATGGAATAGTAATAAATACACCAAATGGAAATATAGTACATACTGGTGATTTCAAATTTGATTTTACACCAATAGGACCAATGTCTAATATTCACAAAATGGCTGAATTTGGAAAAAAAGGAGTAAGACTATTATTAAGTGATAGTACAAATGCATTAAGCGAAGGATTTTCAAAAAGCGAATCAACAGTTGATGCAGCATTAAACGATATATTTAATAGACATACTGGAAGAATAATAATTGCAACATTTGCATCAAATGTTTATAGATTAAAACATATTATTGAAACAAGTAAAAAAAATAACAGAAAAGTTGTATTATTTGGAAGAAGTATGGAAAATAATGTTGATATAGCTATACAAAGTGGATACATAGATGGAAAAGGAGTTATTATAACTCCAGAAGAATCTTTCCATAAAAAAAATAATGAAATTACTATTTTATGCACAGGATCACAAGGAGAACCATTAGCAGCATTATCAAGAATAGCAAATGGAACACATAGACAAATAAAACTTTTACCAGATGATTTAGTTGTATTCTCATCAAGTGCTATTCCAGGAAATGGTAGTTCTATAGCTAGAACAATAAATAAATTATACTTAAAAGGTGTTAATGTATTTACAAATGCATCTTTAGGAGATATTCATACATCTGGACATGCTTATACAGAAGAATTAAAACTTATGTTAAGATTATTAACTCCTGAATATTTTATGCCAATACATGGTGAACATATAATGTTAAAAAAACATACAGATTTAGCAATAGAATGTGGAGTACCAAAATCTAATACATTTATTATGGAAAATGGAGACGTTTTAGTGTTAGATTCAAAAGGAGCAAGAAAACAAGGAACAGTTCCAGGAAATGATATATATGTAGATGGTAATAGAGTTGGAGATATTGGTGGAATAGTTATTAGAGATAGAATTGTTATGGCTAACGATGGTATAGTTGTTGCTATAGCAAATATAGATGAAAAAAATAATCAAATAATTAATAAACCAAATATAACAACACGAGGTTTTATACTTGTAAATCAAAATGAAGAATTAATTAGAAAAATATCTGATTTTACAGCAGATTCTATAAACAAGCATATTAAAACAACAAAAAATAATTATAATGATTTAAAAACACTAGTAATACAAGATATGTCTACATTTATAAAAAACGAAATTGGTAGAAAACCATTAATATTAACAGTATTTTTAAATATAAAATAAAAAAGATGAAAATTCATCTTTTTTTAGTTATTATAATCTTTATTTTCAATTATTAAAGTTTTACCTTCAATAATAGCGGAAGCTATTTTTTTTCTAGCATCACTGTAAATTTTTTGAACAGTAGTTCTAGCTACTTCCATAGAATTAGCACATTCTTCTTGATTCATATTTTCAAAATCAATTAATCTAATGCACTCATATTCTTCTAATTCTAAAGTTATAAAATCTACATTGCAAAGTCCTTTAGGTCCAAACTCATTATAATGAGGATTAAATCTTAGCCTTCTTCTTTTTCTTGGTCTAGGCATTATTTCCCCATATTTCTTCTGTTACCACGCATAGGTTTACTAACGTTGTTAACATTATTAAAATTGTTAAAATTTTTTTGATTGTTTGGATTACATTTTCCCATTTTTCTTCCAGTCATAGGACCTTGTCCATTCGGACCTGTACCATCTAATCTAGGCATATTATCCCTCCTTACATATTGATAATAGCATAATTTGTGACATATGCCAATAATAAAACGAGAAAAAAGATAAATTATTTTTTATCTTTTATAGCATCTTTTCTAGATAAGTTTAATCTACCTTTATTATCATAACCTAAAGCTTTTACTAATATTTCATCATTTACTTTTACTACATCTTCAGTCTTCTCAACTCTTTTACTATCTAAATGAGATATATGAACTAGACCTTCACATCCAGGCCATAATTCAACAAAACATCCAAAAGCTTCTACTTTTACAACTCTTCCAGTATATATTTTATCTTTTTCTACTTCTTTTGCAATAGATTCAATCATACTTATTGTTTTTTCAATTATTTTTTTATCTTTATGATATACAAGAACAGTTCCATCATCTTCTAAATCAACTTTTACAGCATTAATATCATTAACACTAGTTACATTACTAGCTTCTAATATTATTTTTGTAATAGTTTCTCCACCTTTACCAATAATTTCTTTTATTTTTAAAGGATTAATTTTAATTTTTTTAACTTTTGGAGCATAATCACTTAATTCTTCTCTAGGATTATCTATTATAGTACTCATAAAATCTAAAATTTCAAATCTTGCTTTTTTAGCTTGATCTAAAGCTTCTTTCATTATTTTTTTATTAATACCTTTAATTTTTATATCCATTTGAAGAGCACAAATACCGTTTTTAGTACCTGCAACTTTAAAATCCATGTCTCCTAAATGATCTTCCATACCTTGAATATCAGTTAAAATAGTATAATTTTTATCATTAGCAATTAACCCCATTGCAATACCTGCAACAGGAAATTTAATTGGAACACCTGCAGCCATTAAAGACATACAACCTGCGCATATAGAGGCTTGAGAAGAAGAACCATTAGATTCTAATATTTCAGATACTACTCTTATAGTATATGGAAACTCTTCTTCACTTGGTATAACTTGTAATAAAGCTTTTTCTCCTAATGCTCCATGCCCTATTTCTCTTCTACCTGGACTCATATATCTTCCTGTTTCTCCAACAGAAAACTGTGGGAAATTATAATGTAACATGAATCTTTTAGAATCTTCAATACCAAGACCATCTAAAATTTGATTATCATTTAAAGACCCTAAAGTAGTTATACTTAAAGCTTGAGTTTGTCCTCTTGTAAACAACGCAGAACCATGAGTTCTAGGCAATAAATCAACACTTCCAGATAAACTTCTTATTTCATCTAACTTTCTTTTATCAGGTCTTATCTTATCATTAGCAACCATTTTTCTAAATTCAACTTTTTCAATATCTTCTAATACTAATTTTACTTTAGTAACTAAAACTTCTAATTCCTCTAATCCTAAATTAGTATTTTCATCTTTATATTTTTTTACTATTTCTTCTTTTACATTATCAATAGCTGCATATCTTTCTAATTTTTCTTCTATTTTAATAGCTTCTAATAATGGACTCTTTGATAATTTTTCAACTTCTTTTTTAAATGAATCAGAAATTTCTAAAACTTCATAACTCATTTTTTCTTTACCAATTTCTTTTATTATAGAATTTTGAAATTCTACTAATTCTTTTATAGCTTCATGACCAAACATTATAGCTTCTAACATATCTTTTTCAGATACTTCTTTACTACTAGATTCAACCATATTAACAGCATCATAAGTCCCAGCTACAGTTAAATCAATATCACTTAATTCAGCTTCTTTTGATGTTGGATTAATTATATATTCTTTATTAATTCTACCTACTCTAACACCCGCAACAGCAGATTCAAATGGAATCTCACTTATACAAACTGCTAAAGAAGATCCAAATAATGCCATCATTTCTGGAGAATTATTTTGATCTACTGATAATACTTCATTTATTACATCAACTTTATTTCTAAAATTTTCAGGAAATAAAGGTCTCATAGGTCTATCAATCATTCTTGAACTTAATGTTGCATTTTCAGTTGGTCTACCTTCTCTTTTTATGAATCCACCTGGGATTTTACCAACAGCATATTGTTTTTCCATATAAATAACAGTTAACGGAAAAAAGTCCGCCAATATATTTCCTTCTTTAGATACTGTAGTTGCACTTAATACAACTGTATCTCCATATCTAACTAAAACAGAACCATTCGCTTGTTTTGCAAGTTCACCATGTTCTACTACTAGTTTTCTTCCTCTAAAATTTAATTCAAATACTTTCTTCATATATTCCTCCTAAAAAAAAGACACCCAAAAAAAGAATGCCTACTTTCTTAAATTTAATTTTTTTATTAATTCTCTATATCTTGCTACATCTTCATTCATTAAATAAGTCAATAAATTTTTTCTATTACCTACTTTTTTCAATAATCCTCTTTTTGAATGAAAATCATGAATATTAACTTTTAAATGATCTGTTAAATCATTTATTTCTTTCGTTAATATTGCAACTTGAACTTCAACTGAACCAGTATCTTTATCATCTCTTTTGAATTTTTTAATAATACTAGTTTTTTCTTCTTTACTTAAAGCCATAGATCCTCCTTATTTTATTATTTGCCATAATCCTAGTAAAAGTCGGAGACTCTAATTACCAAGATTAGGTAAGCATTACTAATATACAGTATTTTAAAAAATAAATCAAGTTTTATAAAAACATTTTTTCACATTTATAAATATCTTCAACTTTTTTATAAATAGCTAATGGAACATCACTAATATCAACAAATAAAACTTTTGGAAATTTATAATCTTCTTTTAATTTTTGACCATGTTTAATTATAGAATAATCTTCTAATCTTATAATTGGAATATCTATCAAATTTAAAATATTACCATACTTTAAATCAGATATAGTTCCACAATCTTCAATATTAACTTTTCCTTGTTTTGTTCTTATTAAACTTTTCATAGTAGCAAAAGTATTTAAGCTCAAACCAATATCTCTTATTAAACTTCTAATATATGTACCTTTAGAAACATTACATTTTAATTTAAATGTATTATTTGAAAACTCTAATAATTCAATAGAATAAATATTTACTGTTCTTTTAGGAATATCTACATTTTCATTGTTTCTAGCATATTCATATAGTTTTTTACCTTTTACTTTTATAGCACTATAAATTGGGGGTATTTGTTCAATTTCACCAACAAAGTTTTTTAAAACATTATTAAAATTCTCTATATTTATATCTAATTTACACTCTTTTACAACACTTCCAGTTACATCTAAAGTATCAGTTTCATACCCAAATTCACCTTCTACAACATACTCTTTATCATAGTTAGTAATGTATTCTACAAACCTTGTATATTTGTTAGTACATAATATTAAAACCCCTTCAGCAATAGGATCAAGAGTTCCTGTATGTCCTATTTTTTTTATATTTAACTTCTTAGATATAACATTTACTACATCTCTACTTGTATAATTTTTAGGTTTATTTATTAATATAATTGAATTCATAACATCACCATATTAATAATATCATATTTATTTATTTAAAAATATATGATAAACTTTATTTAGGTGATTATATGAAAAAATTTTTAATAATAATAAGTTTTATATTTTTAATAAGTATTCCAATAAATGTCTTTGCAGAAGATACAGAACAAATCGGAGAATATACATATGTTAAAGATAATATTAGTGGAGATAAAACCCTTTGTAAATATAAAATAAATGGAACTCATAGACTTAAATTTTGGATAGATAATAATAGTGGTACCTTTACTTACACATTTGAAGATGAAGATGATTCTTCTTTTCAAGGTGCTTATTATACTATACCTGAAGAGAACGAAGTTGATATTAAAAAAGCATTTTTTGATAATACTGTATCAAAAAAGAAATACGGATATTGTCCTGATAATATTTTTACAATATTGGTTAGTAACAGTTCTTATACAACATCGTCACACGAAGTATCTGCAAAAAAATTAACAAAATCATATTTAGCTAAAGAATTATTACCAATAAAAACAGCAGCTTCAGATATTGAAACAACAACTGTTAGAACTGTAGATTGTTCAGATTTTAAAGATTTGACAAGTCCTATATGGCTTTGGATTAGAATATTAGCTCCAATACTAGTAATAGTTTTAGGAGGATTTGACTTTTTTAAAGTTATAGCTGCAGGAGATGAAAAAGAAATAAAACAATCTGTTAATACTTTTATAAAAAGATTAATTATCTTAGGTATTTTATTTATGCTACCTCTTTTAGTAAATTTAGTATTTGGATTAGTAAAAGGAGATATTACTGCTTGTCTTAGCGATGATTTCTTAGGTGGTAATACAAATATAACAGAACAAGATAACACACCAGATAATAATCAAGATAATGATATAACAATTCCAAGAGATCAATGGAAAGAAGAATATGATAGATAAATATATTGAATAAAAAAAGATAAATATTAATTATTTATCTTTTCTTTTATAATTTTCTCTATTTTTAATCCATATTCAATAGATTCATCTTTTACAAATTCTAAATGCGGAACAATTCTAATATCTAATTTTCTTTTGCATAATTCTGATTTAATAAAATGTCTAGCTTTATTTAAATCCATTACAGCTTTATCAGTATTATCAGCATTAATATTAGAACAATAAACTTTTGCATAACTCAAATCGTCTACTAATTTTACATAAGTAATGTTAGTATTTTTTATTTCTTTATCTCTTAATTTATTAATTATAATGTCATTTAATTCTTTCATTAATACATTAGCTAGTCTTTCAGTTTTTATTTTCATCTTTTAACCTCCACTAACTCATAACATTCTATAATATCATTTTCAAAAAAGTCATTAAAATCATCTAAGGTTATACCACATTCTAAACCTTTTTTTACTTCTTTTACAGATTCTTTTTCTCTTTGAATAGAACTAATTTTTCCAGTATATACAACTTCTTTATTTCTAATTAATTTTGCGCAATTATTTGATTTTATAATACCTTCTAATATATAGCTACCTGCTATTTGACCAACCTTAGAAAATTTAAATATCTTCCTAATCTCTGCTTTTCCTAAAGTTTTTTCTTCAAATACTTTATCTAACATACCTTCCATAGCTTTTTCTAAATCTTCAATTATTTTATAAATTACATTATATAATCTGATTTCAACACAATAATCTTTTGCTATTTCTTTTGTTTTTAAAGAAGGTTCTACATTAAATCCTAAAATTATTGCACAAGAAGCATTAGCAAGTACCACATCACTTTCAGTGATATTTCCAGTTGCACTTCTTATAATATTTACTTTTACATTTTCAATAGCTAGTTTTTCTAAAGAAGTTTTAATAGCTTCTTCACTACCTTTAACATCTGCTTTTATAATTACATTTAATTCTTTTATATTTTCATCAGTTTTAAACAAATCATCTAATGTTAAAGCACAAGAACTAACTTGATTTTTTTGTTTTTCTTTTATTTTTCTAGTATCCGCTATGCTTTTGGCTTGTTTTTCACTTTCAAAAGCCATAAACTTATCTCCAGAACTAGGAACACCACATAATCCTGTTATTTCAACTGGAGTACTAGGTAAGGCTTCTACTAAATCATTTTTTAAATCGTTTTTTAACGTCCTAACTTTCCCACAATAACTACCAACTACAACAGGATCTCCTAATCTTAAAGTACCATTTTGAATTAATAATGTTGTTACTGGTCCTATGTTTTTATCTAGTTTTGATTCAATAACTGTTCCTATTGCATATCTATTTGGATTAGCTTTTAAATTAGCCATTTCAGATATTAATAATATAGTTTCTAATAAACTATCTAAACCTTCTAATGTTAATGCTGAAACTTTTACAAAAGGTGTGTCCCCACCCCATTCTTCAGGCATAACTTTATAATCAGCAAGTTCAGTCATTACTTTTTCTAAATTTATATTTGGTTTATCTATTTTATTAATAGCTACAATTATAGGAACTTTTGCAGCTTTAGCATGATCAATTGCTTCTTTAGTTTGAGGTTTTATACCTTCATCAGCAGCAACTACTATTATAACAATATCAGTTATAGATGCTCCTCTTGCTCTCATTTCAGTAAATGCTGAATGTCCTGGAGTATCTATAAATGTTATTTTTTTCTCATTATATTTTATTTGATATGCTCCTATATGTTGAGTTATCCCACCAGATTCTTTTTCAACAACATTACTTTTTCTAATAGCATCTAATAAACTTGTTTTACCATGATCTACATGACCCATTATAGTAACAACAGGTGGCCTTAATTCTAAATCTTTATCACTATCTGTTATTTCTAATTTTTCAAAATTTGAAGCATCTTGAGTATCTTGTTTTTTTAAAATTTTATTATAATCAGTTAATACAAGTTCAGTTTCATCAAATGTAATTTTAGAATTAACATTTAATAGAAAACCTAACGCCATATACTTCTTTATTATTTCTGGAACTGAAACTCCTAATAAATTTGCTAAATCAGAAACAGTCATACTATCTTTAAATACTATTATATTTTCACTATTTGAAGTATTAGAAATTAATTTTTCTTTATTTTTATACATTTCTTTTTTCTTAATAACAAAGTCATCATTTTTAATTGGTTCTACTTTTTTATTTAATTTTTCTTTTTTTATAGTATCATCTATTTTAATATTAGATACAATATCTTCTAATACATCTTCTATTTCAATATTATTATCTAAATCAATTATGTTTTCTTCTGATAACATATCATTTTCATTAAAAACTTTGATATCTAACTCTTTACATTTTTCAAGAATTACATCAACACTTATTTTTATATCTAAAGCATATTCTTTTACACTCATCATAGATATCACCTACTTTCTATTTTATTATTGTTTTTAATTTTTCATATATATCTTCAGGTATCTCAATTTCTAAATGTTTTTCTAAAATTTTAGATTTAATAGCCTTTTCTAAAACAACTAAATCGCTTTTTATATAAGATCCTCTTCCATTAGCTTTTCCATTTAAATCAATTATTACTTCATTTAAAGGAGTTCTTACAATTCTTATTAATTCTTTTTTTTCTAGTTTTTCTTTTGTTACAACGCATGTTCTAATAGGAACTTTTTTCATAATACCTCCTATTCAAATTTTATAGTTATTCCTTCTTTTTCTAATTGTTCTTTTGATTTTATATCTATTTTAAACTTTGTTAATCTAGATGCAAGTCTTACATTTTGTCCTAATTTACCAATTGCTAATGATAATTGTTCACCTTCTGCAATTACAATAGCATGATTATTTTTATCATCAATTATAATTACATTTATATCCTTAGCAGGACTTAATGAATTTTTTATAAATTTTGTTGGATCTTTATCATACAAAATTATATCAATTTTTTCATTGTTTATTTCTTTTACAATATTATTTATTCTACTTCCTCTTTCTCCAATACAAGCTCCAATAGCATCAACTTTTGAATTTTCAGAATATACTGCTATTTTACTTCTATTACCAGGATCTCTAGCTATAGAAAAAAGTTTTATAGTTCCATCTTTTAGTTCCGGAATTTGATTTTCTAATAATCTTTTTAAAAATCCATAATGAGTTCTAGAAAGAAGTATTAATGGTGCTTTCCCATTATCTTCTATTTTAGTAACATATACTTTTATACTTGATCCCATTACTATAGTTTCATTGTTTATTAATTCGGTTTTAGGCAATACTCCATGAGCTCTACCTAAATCGATATAATAATTACTTGTATCTTCTCTAGATACAATTCCTACTAACAACTCATCTTGTTTATCTTCAAATTCATTCATTATGCTTCCTCTTTCAGCTTCACGAACCTTTTGAATTAAAACTTGTTTTGCAGTTGCAGCAGATACCCTTCCAAAGTCTTTTGGAGTTACTTCTTCTTCTATAACATCTCCAACTTTTTTACCTTTTACATCTTTTGCTAAAATATACTTGTCAATATTTTCTTCTTCTGGTATTTCTTTTACAACATGTAATACACTAAAAACTTTAATTTCACCAGTAGTTTTATTAATATCTACTCTTACATTTGTTTTAGAATCAAAATTTTTCTTATATGCACTTGAAAGTGCAAGTTCCATTGCTTCGAATATAACTTCTTTGTCTATTTTTTTTTCTTCACAAATAGCCTCTAATGCTTTTATAAACGCTGTATTATCCATTATTTTTCATCCCTTTCCTTTGAACAAACATCTAATATGTAAGAATTTTTTATTAAATTAGATTCGTCTATTATTGGATTAATAAGTTTTGTAACCTTTACGCAATCATTTACTGTAACATAAGTCTTAGAATCTATAACCACTCTAAGAAATTTTATATTATCTTCTAATACTATTAATACATTACTTAATATTAAATCCAAACTCTTTATTTCCGATTCTATTAATTCAAAAATTTTTTCTTCCATAATTACTCCTTATTCAAATAAAAAGTAGATCATAAGATCCACTCTTTTGTTGATATACACATTATAACATATATAAATGTAAAAAAACAATAAAAATAAAGAAAAATATTGTATAATTATAAAGGAGGTAAATATGTTTAAAAAATACAAAATTCACATAAAAAGTTTTTTCGTTTTTTTATTGTATTTTTCGTTTTTTCCTTTAATGGCAAGTTTATTGAAAACTATTAATATTAATATTTCAGATTATAAATCAATTATATTAATAACTTTAGATATTTTAATTTTTATTATTTTCTTTTATATATATAAAACAGAAATAATAAATTACTTTAAAAATTTTAAAAAAACATTTAAAAACGATTATGAAATATATTTTAGATATTGGATAATAGGATTAATAATAAGCACATTTATATCCTTTTTAATAATGTTTTTTATAAAACCAGGTTTACCTTCTAATGAAGAAACTATTAGAAATTTATTATTAACATTACCAATATATAGTATTATATCAACTACTATTATTGCTCCTTTTATAGAAGAACTCGCATTTAGAAAAATATTTTATGATGTTTTAAAAAATAGAAAATATTTTTTCATTATTATTTCAGGAATAGTGTTTGGACTTGCACATATTGGATTTTCAACAAATTTGGAAGATTTAATAGATGCAATACCTTATTCTATTTTAGGATCTACTTTTGCGTTAATGTATTACAAATCAAAAAATATAATGTATCCCATGTTTTTTCACTTTCTTCATAATACATTACTTATAATATCATTTTATATGTCTTATTTATTTGGAGGAAAATAATGAAAAAATTTTTAATTGTTATTATTATATTTTTATTATTAATAATATCACTCTTTCTAATATCAAGATATGTAGGTACTAAAGGATTAGAAGTAAAAGAATATTTAATAATTAATAATAAATTACCTAAATCTTTTTATGGTTTTAAAATAGTACATTTTTCAGACTTAAATTATGGATCAACTATAAAAAGCATTAATGATTTAAAAGAAAAAGTAAATACAATTAATCCAGATATAATAGTATTTACTGGTAATTTGATATTAAAAGATTATAAAATAACAAAAGAAGAAAAAGATGAATTAATAAATAGTTTAAAACAACTAGAATCAAAATATGGAAATTATTATATATTAGGAGAAGATGATTTAGATATTAAAATATTAGAAGATTCAAATTTTAAAAATATAAATACTACATATGATACTATAATTAATAATAAGTTTGATGAAATATATTTAGGTAATATTCAAACTGAAGAAGATTACAAATTTAAAATATTACTTATAAATAAGCCTGATAATATAACAAATTTTGAAAATTTTGATTTAGTATTATCAGGACATTCTTTAAAAAGACAAATCAACTTACCACTAATCAATGAAATATTTAAAAAGAAAGGATCAATAAAATATTATAAAGAATTTTATAAAGTTAATGATATGGATTTATACATATCATCAGGAATTGGAACATCTAAAATAAAACTTAGATTGTTAAATAAACCGTCAATTAACTTTTATAGAATTGTAAATAAATAAAATTATGTTATAATATTTTTAGGTGATGAAAATGGATTATATAAAAGCAAACTCAATGAAAGTATTAATTTTAGTGTTAGGATTGTCTGCAGCATTAATATTAGTTATATCTTTATTAAATAGTGAACCTAGATCAAAAGACACATCAAATCCAAAAGATTTATTGTCTGCAGCAAAAAGTTATTTTAACAAAAATGAATTCCTTTTACCTAAAAACAACTATGAAACATTAAAAATAACAGGAAAAGATTTAGTAACAGCAGATTTTATTAAAGATAACTTAGAATGTGATTCATATGTTACAGTTACAAATGTAAATGATGAATTCTATTATAATACTATAATAAAGTGTAATAAAGAGACTGATACAGAAACTTTATATGATGAATTATTAAGTGTTGTAGTTGAAAATAGCGAAGGTTTAAATAAAGTTGGAAATGAATATTATTTCAAAGGAGAAACAATAAATAACAACTTAATATTCAATGACACAAATTGGAAAATAATTAAAATAGATGAAAACGGAAATATAAAAATTATGTATGATGACAAAAGAATTTCAGATATATGGGATGATAGATTTAATATAGAAGTAAATAATGATTATGGTATAAATACTTTTAGTTTAAGTAGAATAAAAGATACTTTAAATGAATTTATAATAGAAAACTTTGATGATTCAAGTTTATCAAATTTAACATTATATGATTTATGTATAGGGAAAAGAAATGAATTAAAAGATAAAACAAAAGATGGAATTGTAGAATGTAAAGAAAAATTAAAAGATCAATTAGTTGGATTAATTCAAGGAAATGAATATTTAATGGCTAGCAATGACTCTGGATGTACTTCTAAATCAATGTTGTTATGTCAAAATTATAATTATATTCCAACACGAATATGGACACAAACAGCTTCTTCAAATAATACATATAAGGTATTATATACATCTTCTGATTATGGATTAAAGGATGAAAACGCTTCTAGGAATTATCAAATAAAACCAGTAATAACATTAAGAAAAGATGTAATAATACAAAGTGGTGATGGAAGTTCAACTGATCCATATGTTGTAAAATAAAAAAAGAATTAAAATTTTAATTCTTTTTTATTTGTTCAATATATTTTTTCAATCTTAATGAATCAGGTCCTAATACTATTTTTAATTGATTATCAATTTCAACAATACCTTTTGCACCTAACTTTTGAATTGATTCTTTATCAACTATACTAACATCTCTTAATATAACTTTAAATCTAGAAACATTTGCTTCCATACTAATAATATTATCTTTCCCACCTAAATAATCAACTAGTTTATTTATTTCTAATTTAAAATCCTTTTTATTCGTTTTAATTAACGCTATCGCTATAATTAATAAAACTACTACTATTATTATATATTGTAAATACATATAATCACCCACTTTCATTATACTATAGTTATATAATAAATAATATCATATTTAAATAAAAAAATCGAACTATTAGTTCGATTTGTTATTTCTTGGTGGAGAATAAGGGACTCGAACCCTTGACCCTCTGCGTGCAAGGCAGATGCTCTAGCCAACTGAGCTAATTCCCCAAGTGAGTAAATTATAACACAAGAAAAATTATTAAGTCAATGATATATTTAAAAAAGAAAAAAAATGATATAATTTACATATGGAAAAAGAAGAAATAAAAGATTTGATGTTAAAAGTAGATTATGAATATCATCTAATAGTAAAAGAGATACTAGAAAACGATGAATTCAAAAAAAGAATGGAATATAAGCATCATGAAAATAGATCTGTATATACACACTCTTTAATGGTTTCAATACAATCATATAAAATTGCTAAAAAATTGAAACTAGATTATAAGAGTGCTGCTATTGGAGGTCTATTACATGATTTTTATTATGAAGATTGGCAAATAACAAAAAGATCCGGAATAAAAAATATGCATGGATTTGTTCATTCAAAAGAAGCACTAGAAAATTCAAAAAAACACTTTGAAAATTTAATGAATAAAAGAATAGAAGATATTATAGAAAAACATATGTTTCCATTAACAATAAGACCTCCAAAATATAAAGAATCATTTATTATAAATTTAGTAGATAAAAGATGCTCACTAGAAGTATTTAAATATCCAAAAGAATTATATAAATATATTGGATTGAAAAAGAAGAAATAATATGATATTATAAATAACATATTTGGGGGATATTATGGAAGAAATAAACGCAATAATTAGAAGAATAAAAAAAATATATGATAGAATCTGTTATAAAGAATTAAATAATGAATCTTTTAT
>Ga0265294_10005241_pt1 | contig 15865 bp, 9 predicted proteins | sample MunlanPumphouse3_FD_192504 | JGI IMG/M metagenome (GOLD analysis project Ga0265294, IMG submission 192504) | Groundwater microbial communities from a municipal landfill in Southern Ontario, Canada - Pumphouse #3 | ecosystem: Environmental > Aquatic > Deep subsurface > Groundwater | place...
TTCACTTTGTCCGAAGACTCTCGAATCTTGCAATGTAATTGCCGAATTTATCCAATCATTTTCAAAACCAACTTTAAGCCTTGTTCTATTAATCATTATAAAAGCCGGATCTTGTGATGAACTTAAAGGCTTTTGATAACCATCTCTATATTCACTGCGTGGCCTAAATTCTGCATCTACATAAAAATTCTGTGCAAATGCTTGTGCTTTTGAAAATAAAAACAGCAAAGCACTGAAAACAATAAATAACATTATTCTCTTCATGTCAATAAAATTTTAATTTATACTTTTATTTTTTTTAGAATAAAAAATTCTAACATTGGCAAAAGTAAAAAATTAATATTGAGCTTCGTCTCTAATTTTGAGATATTTAAAAGAGTCAAGGCATAATTTAGACAAAACGACTAATTTCATCGACAAATAAAAAACATAATTAATTTGATTTTTATTTTTTGAAAATTACTAAAAATAAAATAATTGTTATATCTTTGCAAACGTAATTATCAGGGTGTCGTGGCCGAGTGGCTAGGCAACGGTCTGCAAAACCGTCTACAGCAGTTCGATTCTGCTCGTCACCTCAAAAAAAAGGCTGTTTAAACAGCCTTTTTTTATAATCTTTACTTATTATTTCTTTCCTTATTTTCAGTATACATCACTGAAAATGGTGTTTGTGCAAATTTAGGCAAATTTCTCCTACTTCCCCATAATTTTCTTAGCTTACGTTGTAATTTCCAATTTTTAATGCCTGCACTACCTCTATTCATTCTCCTTCTTTTTATTGTCTTTTTATATAAAGATTTAATAAACTGTTCATCTTCTATTGTATGTAACCCATTATCTATTATGTCTTTACGTGTATGCAATATTAAATTATTTATATTAATATGCGCCGGACATACTTCTCTGCATTTTCCACAAAGAGTAGTTACAAACGGCAAATGCTTATTATCTTCATCTTTTTCAATATAAGGAGAAATTATTAATCCTAACGGACCCGGATAAGTACAGTTGTATGCGTAACCTCCTATATTTTTATATATTGGACAAACATTTGCACAGGCACCACAATGTATACATCTTAAAGCTGTTCGTAATGTCTTATCACTCAATAAATTAGTACGATTATTATCTACAATTATAATATATATTTCTTCTCTACTCTCTACATCAACTCCGGATACTATGTCTGTATAAGTTGTCATATTTTGTCCTGTTGCATGAGTAGATAACATTGGTAAAAGAATATTCAAATCAGATAAAGAACTTACTACTTTATCTATTCCTGCAATAATTATCTGCGTTTTTGCTGTTAACGAAGATTTTAATATATTGCCTTCATTTTCTACAAAAACAATAGAACCAGTATCCGCAACCAAAAAATTCGCACCTGTAATAAAAGCATCAGCACCTAATATATTCTCATTAATCTTTTGTGACGCTACTTTTACTATCTCTTGCGCATTTGCATTTTCATCAACACCATAATTTGCACTGAATATTTGTGATATTTCATCTAAATTATGATGAATAGCAGAATTTACAATATGAGATGGTTTATTGTTTTCTGAATAAACTATAAAATCACCAATATCAGAATTAGAATAATCAACCGATTTTTTTTTGAGAAAATTTCTAATAGAAATTTCTTCTAAAAGATTACTCTTTGATAAAACTACAGATTTAATTTGCCTCTCTTTAATAATTTTACTTATAATTTCATTAACATCTTTTGTGGTTTGAGCAAAACAAACCTTTCCCCCATTTTTATTAAAATTACTCTCAAAAGTAAATACCAAAGTATCTAAATTATATATGCTCTTATCTCTAATATTAACAACTTTATTTTTAGCAATATCAATATCTGAAAATAAATTTAAAGAATATTTAAAAGAATTATCCCATTTTTCAATATTCTTTTTTATGCTGTTATTATTATCAAAAGAATAATCTTCTTTTTCAGCTATATCAGTGAAACTACAATCTAAGACACTCATAATAAATCATTTATAAAATATTTCTGATTTTTTCTATTCTCCTACTATGCCTTCCACTTTCAAAATTAGTATTTAAAAAAATATTTAAAATGTCAGTGGCTTCTTTTTCAGAAATAAATCTTGCAGGCAAAGCTAAAATATTAGCATCATTATGCTGACGAGCCAACTTTGCTATTTCTGTGTTCCAACATAAAGCAGCTCTTACATTTATATATTTATTAGCCGTCATGGAAACACCATTACCAGTACCACATATTATAATAGCTTTTTTCAAATTTCCATTATTTATTTCAGAAGCTAACGGATGAATATAATCAGGATAATCAACACTTTCACAACTATTTGTACCAAAATCTTTAACTGTAAAACCTATTGATGTTAAATAATCTTTTAATTTTTCCTTTAATTCATAACCGGCATGGTCACAAGCTAAACCAATAATATTCTCATTTTCCATAAAATACTAAATTTTGCAAAGGTATAACTTTTTTTCATAATAAAAGAAATTACTTTTGTTATTAAATTTTTTTTATACTATTATTATTTGATGCCGATAAATAATTTATCAACCTGCTTTAAACAAAAACAGGTATTTATCATGTTGATAAAAAGTGAATATTTTTATCTTTTTGTTGATAAAAAAGTTTTCAAAAGTTGTCATTTTTTTTTCAACATCAATTTTATCTTTTTTCAACAGTTGAATATTTTAAATTTATGAACATATAATTTGTTTATAAATTTTATTTGTCTGAAAATAAGAAGATTTTAATACGATTTTTGAACAAAAAAATATTAAAAAATAAATATTTTTTTTTATCAACATCATTAACAAACCTACTAATCAAATATTATTTCTTTTATAAATATAAAATTAAAATAATATTTTATAGATATGTTCAAAAGTGAATGTTTAAAAAATATAATGGCAAAGATAGTATGTTTTGGATTAAAGAATTTAAAAATGCTTACTTTTGCAGAAATAATAATTGTAAATGAAATATTTGATTATCAATTTGATTTTAACTTTTTTAACCTTATCTTTATTTTCTCAAAGTATTGAAAATGACGGATATAAGAAGTTTTTTTATAAAAAAAATATTGTTTCGAGTGAAGGTTATATAAAAGATGGAAAGCCTGACGGTTATTGGAAATCTTATTATGAAAATGGAAATTTAAAATCGGAGGGTAACAGGGTTAACTTTATAATTGATGGTGAATGGAAATTTTATGATGAAAATGGAAATCTGAATTTATCTATAAATTATAAACAAGGAAAGAAAAACGGTGTTAGAGTAACTTATATTTTAGATGAATTTATATCTGAAAATTTTGTCGATGATGTTAAAGATGGATTAAGTTCTTATTATAATAAAGACAGTATTGTAATAAAGACAGTAAATTATATTAACGGAGATGCTAACGGTTGGATGAAAGAGTATGATACAACAGGAAAAATTATTAAAATAACGCGTTATAAATCAGGTTTTATAATATTAAGCGAATGGGTAAACAGGGTAGACAGAGCAGGAAATAAACAGGGAAAATGGGTGAGCTTTTATGATAATGATAACTTGGAAAAAGAGGAAAATTATTTTAATGGAAAGCTATCGGGTTATTGTAAATATTATGATAAAAACGGAAATCTGAAGGATATAATTAAATATGAAAATGGTATTTTAATACAAGATGCTGTTGAAGTGTCAAATGTTGAAACTCGAAAAGATTATTATTCAAATGGAAAACCGAAATATATTGCAAGTTACAGAAATAATGTAGCTGAAGGTATCAGAAGAGAATATGATTCTACAGGAAATATTATTGCATCTTATGTTTATGAAAATGGAAATAAAGTTGGCGAAGGTATTATTGATGAGCAACTGAATAAACATGGCGATTGGAAAGATTTTTATAAAAACGGAAATTTAAGAGCTGAAGGTACATATAACAATGGTAAAAAAGTTGGAAAATGGACATATTATTATTTAGATGGTAATATAGAACAAATTGGCTATTTTGATGTAAATGGTTTATATACAGATACTTGGATATGGTATTATTCTTCAGGGGAAATATTACGTGAAGAATCTTTTTCTAATGGTAAAGAAGATGGTTTATTCTTTGAATATTCTGAAAATGGCTTAATTATAGTTCAGGGTTCATATATTTCAGGCTTTGAAGACGGTCTATGGATTTATACTGTTAACAATGTTAAAGAACAGGGGCATTATGTTATTGGTAAAAAAGATGGTGTTTGGACAACAACAAATTCTGATGGTATATTAATTTATAAAAATAATTATGTTGACGGTAATCTTGATGGAAAACAATATTCTTATTATAATTCCGGAAAAATTAAATGCGAAAGCTGTTATTCTGCCGGATTAGAAAATGATGAATGGTATTATTTTGATGAATTGGGTGAAATATATTTAACAGTGACTTATAGTAGTGGTAAGGAAATTAAGTTTAATGATTTTAGATTATGATTTTTTCTGACGAATATTTTATGAAAATAGCTCTACAAGAAGCTAAAATAGCTTTTGATGAAGATGAAATTCCTGTTGGAGCAATAATTGTAAACAATAATAGAATTATTGCAAAATCTCATAATTTAACAGAAAAATTATCTGATGCTACAGCTCATGCAGAATTACTTTGTATAACCGCTGCAAATGTTTTTTTAGGACAGAAATATCTGAAAAATTGTACTTTATATGTTACATTAGAACCTTGTATTATGTGTGCCGGCGCACTTTTTTGGTCGCAAATAAGTCGTGTGGTATATGCAGCTTATGATGATAAATATGGATTTTCTACATTTGAAAAAAATGTGCTGCATCCAAATACACAAATCAGTAGGGGAGTGCTTAAAGAAGCAGCAGAACAATTATTAAATGATTTTTTTAGTAAATTACGTAAATAATTTTTGATAATTAATTGAATATTAATTTATTATATTAATACTGAATTTTATTTTTCAACATTAAAAATAATTTTAAACATAGCTCCTTCTGTATAAGTTATGTTTTCTATTTTTCCATTTGAATTATTGATAATATTCTTAACAATAGCTAATCCTAATCCCATACCACTTGTTTTAGTTGTAAAATTAGGTAAAAATATTTTATCTTTTGTTGCATCATTAATGCCGGGTCCATTATCTTTAATAATTATAACTACTTTATTATCAATTATTTGACTGTTTATCACTACTGATAATGTTTTATTTTTGTCATTAATTGTAAACGCTTGAATAGAATTTCTTATTAAATTATTAAATACACGTGATAACAAAGCTTTATCTGATGATATTAATATTTCTTTTTCCGTAGTTTCATATTTAATATCAATATTACATTGTTTATAAAAATCTATTATCGGATATATTACGCTGTTTAAATCTATAATTTTATTATCAGGTTCAGGCATTTTGGCAAAATCGCTGAAAGCTGTAGCAATTTCAGATAAAGTGTCTATTTGCGTAACCATAGTATTTTCAAATTTAGCAAAATGTTCGCCGAAATTGTCCCTATTTTCTTTCCAGTATTTATAAATATATTGAGTTGACAGTTTCATCGGCGTTAATGGATTTTTAATTTCGTGAGCAACTTGCCTTGCCATTTCTCTCCAAGCACTTTCCCTCTCTGTTTCTGCCAACAATTTTACGCTTTTTTGAAGTTCATCAACTTTATTGTTATATACTTCTACTAATTTTCCGATTTCATCGTCATGGAAATATTCTATTTTTTCATTTTCATTTTCGATGGTTAATTTTGATAATTTTTCTTTTAACATTCCTAATGGACGAGTAATATATTTTGATAAAAAATAAGTAATAATAAGTGTAAAGAATATGATAATTATATACAAATCAATATATAATTCTATATAGTCCGATATTTCTTTTTTAAGAATATTTTGTTTTGTAAAATATGGTAAATTAAGATAATAAACATCACCATAATCATTGACAAAAGCCATATATGAAGACAAAAATTGATAGTTGCCGATTTTTTCTTTGGTAATAAATCTGTTATTTGTTTGTAATTTATTAAATGCTTCAGAATTAATTAAACTCGATGTCAAATTATTCAAAAACATTTCTTCATTGGAAGTACCTATTAAGTGTCCTTTTTCGCTATAAATATTGATTTCCGCAAAATGTATTGAAGATAAATCGTTTACCATTTGCGAAAAATCATAATTATCATCTATAATTTTACTATAATTATTTATAATTTCATTAAGAATGGAATGAGTTTTATCTATAAGATTTAGCTTATTTTTATTATTATTTATTGATAAAATGATGAATATTGAAAAGAAACCGATTAAAAATGAAATTACTATAAAGTATATAATAGTTGATTGCTGAATTTTTTGTTTTAAACTGTTGTTAATGTTGTAAGTATTTGAATTACATATTATTATACAAATAAAATATATTATTATTATATAGACGAATATTAAGGCAAAAGGGAAAATATATAATTTTTGTATGCTGTAAGGTTTACTTACAACAATGGTTATACCATCATCTTCATGAAAAAAATAATGTTTGTAATTGTCATATATTGAATAATCATTGTAACTATTTGTATTCAATGTATCACTAATATAAAAGTTGTACGAATATACTCCGAAATTCCTTATTAATATATTATCAATATATATGGCAAAAGAATTTTCAGCAAGATTTATTATATATGAATTAATATCATTTTTTGATGACATTAATTCCGGATAACCTGTATTATCTATATTATATGCAGGAACAATATCAAGCCAAATATTATAATTTTTTGTTTTCAAAAGATAAATATAATAAGGAATATCATCCAATTGATTGATAAACCATAAATTATTAACATCAGAAATTTTTCCGTTATTTTTTACATAATCATAAAAGAAAGAATTACAGTTATATGTTGTAGTATCCTCATTTATAACGATTTTAGTAGTAGAATCGGCAATAGTATAATTGATAAAATAATTTGGTAAATATTTATTGTTAATAGTTTCTATGCGATTATTCAACGTAATGGAATTTGCATTCTGTATAATATTATTTATCGACAAATTGTATATAACAGAATCATTTTCAACATTTTGAAAGGCAGTAATTATAACATTTTCAATATTTCTATTTCTTATAAAAATATTGTTTTCAGCTATTTTTTTTGCTTTATAATACTCTTTTTCATTGTTATTATTTACAATTATTAATGTTGTTATTATTGACATAGCTCCAATTAATATTATTGTTTTATAATTTAAAGAGTTATCGTCATGTTTATTGAAAATGATATTTAATAATGTGTAATTTATTAATATACAAGATGTTATGATAAAAATGACAGAAGATAATATCAAAAATGAGTTTAAATCAAAATTGATTAATCTTATAAGTTCCATATCGGGAGAACAGTGTCTTTCTATAATATATACCAAATAAAATGCTAATACAAAACCGGCACAAGATATTAGTAAGCATAAAATTTTATTGTTTATGTTCTTTTTTAAGTTTAAAGTATGAATTTGATTAGATATGAATGTGGACAAAATTAAGATTAAAAGTGTATTCGTAAAAACATCGGCTGTACATGAGAAAATTTTATCGTAATAAAAAAATTCAGTATTATAAATCGAAGAAGAAGAGGGTATTAAATAATTGATTAAAATGATAATAATTTTAGCGGCAATAATAATTAAAATACCGTATAAAACATTTAAAATAAAATGTTTACTATTAAAACATTTACAATTGAATAAGATAATTATGATTAGAAAACATATACTTGTTATTAATAAAATATCTGATATTTTGTCATTAATTTTTTTGTTTTTTGCGAGTATTTTATTGCTAATATTGAATAGAGGAGTATTATCTTTATTGACAATTGTATTTTCATCAATTTCATCAATATTTTCATAGATAATATCGTAAGAAGAACTTAATTTAAAGAAGTCGTTATATTTATTTTGAAGATATTTATTTTCAATATTGTATCTATATAGGATAGGGAGTTGAATTATGACATCAGTATTATTTAGAGAGTAGTATTTTGTATAAGCTATTGAATTAGTGGTATTTATGATTGAATCATTGGTTTTATGATTATTTATTGTTGTATTATAATTGCTTTTATTGTCGGACCAAAATATTAATTCAGAGTTTTTGTATATAAGTATAGTTGCGTATTTTGTAATATTGTAATTATCAAAGAAGTTGTAATAATCATTTTGTTTAATTTCGGTTTTAATAAAATCTTGATACAAGCTGTCTGCATCATCATCAAAAGTAAAAATTTTCTTTTGTATTGTTTTAATGCAATAATTATAATCCGTGTTAACAGCATTTACGATATTTATTCCGATATATCCGCAAATACAGAGGAGGCATAGAGCGATTAATATTTTAGATACGGGTTTCATGTTAAACAAATTTATTTAGAGTATGGGGGCAAACAATCTGCATATTGATTCTTTAATTTTGGTTGTCAGATGTCTTTTTTTCCAATCTTGGTAATTTAATTTTTTACAATCATTCAAATCATCAAAAAACATCTGTTTAAATTCTTTATTTATTTTACTATTGAATATCATGACATTAAGTTCATAATTTGAGAAAAACGACCTAAAGTCGAAATTTGTACTTCCAATTGACGACAAAAGGTCGTCAATGATTATAACTTTAGAATGTATAAATCCTTTTTGGTACATATAAAATTCGACTCCGACATTTAGCAGAGAATCTATATAAGAGCGGGTAGCATTAGTTACAATTGCATTATCTGAAAATTCGGGAATTATAATTTTGACGTTTATTCCTGATAGAGCAGCGTTTTGTATTGCCATATATAACTCTTCGGGTGGAGCGAAGTATGGTGTTTGTATTAAAATATCTTTTTGGGCGTTGGTAATAGCGATAAACAGGGAATTAAAAATGGACTGATATTCTGAATCCGGTCCGGAATCTGCGAGTTGGATTACGCAGTTATTATTTATATTATTATCTTCTTCGGTAAAAATTTCGTCTACAAAGTCGTTTTGTTGTTTGCTGACGAATTTCCATATATTAAAAAATTGCAATTGAAATGATTTTACGGAATCTCCGGTTATTCTTACGCCTGTATCTCGCCAATAGCGATGTTTTGCTTTTGGAGTATTAATATATCTGTCAGCAACGTTAATGCCGCCGGTATAGGCTGTTTTACCGTCTATTACTACTAATTTTCTATGGTCTCTGATATTGACGAATCTAAAGAGTTTAGGCGTAAAAAGAGGTAAGAAAGAGTATATTTCTATATTATTAGCCCTTAATAGCTTAAATAATTTTTTATTGATGGCTCTTGCTCCGAAGCTGTCTATTATACATTTTATTTTAACGCCTTCTTTAGCTTTATTTATTAAAATATTGATAATTTCATTTCCAATTATATCATTATCAAATACATAAAATTCAAGATGAATGTGTTTCTTTGCGTTAAGTAAATCTTTTTTCAATTTGTAGAAAAAATTTTCACCGTTGATAAGAATTTCGATGTTGTTGTTATAAGTTGGAGATGCTTTATCGAAGAGATAGAGCATATTGATAATTTTGTTCCATTCTTTTAATTTGGTACGGGTGTTGGATATTTTATCTTCTATTTTTTCATACATATCCTTTTTCCATTCTTGTATTTCTTTTCTTTCGTTATGCCATTTTTTAGAAACGAAAGTTGACTTATTCATTTTGTAGGCGAGGAAGAAAAACAAAATTAAGCCTATGATAGGGAATACTATCAGTAAAGCTATAAGTGCAGTAGAGTAGATGGGTTTTCTGTTTTCTAACAGTATTTTGATAACAATAGCTATTATAATGATATAATAGAATGCGGTGAGTATCCATAAAGCAATATCCATATCATAACTATTTAATAATTAACAATTTATAAGCAATGTTCCACGTGGAACATTGCTTATATTCCTAATAGAACCATAAGAGCGGCGATGTCAGACGGCGAAACACCTGATATGCGAGATGCCTGTCCGATAGAAGTTGGCTTAATCTTGGATAGTTTTTCCCTCGATTCGTAAGAAAGATTTGTCATAGAAAAATAATCAAGATTTGTCTTTAAAGGCATGTTGTCTATCGACCGTAGTTTTTCTGCCAACTGCTTTTCTTTTACGATGTAACCTTCGTATTTTATGTTGATTTCTGCTTGCTCTATAGTTTCTTCGTCTGCCGAAATTTCTTCGATGTGCTTTTTTAAAGGTTGAGAATACTCGCATATTTCGTTTATATGAATATCCGGACGAAGTATTAACTTCGATAATTTGCATTTTTCTGTTATGCAACTCGAATCTTTAAATGAAAGATAATCGTTAATTTCATCAGGCGATGGGGTAGAAGTGACGTTGATGAAAGATATTAAATCGTTTGTCTTTTCTATTTTTGAAACAACTTTGTTGTACCTTTCTTGAGATGCTAACCCTATTTCAAATGACTTTGGAGTTAATCTAATATCAGCATTATCTTGTCGAAGTAATATTCTGTGTTCTGCACGAGACGTAAACATCCTATATGGTTCGTTAATGCCTTTTGTTATCAAATCGTCAATTAATACACCTATGTATGCCTCAGACCTTGATAATACAAAAGGCTCTTTCTCTTTTAATCTTAAATGCGCATTGATGCCGACTATTAAACCCTGACAAGCTGCTTCCTCATAACCGGTTGTGCCGTTGATTTGTCCGGCAAAATATAAATTGGAAATTTGCTTTGTTTCTAATGTGTTTTTTAACTGTGTCGGTGGAAAATAATCGTATTCAATAGCATATCCGGGCTTGATAAATTTGGCATTCTCAAACCCTTTTATCTTCCTGATGGCTTCATATTGAATTTCTTCCGGTAATGAAGACGAAAAACCGTTCAAATATACCTCCACAGTGTTCCAACCCTCCGGCTCTACAAATAATTGATGCTTGTCTTTGTCTGCAAAACGTATTAGCTTGTCTTCTATAGATGGACAATATCGAGGTCCTTTGCCCTTAATTCTGCCCTGAAACAGCGGAGATTTGTCAAATCCCTTTTTTAAAGTTTCATGAACCTCCGGCGATGTATATGCTATATAACAACTTCTCTGTTTCTCTATTTTCGGCGTGTCTGTATAGCTGAATTTTCCTCCTTCAGCGTCTCCTTGCTGCTCCACTAAAACGGAATAATCTATACTTCTGCCGTCTATTCTTACAGGCGTACCTGTCTTTAAAGTGTCAACCTCAAACCCATCTTCCCTTAATTCCTCACTGATGCCGACAGAGTTGCTTTCCCCAATCCTGCCACCACTAAAAGAAACCTCCCCAATGTGTATTTTCCCGTTTAAAAATGTACCATTGGTAAGAATAACAGCATCTGAATATATATGCTTACCTGTTATCGTTTTAATGCCAATTATTTTGTAATTATCTATTATTAAGCCTATTACATTATCAGAAATAAAATCTAAATTTTTAATTGTCTCTAATGTTCTTAACCAATGATATGAAAATAACATCCTGTCATTTTGTGTTCTTGGACTCCACATCGCCGGTCCTTTGGATTTATTCAACATCCTAAATTGAATCATGGATTTGTCGGCAACAATGCCCGTATATCCACCTAAAGCATCTATCTCTCTTACAATTTGCCCTTTTGCAACTCCGCCAATAGCAGGATTACACGACATCTGCGCTACTAAATCCATATTCATGGAAATTAATAAAGTCTTTGACCCTAAGTTTGCCGCCGCCGCTGCTGCCTCACAACCTGCGTGACCCGCCCCAACTACTATTATATCATATTTCGAAAACATATTGCTCATGTTCTGCTTTTGTTTGTTTAAATATGTTCCACGTGGAACAAACTATCTTAATTGTATGATTCTAAGTATTTTTCTTGCTTTATTATCATCTTGTTTTTCTTGTCTTCCTCAGCTTTGTCTTCGTAACCGCATAAATGTAATGTGCCATGTATCATCACCCTGACTAACTCTTTCTGTATACTTGTCTTATATGTCTTGGCATTCTCTCTTATCCTGTCTATACTTATGTATATATCTCCATTTACCTCTTTCTTTTTTTCATTGTAGAAAAATGTAATTGTATCTGTATAGGTGTCATGATGTAAATATTCTTCATTTATTTTGAGCATATTTTCATCATCGGTGATTATAAAATTGATGTTTACCAATTGCTTTTTTTCTTTTAAAATAACTTCGTTTATCAGATTTCTAATCGCTCTTTTGTCTTTGATAGCGTAATTAGTGCCTTCAGTAAAAAAATTAATATTCATTGTTGTTATATTTTATCATTTGTTGTCTAAACCGTATCTGTACCTGTCTATTTTCTGCTTGTAATAGTTGTTTAAATTCGGCGGAACAGTTTTTAAAATATTGTCCATAGATTTATCTTTGTCACTGTCATTAAATATCTCTTCCGGCGATTTTCTCTCAAAGATTCTGCCTTGTTTCGATTCTCTTTTATTGTCTTGCTCCCTCTCTTTTTGAGCTTTCTCAGATTGTAACATCCTTGTCATAATTTGCTCTTGACGATTCATCATAGATTCTGTTAACCTTTTGTTTATCAGGTCGTCTTCCGTTGTTTCCATGGCTTCTATCGCTTCCTGTAACGAACCGTCCATAGATTGCCCCTGACTTCTTAAATCCTTTTGCATCTCTTCTAACGCCCGCCTTATTGCTTCTTGCTGTGCTGCCATACGTGCAAATTGTTCACTCATTCCGGGCGTTTGCCCCGGTATTCCTGCCTTGTTTTGCTGCGACTTTAAATCTTTTAATTGCTGATTTAATTGCTCCTGTAAGTCTTTTATTGTAGACATGCTCGGCTTGCCATTACTACCTGACTTCTTCTTTTTCTTGCCATTAGGACATGATGAGGAACACATACCGGAATCTTCTTCGTCCATCTTATTAATGCTCTCTGATAATAATAATGCCAACTCGTTTAATGTTATCATGCTCGCTTGTAAATCTACAGCAGCTTTATATGTGTTCCTGTTTTCTAAGTTTTTTGTCGCACTTGCTGTCGAACTTTGTAAACCGTCAATCTTATCGAAGATTAATCCGCTTACTTCAAAATTTCTTCTCGCTATCGCAGCTAATGAATCATTGACCAATCTAATCTGATTATTTACAATATTCTGATCCTTAATTAAGTTAATGTATTGTGGGTCAGAACGCTTAATGATTTTTGCCTCATTTGTGTATTGCTCTTCTTTAAATGATAAATGTATGATGTTTTCTAATATTCTTCTTAAATTTTCTATATCTTCTTCTTGCTGTTCCGCAAAATCACTGTCAAATTGCATTTGTAAACTTTCAGATAATTTTTCCATCTTTTCAGATGCCGATTTCTGAGATTTAGATGCCGACTTATCATTCTTACTTAACTTTTTCTCTGAAGTACTTAAATCTTCACTTATCTGCTCCTGCATCTCTTCCTTAAAGTCTATGTTGTGCTTTTCCTCTAAATTGTTGTTTAATTCTTCTATTTTGTCTAATTGTTCACGCAATTCTTCAAATTGCTTGTTTATCTCTTTCTGCTCGTCTAAATGATTCCCTAATTCATTCTTTTCGCTGTTTTCCGACTTTTCATTCAAAGCATTCAAATCTTTTGTCAATGAATCTAATTTGCTTATGGCTTTGTTGAATTCCTGCTCAAATTCTAATCTTTTGAATAATTCAAAAGTTTGGTCTAATTGCTTCTCTAATTCCTCATTATTTAGATTCAAATCACGTAATTGCTCGTCTAATTTGTCTTTATTGAAATCTTCCAACATTTTTTCTAAATCGGAAATGAGCTTTTTCATGTCTTCATCTAATATCTTATTCATCAGCTCCTCTAATTTGGCTTGCTTTTCTAAAATATTCTCATTGAATTGGTTAAGCTCATTTTGCTGAAAGTTGTCCGTTTTCATTTGCTCTGACTGTTGTTCGAGCCTCGATTGTATTTCTTGCTGCTTTTCTAATAATTTTTCTAACTTTTCCCTATCTTGAAAATCAAGATTGTCTTTTTCTCTTAATGTTCGCAATAATTCTTCCAATTCGTTACGAATATCTTTTAATTCTTGCTTGTTTATCGCTATTTCATCTTTAAATTCTTCTTTGTAAACTTCACTGATGGAGTTCATCTCCTCATACGTCAGTTTGTTGTATGTAGTTATTTGTGTGGTGCTGCATTTATAACCCTTCTCACTGTCATTGTCACAGACTTCAAAATAATATTCCATCGAATTTCCGGGTAACAAATTCAATTCATCAATGTTTATAGTCCAATAAAATTTCTGTCTTGTCGTATTCTTCTCAAAATCAATGCTTTTTGAAATAAAACTGCCGTCTCCGGAGCTAAAATTCAATACTCTGTAATAATATTTTAATGATGAAAAGCCATAATCATCAGAAATAGTACCGGAAAAATATATGTTTTTGTAAAGAACAGAATCTCTAATTTCAATTACTTGAATATCAGGATATAAATCGTTGACTATCCTTATTTCATAGCTTAATGTGTCTTCATTTTGCATGTATTTGTTGAAAGACGATACCAATATTTTTTGGTTCTTATTGAAATAAGAGTCAAATATAAAACTATCTTTCTTCTGCGAACTTATGGTGTCTGTTTTATTCCCATCACTTACGATTATACCGTCTGTGTCTTTAGTCAAGAATTTCCATTTGCCTTTGGTGCCATACAAAACTTCTATAATTCCGGTATTCTCAATTGTCTCAGCTCTTTTCCCTGTATATTTTGGATAGTCTAATTGTAACTCAAAACCGAGTAATACCGGTTTCGGTATTACTTTCAAATAGTAGGTTTCTGAATAAATATTGTTACCACCGGCATAAAATGTGATATTGCTTTGTATTCTTTTAAATGTAAATGTATAAGTTGTGTCGTTATCTTTGATTAGATATGTGTTTTCTGTAGCTCTATTGTCATCATCTTTGTAATATAAAATTAAATTATCCGGATAATTATCGCCTTTTATATTAAAAGTAATTGTATAGTCTGTGTTTTGTACGGCTTCTAAATTGTTGTTCTGTAAATATATATAAAATAATTGCGGCTTTACGTATTCTTTTTGATAGTTAATGATTCTTTCTACCGGTTTTTTAAAGAAAACAGGCTTGATTATAAAGAAAACAACTACAATTATGGCTAATGGTAAAACATATAATAAGTACTTTTTTGTAGTACTGAAATCGACAGCTTTTGCAAAGTTTATAGGACTTAATTTCTCTGTTTTTTGGTTAATACTTTTGATTAATAGGTCATTGCTGTTTGCATCGCTATTCTGCATTTCTTCCAATTGCAGGCAATTCAACAGTTTATCTCTAATTTCGGGGAAGAATTTACCTATTATCTTCGCTGCTTTGTCGTAAGTAATAGTTTTTCCTAACCTGAATATCTTCAAAAATGGAAGCAAAACAAGTAAAATGAAGATAATTCCAATGATACTGATTGTTGACCAGAAGATAATGGCTCGTCCGGTGCCGCTTAGCCACGAAAAGTGTTCGATAAAAACAGACGACAGCAATAGCAGGATGCTGATACCAACCAAAAGTATCATACCTGTAAGTATCTGATTATAGTAATACCTGCGTATAAATTTATCTATTTTATTTTTTATGATATTCACTTATGATATTTTTTAAAAACAGTATAATCTGCAAATTTACATGAAATTTTTTAATTACATATAGACAAATAAAAATTGATAGAAGTTAGCTATGTATCGTAGATTCAAGTAGCAAGTGCGAAAATACAATAAAGAGTTGAGAAATATAGATTTAAAGGTGTAATTTTTGATTTTTTGATATTATGTCAAATTTGCA